>Ga0105046_10017349_pt1 | contig 11017 bp, 10 predicted proteins | sample MAT03_FD_78385 | JGI IMG/M metagenome (GOLD analysis project Ga0105046, IMG submission 78385) | Freshwater microbial communities from Lake Fryxell liftoff mats and glacier meltwater in Antarctica - MAT-03 (megahit assembly) | ecosystem: Environmental > Aquatic > Freshwater > Ice > Liftoff...
CCCGCCAACATCGCGCCCTACTACACCAGCGGCCGCTACAGCCCGGCGCCAGAAGGCGGGCGCAGCGCGGGTTTTTATTGGGTCAATACCTTTGCGTTGCGCTCGCGTCCGCTTTACGCCCTGCCCGCCTTGACCCTGCATGAGGCCGTTCCCGGACACCATCTGCAAATCGCGCTCGCCGCCGAACAAGGCAGCCAGCCGCCGTTTCGGCGCTACAGCTATATCTCGGCTTTTGGCGAGGGCTGGGCGCTGTACGCGGAGTATTTGGGCCTGGAAATGGGCATCTACGAGACGCCGTATGAACAGTTTGGCCGGCTCACCTACGAGATGTGGCGGGCCCTGCGGCTGGTGATCGACACCGGCATCCACAGCAAAGGCTGGACCCGCGAGCAGTCGCTTGCGCTGTTGCGCGACAACACCGCGCTCAGCGAACTCGAAGTCAAAAACGAAATCGATCGCTACATCAGCTGGCCCGGCCAAGCGCTTTCCTACAAATTGGGCGAACTTAAAATCAAGGAGCTGCGCGCGTTCGCTGAGAAAACGCTGGGCGCCGATTTCGACCTGCGCTGGTTCCACGATGCGGTGCTGCGCCTGGGCTCGGTGCCGCTGCCGGTGCTTGAGCGCGAAGTGAAGCGGATGGTTGAAGAAGAACGCGGGGCGAAGCGCCGGGAGATTCGCTGAGATCGCGCTTGCGCTTGTCGCCGCCAACAAAAGGGGCGACACTTTCCCTTCACTTTTGGCAGGAGTTTCCCATGCGCCGTTTGATGATGATTGCATTTGCTACCGCCTCTTTTGCCGCCGCGGCAGTCCCGGTAGACCACTGTGGACAGATCACGAGCAACGAACTCAGCTCACCGATTATTGGCAATACGGTCGCCAGTTTTGGCAACGACTACGACGTGAACGTGTGCCAGGGCACGCCGGGATCCGGCTGGTTGCCGCAGTCAGGGGCCGCCACCGAACAGGTTTTTGCGGTACGCGTGCAGGACAACTGCACGATGACGGTCACCACCCAAGGCCAGGCATCGGGCGGCAATTTTTCCGACCCCGCGATCTACGCCACAACCACCTGCCCGGCTCGACCCATGCCGTTTCAAACCACCATCATGGATTCAAGCTGCGTGGCATCGGTCGATGCGACGGGTGCATTGGGCATTGAGACGATCTCGTTCGCGGCGCAGCGCAACAGAACTTATTATTTGTTCATGGACGGCTTTCTTGCCGCACAAGGCCCTTACTCAACCGCGATCACAGGCTGCACGCTGATTGAGGCGGCCATCTTTTTCAATTCGTTTGAATAGCCGAATCAAGCCTTACAACAAACCCGCGGGCGGCTGGGATTCACTGCAACGCTCGTGGGCCGCTTTGCGCGACGAAGGCGTGCTCGGGCGCGGCTCGCGCGAAATGCTGCGGACCAACCAGAGCGATGGTTTTGACTGCCCTGGCTGCGCTTGGCCGGATCGCAATCCGAATTCCACTTTTGAGTTTTGCGAAAACGGGGTCAAGGCGGTCGCGGCAGAAGTCACCGCCAAACGTGTGGGCCGCGCGCTGTTTGCGGCGCACACCGTCTCTGAACTTGCGGCGTTCAACGACCACTGGCTGGAAGCGCAGGGCCGCCTGACGGAGCCAATGCGCTACGACCACGAAACCGATCGCTACCAGCCGGTGAGTTGGGAGGCCGCGCTCGCCGAAATAGCGCAAACCTTGAACGCGCTGTCTTCTCCGCACGATGCCGCTTTTTATACCTCTGGACGCACCTCCAACGAAGCGGCTTTTTTGTATCAGCTGTTCGTGCGTGAATTTGGCACCAACAACCTGCCCGACTGTTCAAACCTTTGCCATGAAGCGTCTGGCGTCGCGCTGACCGAGCAAATCGGCAGCGGCAAAGGCTCAGTTACGCTTGAGGACTTTGAGTGCGCCGAGGCCATTTTTGTGTTCGGCCAAAACCCAGGCACCAACCACCCGCGCATGCTCGGCGAGCTGCGCGCGGCGGCCAAGCGCGGCTGCCAGATCGTGGTGTTCAACCCTTTGCGCGAGCGCGGCTTGGAGCGCTTTACGCATCCGCAAAACCCGCTGGAAATGCTCACTGGCGGCTCCACCGAAATCGCCACGCACTACTACACGCCGCGGATCGCCGGTGATCTGGCAGCGCTAAGCGGCATCGCCAAGTGCTTGCTTGAAAGCGACTCACTCGACCATGCTTTTATCGCCGAGCACACGCTCGGGCTGGACGAACTCACCGCGAGCCTGGCCCAAACCAGCTGGCCTGAGATCGAAGCGCAGGCGGGATTAAGCCGCCAAGAGATTGAAGCGGCGGCTGCGGTTTATGCCAAAAGCCAATCCACCATTTTTTGCTGGGGCATGGGCATCACCCAGCACAGGCGCTCGGTGGCGACCATTCAGATGCTGATGAACGTGCTTTTGCTCAAGGGCAATGTGGGCAAGCCGGGCGCAGGGCCGTGCCCGGTGCGCGGGCACTCCAACGTGCAGGGTGATCGCACGATGGGGATTTACGAAAAACCAAGCGCCGCGTTTCTGGATCGGCTGGCGGCTGAGTTTGATTTCTCGCCGCCGCGCGAAGCAGGCCACGATGTGGTCGAAACCATTGCCGCGATGGACGCAGGGCAAGTCCGCGTGCTGATCGCGATGGGCGGGAATTTCGCCGCCGCCACACCGGATACCGAACGAACCGCGCGCGCACTGCGGCGCTGCGAGCTAACCGCACACGTCTCGACCAAACTCAATCGATCGCACTTGGTGCACGGCAAACGCGCGTTCATTCTGCCGTGCCTGGGGCGCAGCGAAAGCGATCTGCAAAATGGCCGCCGCCAAGCGATTACGGTCGAGGATTCGATGAGCATGGTGCACCTGTCATCGGGGCTGAAGGAACCCGCTTCCGCGGCGCTCAAGTCCGAGCCCGCGATCGTGGCTGAACTGGCCGCGGCCACGCTCAAACCGAGCCGCACGCCGTGGCTTGCGCTGCGCGACGACTACGACTTGATCCGCGCCAGAATTTCGCGGGTGATTCCGGGCTTTGCCGATTTTAATCAGCGCGTGCGCGTGCCGGGCGGATTTTATTTGCCGCATCCGGCGCGGGAGCGGCGCTTTCCCACGCCAAGCGGAAAGGCTTCGTTCTTCGCACATCCGCTGGGCGCTGGGCTCTCGCAGGAGCAGCTGCAGCTGATGACGGTGCGCTCGCACGATCAATACAACACGACGATCTATGGGCTGGATGATCGCTACCGCGGCGTGCTTGGGCTGCGCCGGGTTTGCATGATCTCGCGCGCAGACCTTGATCGGCTGGCGCTCAACGCCGGTGAGCTGGTCGATTTGATCAGCGTCTGGCACGACGGCGAGCGCCGGGTGCGTGGGTTCACCTTGGTCGAATACGACATTCCGCGCGGCAATCTGGCCAGCTATTTTCCGGAAACCAACCCACTGGTGCCGCTCGATTCGGTGTCTGAACGCGCCGGCACGCCCGCCAGCAAATCGATCCCGGTGCGCCTGGAAAAAAGCGCGGCGGGCACCGCGGCGGCGTGAATCCGCTCAAGGAATTCGCGCTGCTTAAGCTCGGGCGCGACGGGCCGGTTCAGGCCACTGACCTCGTGATTGAAGAGCGCCCCATCGCGATGGTCTACAACGGCGTTCATCACGCGCTGATGATGGCTACACCCAGCGATCTGATTGATTTTGCCTATGGGTTTTCGCTAACCGAAGGTTTGATTGATGGTGCGACCGATCTCAGGGTTTTGGAGATCGTCGAGCGGAGCGACGGCGCCATCATCGAGATGGCATTAAGCGAGCCGCACTTTGCGCGTTTGGCCGCGCGGCGACGCAGCCTGCTAGGCAGCAGCGGTTGCGGCATCTGCGGCAGCGAAGCCTTGGCCGGCCTGCCAGCGCCAGCCGACGTTGGACAAATTGGGCTTCGCGTCGACAGCGCCGATATCCGCAGGGCGTTCCAAGCGCTCGCGCGCGCCCAGATTCTCAATCGACAGTCTGGCGGCGTGCATGCCGCGGCGTGGATACACAGCGCACGTATGACCGTGCGCGAAGACGTTGGCCGCCACAACGCGCTGGATAAATTGATTGGCGATCAAATGAGACAAACGCGCAGCGAGGGCTTTTTGCTGCTGAGTTCGCGGTTGTCTTATGAACTGGTCTATAAAGCGGCGGTGGCCAAGATTGCCGTGGTCGCCGCAATTTCCGCGCCGACCGCGCTTGCCATCGAAACCGCGAAACGCTGTGGGATTACCCTGATCGGCTTTGCCCGCGATGAGCAGATGAACGTGTATTGCGGGGCCGAGCGGGTAGACGCGGCACTCAATCCCAGCGATCGTCTCTGACCCAAACCGCGCTGTCTTCAACCTTGAGCGGGAATTTGTAGACGGGCTCATAAGCGGGTGCCGTCGCCGCGCCGGTGCGCACGTCAAAACGCGCGCCGTGGCGGGCACAGATCAGCTCAAAGCCATCGCGTTCGCCGCTGGCCAGCTCGCCACCGTCGTGGGTGCAGACATCTTCAACCGCGTAATACATGCCGTCAATATTGAGCACAACCACCTGGGCGCCGTCGACATCGATCACCTTAAGTTCGCTGGGCGCAAGTTCAAGCGTTGCGCAAACCCGGATCCAGGCGCTCATGCGAGCATCTTTTTGGCGCGTTCGAGCGCGCCAATAAGGTGATCAATCTCGGCTTCACTGTTGTACACGGACAAACTGGCGCGCACCGTTGCCGACACGCCGTAGTGCGCCATCAGCGGGTGCGCGCAGTGGTGGCCGGAGCGCAGCGCAATGCCTTCGTGGTCGAGAATGGTGGCCAAATCATGCGCGTGGGCGCCGTCGATCAAGAACGAAAACACGCCGATTCGGGAACGCGCGGTGCCAATCAGGCGCAGCCCCTTGACCGCGCTCAGGCGTTCAAGCGCGTAGGCGCAGAGGTCTTTTTCGTAGGCTTCAATCGCGGAAAAGCCCAGCGCGTCTACCCAGCGGATTGCGGCCGCCAAGCCGATGAACCCGGCGATGTTGGGCGTGCCCGCTTCAAACTTGATCGGCGTTTCGGCGTAGGTGGTTTTGTCAAAGCGCACCACATCAATCATCTCGCCGCCGCCCATAAACGGCGGCATCGCATCAAGGTGCTCGCGCTTACCGTAGAGGGCGCCGGTGCCGGTCGGGCCAAACAGCTTGTGGCCGGTAAACACGTAAAAATCGCAGCCGATCGCGCGCACGTCCACGCTCATGTGCGGGACCGCTTGCGAGCCGTCAATCAGGGTCGGAATGCCGCGCTTGCGCGCTTCCTGCACGATGCGCTCAACCGGATTGACGGTGCCGAGCGCGTTCGAGATGTGGGTGAACGCGAGCAGCTTGACCTCGGGGGTGAGCAGGCCGATCAACTCCTCCACAATCAATTCGCCGTCGGCGTTGATCGGTGCGACCTTCAGCGTTGCCCCGCACGCAGCGCAAGCCATTTGCCAGGGCACGATGTTCGCGTGGTGCTCCATCAGCGTCAGCACCACCGTATCGCCAGGCTTTAGGCGCGGGCGCAAAAAGCTGTGCGCGACCAAGTTGATCGCCTCGGTGGTGCCGCGGGTCAGCACGATTTCACGTCGATCCGCCGCATTCAGCAGGCCGGCGATCGCATCGCGTGCGCCTTCGAATAAAACGGTGGCTTCATCCGAAAGCGTATGCACCGCCCGGTAGACATTGGCGTTGTGGTTTCGGTAGAAATCGTCCACCGCATCAATCACCTTAAGCGGCTTTTGTGCGGTATTGGCGCTGTCTAAGTAAACCAGCGGTTTACCGTGGACTTGGCGCTCAAGCAAGGGAAAGTCCTGTCGCACACGGTCAAAATCAAAGCTATTCACCTAAAAAAACCTCCGCTCAAAGCGCGCTGCCAGCGGCTCAACCAGCGCCGCCCCATCGAAAGTGGCCAGCAGCTCGGTGACAAAAGCGCGCAGCAGCATTTCGCGCGCCTGAACTTCGCTGATGCCGCGTGAGCGCAGATAAAACATCGCGCCCTCATTCAGTTGGCCGACGGTTGCACCGTGGGTGCACTTGACCTCATCGGCATGGATTTCAAGCTCCGGTTTGGCGTTCACTTCGGCGTGCGCCGAGAGCAGCAGATTGCGCGTGGATTGCTTCGCATCGGCGCCGTCGGCACCCACCTGCACGATCACCTTGCCGGCAAAAACCGCGCGCGCACGGCCATCAACCAAGGCGCGAAAATTCTGCATGCTCACGGTGTCGCGAGCGGCGTGCGAAATTTCCAGCTGGTGATCGCTGTGGGTGCGTCCTTTGATGGCAGTGAGCCCGTTGATTTCGACACTGGCGCGGTCGCCGCGCAGCTCAACCCGGGTATCCAACCGGCTCAACTCACCGCCTAGATCCAGCATTCCGACGCGCAGCTGTGCATCCGTATCCACCCGCGCCTGCACACGTGCGATCAAGCGCCCGCGCTCGCAGAGGTCTTGCAGGCGCAGATACTGCAGCTCCGCGTTTGCGCCGAGATCAATCTGGGTGACCGCGTTGAGCAAGTTGCCGCCGCCGATATGGCCAAAGTGCTCCAGCACGCGCGCGCGGGTGCCGGCCTTCGCGAGCACGATCCCGCGGGTGTTGATCGCCATTGGGGTGCTGCGGTTGGAGGTCAGGTGAAGCACCTCAATGGTTGGGCAAACGCCCAGATCCGCATCAAGCGTGATCACAAATCCGCCGCGCAAAAGCGCCGCGTTGAGCGAGGCCATGGCGTCTTCAGGCGCGGCAAAACGCTGCGCCAAGTACGGCTCAATTTGCTCAGGAATCAGCTTCAGTGCCTCGCTCAGCGTGAGCACGCGAAGGCCCATCGGCAGGTCCTCGCGCCGCGAATGCAGCGCGTCGAATTCGCCATCGATCAACACCAAAAGCGCGGTGCATTCGCGCTGCAAAAGCGCGTCGATCTCGTCGATTTCTACCGATCCCGCTGCACCCGAAAAATCAAAGGTCTGCTGCGCGATCGATTTAAGTTCGGTGTATTTCCAGCGCTCCACGCGCCGGCTTGGCAAACCTGCTGCAAAGAAATCCGCGGCCGCCTTATCCTTAATCGACTCAAGCCAAAATTGCTCGCCCGCCGCTTGCTGCGCCACGGCCTGCTCCGCGCTTTTAAGAAAACCCACGCTCATGCGCCCGCACCCTCTTTGATTTGACGCTCTTTGATCCAGCCGTAGCCGTGGTCTTCCAGCTGCGCTGCAAGCGTCTTATCGCCGCTTTGAACAATGCGACCGTCGGCAAGAACGTGTACGAAATCGGGCTCGATATAGTCGAGCAAGCGCTGGTAATGAGTCACCACGACAAAGGCGCGATCTTTGCGGCGCAGCCTATTAACGCCCTCGGCGACGATCTTGAGCGAATCGATGTCAAGGCCGGAATCGGTTTCATCCAGAATCGCCAAAGTGGGCTCCAAAACCGCCATTTGGAAGATTTCGTTGCGCTTTTTCTCGCCGCCCGAAAAGCCTTCGTTGACCGCACGGCTGAGCAGATCATCCGAGATATGCAGCACTTTGAGTTTTTCGCGCACCAGCTTCAAGAATTCGCGCGAGTCCAGCGGTTTTAGATCATTGGCCTTGCGCTTTGCATTGAGCGCCGCGCGCAAAAAATAGGTGTTGTTGACGCCCGGAATTTCAACCGGATATTGAAATGCCAAAAACAGGCCCGCCTGCGCGCGCTCTTCCACCGCCATGGTGGTGATGTCGCGGCCGTTGAATGTGACCGAGCCTTCGCTGATTTCATAGCCCGCGCGGCCGGCAATGGCGTAGCCGAGGGTGGATTTGCCCGCACCATTCGGGCCCATGATGGCGTGAACTTCGCCCGCTTTCACGTGCAGACTTAAGCCCTTGAGAATGTCTTTTCCCGCAACGCGGACGTGAAGATTTTGGATGTTGAGCATGTTTTAATCCCTGCAACTAAGCGAGTATTTAAGCGTCTTTGGTTCTGTAATTTTCATCCGACCGAACCCTCTAAGCTGACTTCAAGCAGTTTTTTGGCCTCAACCGCGAATTCCATCGGCAGCTCCTTGAACACCTGTTTGCAGAAGCCGTCAACAATCATGCTGACCGCGTCTTCTTGGCCAATGCCGCGGCTCAGGCAATAGAACAGCTGATCGTCTGAAATCTTGGAGGTGGTTGCTTCGTGCTCAACGATTGCGCTGGGGTTTTTGACTTCGATATACGGATATGTGTGCGCACCGCAGCGTTTGCCCATCAGCAGTGAATCGCACTGCGTGTAGTTGCGCGCGCCATCCGCCGATTTTTCAATCTTGACCAATCCGCGATAGGCGTTTTGGCCGCGTCCGGCAGAAATCCCTTTGGAAATAATGTGGCTTTTGGTGTTTTTGCCAATGTGGATCATCTTGGTGCCGGTGTCGGCTTGCTGGTGATGGTTGGTCAATGCAACCGAATAGAACTCGCCGGAGGAATCATCCCCTTTCAAAACGCAGCTTGGGTATTTCCAGGTGATCGCCGAGCCGGTTTCAACCTGCGTCCAGGAAATCCTTGATTTGACGCCGCGACATTCGCCGCGCTTGGTGACAAAGTTGTAAATCCCGCCGCGGCCTTCTTCGTCGCCCGGATACCAGTTTTGCACGGTCGAGTATTTGATCTGCGCGCGGTCAAAAGCGACCAGTTCGACCACCGCCGCATGCAGCTGATTTTCATCGCGCATCGGCGCCGTGCAGCCCTCTAGGTAGCTCACGTAGCTGTCGTCTTCGGCAATGATCAAGGTCCGCTCGAACTGGCCGGTGTTGATCGCGTTGATCCGGAAATACGTGCTCAATTCCATCGGGCAGCGCGTGTTTTTGGGAATGTAGACAAAGGACCCGTCAGAGAACACCGCGGAATTGAGCGCCGCAAAGTAGTTGTCTTGAATCGGAACCACGGTTCCAAGATGGGCGCGGACGAGCTCGGGGTATTCGCGCACCGCTTCGGAAAACGAGCAAAAAATCACGCCCACTTTGCCCAACTCGGCTTTAAAAGTGGTTCCCACCGAGACCGAATCGAACACCGCGTCAACCGCCACGCCGGCCAGCCGTGCGCGCTCATGCAGAGGCACGCCGAGCTTTTCGTAAGTGGCCAGGAGCTTGGGGTCAACCTCGTCCATCGAGGCGTACTTGGCCTTGGTTTTTGGCGCAGAAAAATAGCTGATCGCTTGAAAATCGATCGGCTCAATCTTCAAATTGGCCCACGCGGGTGGGGTCATCGTTTGCCAGTGACGAAAGGCCTTGAGCCGCCATGCGAGCAGCCATTCCGGCTCGTCTTTACGCTTTGAGATCTCGCGTACGACGCCTTCGTCGAGCCCCGGCGGCAGGGTGTCGGATTCAATGTCGGTGCTGAACCCATGTTCGTAGCCGCGCTTGACCAACGATTCGACCTGTTCTCGTGCTTCAGCCATGGACGGTACCTGCGATGTGAATGGAGCGATTGGGTTTGGGTTGCGGGCGCGTCGGGGCGGCGCGGCTGAGCTCATCTAGGCTCACCGCGCGCAGCGCATTTTCGATCACGCGCGAAATTTTGTGCATTGGTGCCGAAATTGCGCAGCGGCCTTCATGCATGCAGCTGCCCGGTTCGACCACGCATGCGGTCAGACCAAGCGGGCCTTCCATCGCCTCGACAATGCTTGCCACGGTCAGCGAAGGCGCCGGAACGACCAATCGGTAGCCGCCACTTGCGCCGCGAAACGACTCAACCAAGCCGCATTTGCCCAACTGCTTGAGCACTTTGGCCACGGTGGTTGCTTCAAGGCCGGTGCGCTCGCTTAACTGGGCGCTGGAATGGGTCTGCTCTTGGGCGCGCGCAAGCTCGGTTGCTATGCGCAGCGCGTAGTCAGTCAATTTGGCAAATCGAATCATGTGTGTATGGTCTTCGGGTGGATGCTGCATTGCAATAGAGGACCAGATTAGTACGGATTACGTCAACCAGCGGTCAACGCCGGCGGCATGGCAAACTCAAACCATGCTTTCCTTCTCAGATCCAGCCGCTGACCCAGAGGCCCAAGCCCGCCGTCTGGCTCGCCTCGATTTCGTGGTGCGCGCAACCGGAGTGCGCGATGTGCAGGTCATGCCCGCCTCCAACGATGCGTCGTTTCGCAGCTACTGGCGCGCATACCTCGGCGAACAGACCCTGATCGTGATGGATGCGCCACCGGCGCTTGAAGACCTGGGCCCCTTTTTAGATGTCGGGCAACGCTTAAGCTCAGCCGGGATTTGCGTGCCGGCGGTGCATGCGCAGGATCGGGCGCAGGGCTTTTTGCTGTTGGACGACTTTGGCAACCAGACCCTGCTGCCCTTGCTAAATCAAGATTCGGTCGCGCAGCACTATCGCAGCGCGCTTGCGATTGCGTTCGCGATGGCAAAAAAGGTCGATTTCAGTGGCCTGCCCCACTATGACCCAACGCGCCTGGAGGCGGAAATGGACCTGTTCCCGACCTGGTTTTTAGAGCGCCATTTGCGCCGCACAAAAACTTTGTCCGAGCAGGCGCTGTTTGCTGCAACCAAAGCGCTGCTGGTGCTAAACGCGCTTGAGCAGCCGCAGGTCTTTGTGCACCGCGATTTCCATTCGCGCAACCTGATGCAAAAGCCCGACGGGGCGCTTGGGGTGATCGATTTTCAGGACGCCGTATGCGGGCCGATTACCTACGACTTGGTCTCGCTGCTCAAGGATTGCTATGTCGAATGGCCAGCGCAACGGGTCGCTGATTGGTGCCGCTCGCAGCATCAGGCGCTTGTCGATGCCGGCATCGTTGACGTGAGCGCCGAGCGCTTCGAGCGGTGGTTTGAGCGCATGGGCATTCAACGCCACCTTAAGGTTTTGGGAATTTTCGCGCGGCTGCACCATCGCGATCGCAAATCCGGCTATCTGCACGACCTGCCGCTGGTGTTGCGCTACACGCTGGCCGCATGCGCGCGCGATCCAGAGCTCAATAATTTCGGGCGCTGGCTTGAAGAACTCACCCGCGATCGCGATCTCACGGTGGCCTGAATGAAAGCCATGATCCTCGC
>Ga0105046_10017353_pt1 | contig 11016 bp, 3 predicted proteins | sample MAT03_FD_78385 | JGI IMG/M metagenome (GOLD analysis project Ga0105046, IMG submission 78385) | Freshwater microbial communities from Lake Fryxell liftoff mats and glacier meltwater in Antarctica - MAT-03 (megahit assembly) | ecosystem: Environmental > Aquatic > Freshwater > Ice > Liftoff...
CTCTCGAACTTCTAAACTGCGGTTTTCATGCTGTTTAAGATGCGCTCGCCCTGGAGATCACCCCCGCGCCGAGCGAGGACGATATTGTTGTACTGAAGGCCAGCCGGATCATCGAGGGTGACCGGGCTTGCGCCGGCGTAAGCATAGGCCCACGCGGTGCGGGGTTCGGCTGCGCCTTCCTCAGGCGAGAACACGGCCACGGGATCGGGAGCTAAGAAGATCCCTGCTTCCGGCCGGTATGGACGCGCGTTGAAGTCGCTCAGTCCGACGCCCAAGTCGATCTCGTTTCCGACGAAGCCGTAGGATTCACTGGCGTTGCCTTCTTTGTCGAGCAGCGCACCGTACGGATCGTGCGACCGGCTCTCGACCGGTTTTCCTTCTACATCCGCGAGAACGAGAGCTGTGTGCTGATGGTCTGGGATCCAGAACACCGTTTCGGGCGGGACCTCCAGAATTGGTGTGCTCGCGGTGCCGCATGACACCAGACTCAAAGCGGTAGCGCATGCTAGTGCGAGCCGCCCCCCTCGAATGCGAGTACGGCTTCGCTCGATCGCAAATAACAGAATCGAGCACGCGGCGAGCAGAGCGACAGCGATACCCCACCGCCCCAAGTCGATGGGTCGCGGCGAGGACGCCGCGGGTTGACGTCCAACGGCATCGAGCCGTGCGAGACGATCTCCAGCAAACATGACGTAGCGAACCAATTTCCCGTCCCGGACTTCCGCATCCGGCGCGAGGTACAATACTTCGGTGGTGGCACCACTGGTCGTTGTCCGCTTTACGGCCCTCTGGTCGTCGAACCCGTAGGTGTACTCTTCGCGTGTGTCGCCCCGAACGACTGCAACGAGTCTTCCCAGTGCGTCCCACTCGAGCAACCGGCTCCCGTCCTTTACGAGGCGTCCAGCAGCGTCGTAGCTGAGCTTCTCGTCGCCAAATCGGGTCATTGCGTCAGGACCCGCGCCGTCGTCTCCGAAGGAATTCTGAACGTCGACGGGCGTCCGCTGCGAGTCCGACTTTACTGTGAGGACATTTCCTACCTCGTCGAAGGCCCATTGAGTTGTCCCCAACGCGTCAGCGCGGTGCGCAAGACGGCCGCGGTCGTCGTACGTGAACTGTGCGCTTAGGCTCAGTTTGGGCGATATGCTCGCGCGCCTGTCATCGAGGCCGCGGACTAGTCCTGCAGCGTCATAAGATATCTCCTGGTCACGGAGCACCCGCTTTCCTTTCGTTGCTCGCAACGTCGTAAGCCGTTGGCGAACATCGTACGAACGCTCCTCCTGGACGCCGTTCCCCCAAGTCACGCTTCGCAGCGCGCCAGAAGCTGTCCAAGTCGCGTCGCGCGCGAATGGCCCTGCGCTTTCCATCAGGCCTCGCGAATCGTACGTGAAGTCGTAGTACGATCCGTCAGGAAAGGTGCGGCGCGTGGTGCGGTCCTGAGAGTCAATGCCACTCGAAAGGACGTACTCTTTGCCGCCGGGGAATCGGCGAACTACCGAGTTGGCCAATCCGCGAGCGGTGTAGCCGAAGAAGACGCTTCCTGCCTCGTCCTCTGCCCAAGACAGCTGACCCGCAACGTTACTTTGGCCGTCCGACGCGGCCTCGTCGTAATGGAATGTCGCAACCTCCTTTAACTCACCGGAGGGCAACCGATGAATCTCTTGGGTCTTTCGCCCAGCATCATCGTAGGCCCATGAAACGAAGCGACCGGTTGGATCGGTTCGGCTCAAGCGATCGTCGCCATCGGTGAACTCGAATCGCCAGAGTCCAGCGTTTGGATCATCAATCGACACACGGCGTGATCGACCATCGTAGGCGTAACGACGTGGGTGTCCGGCAGCGTCAACCCACGAGAGCAGCTGACCAGCTGCATCATAGGAGTAGCGAGCAGTTCGCAGATCTTGCTTACCTTGGCGTTCCGTGACTTCGACGAGACGATCCAAACCATCGGAAACGAAAAGCGTTGGGGTGTCGAAATGTGGCGACGACTCATCAGTGTCGTTTGGATCGAACACCCGATGTCCAAGCTGCAGGTATTCGGTCCGTGTTAGCGCACCGTCGCCTTCCACTTTTCGAACGACGCGCAGCTGCGCATCGTAGCTGAGCGAAATGCGAGGCAGTGTCTTCAGGTCTGGCAGGTCCGCGCTTTTTACGAACGCGGCATAGGGTTTCCCCGATTCCTTTCCCCTTGCTCCGTAGCTAGTCGCTCCGCTCACGATCCATTCGCCTGCGGCCGTCCCTTCTTCCAGCGTCGCGAGTTCCCTCTCGTCGCCGTCGAAATAGTAGAACTGAGTGATGGCCTCCTTGCCGCTACGCGCCGTGAGCAACTCCTCTTTGATGTATGAAGTCGGCGCGCCAAGCACGTACTGGTAGGCCTTCGTCGGGAAATCGAGGTCGTCGCCGGGTTCGGCGATCTTGGTGACGCGCCCCAAGCCGTCGTAGGCGAATGAATAGGTCGCGTCGTTGGGACCCACGACTGATGCGATGGTTCCGAGCGCCTCGTCGTAGCTAGCGCTCCATGCGAGTTCGGTGCCTTTGCTGGGGTATTGACGCTCGCGTGTGAGGAACGCGCCCGACGGATCGTACTCGGCAATCGTCTTGAGTCCGCGGGCGTCGAGCACCTCGACCGGGTTGCCAAAAACGTCGTATTTTGTGCGCTTTTCCGGCGCGAAATAGTCGTCACGGATCCAGCTCTCCATGCGCGTGACGCTGCCGCGCTCGACCGAGCCCAGGGGGAGACCCTTGAAGGGCTCGCCGTCGTAGTAGGTGCGCTGCTCCGATACGCGCACGCCATCGAAGCTCTGCAAGACTTCGGAAGCCAAGCGGTCGACGATCCACAGGTCTTCGTTCTTGGCGAACGTGCGGACCACCACCCGTTCGTCGTCTCCAAAGGCTCGATCTTTGCCGCTGACCTGGCCGTATTGGGCTTCCAGGATGACATTGCCGAAATTGTCATAGTCGAACTCGGACTCGAGGATGACGGGCTCGTCGGTCAGCTCGTAGATGGACTTTCGTTCCATCCGCTTGACCGCGAAGCGCAGGGGATCGCCGTCGCCGTCCTTGGCCACGGTCCGCGTTTCGTAGGTCAACGCCGCGCGATCGAAGAGATCGCCCTTGGCTGTCATGCGTTCGACCTGAGCTTGCAGCCCCTTCTTCGCTTCGTCGTCGGCGCCGTCCAAGAAGCGAAACCGGCTCAGCAAACTGGGCTGGTCGGCGTCGCCGATTTCGGTCACTTCGACGTAGTTGAAGCCGCGAAACTCGCGAAATTCTGGGCTGTAGTAGCCGTTGGCGTAGCGGTACTCGGTGACCTGCGACGGGTTGAGGCCAGTCGCGTTCTCGATGCGGGCAACGACCGTTTGACCGATGGGGCAACGCGTCGTCCAGGCGACCCCTTGTTTACGCGCCCAGGCGCGCATCGTACCGAGGCCAGCGTATTCGATTGTGGTCTTCTTGCCGAGGCCGTTCTCGATCTGCTGCAGCAAACCTGGTGTGCCCTTGGGCATCAGATCGAGGTAGCGCCACGGAGCGGCGCCAGTTGGGTCGACCCAAACGATGTCGGCCGTCCCGTTGGCGTTCATGTCGGCGACTCGCACCTCGGTGGTCACCGTGACTTCGGGAGTTCCGTCGATGGTCTGCGCCTTTGCCAGGAGCTTGCCTCCGATATTGAGCCAGTAGCGCACACGCGTCGCGCCCACGACCACAAGGTCGGACAAACCGTCGCCATTCAAGTCGCGCAGTTGGGCCTTTTGCGCCTCGGTGCCTTCCAGTTTCGGAGCGCCTGAAACCTGCACGACGGGCGCGAACTTGCCGAAACCGAGCGATGGCCAGTAGCGCAGCGACTCGGAGCGAATCGACGCCAGATCGGCGAGACCATCGCCGTTCACATCCGTCAGCTGCAGGCCCGTCGCGAAACTGACGAGTTCCTGGGTCGTTACTTCTGGGACCTCTGCGGCTGGCTTGAACTTTCCACCGCCAAGATTGAAGGCGACTGTCATGCGCCCGGTCGTGGCGTTGATCGTCAGGATGTCGGGCAGACGATCATGGTTCAAATCGACCAACTTCGCATCGGCACCCGCAGGCGAGTGCGAGCCGGCGCCGGTGACCACCACGCTCGAACCAAAGCCGCTGCTGGCCGCGCCCGGGTAGTAGCGCAGACCGTCAGAAGCCGCAGAAATGCGAGCGAACACGTCGGAGACACTGTCGCCGTCCAGATCGGCCAGCTCCACATCGCTCGACGAGAGCCACACGCTCGGCGCCGTGGTCATGGGCGAACTCGAGCCGAACGACGAACCGTCGACGTTCTCGTACCAAGAGTAGGCGCCAGCCGGCGCCGAATCATCCATGATCAAGAGATCGGGCAACCCATCGCCATTCACATCGTCGAGTTCGCTCGTTGCGCCCAGAGCACGCGCGGGGGCGCTCTTCATGGTCACGACCTTGGCGTCGTCGGGCGCGAAACCCACATAGCCGAGCGAGAGCGCGGGCAAGCGATCGCCGCGCATACCCACCAGCTCGACCTGGCGCAGGCGACTCAGCGAGCCCGAGTCGTCGTACGACAAGCTGTAGGTGCGGACCGTGGTCTTACCGTGTTTGACCACGAGAGTCGCCAGACGGCGCGTGAGCTCCACCTTGAAACCACTAATGTAACTGGCCAGGTCGTCGAAGCGATCTTGGTAGACGAACTCGACGACGTTGCGCGCTTCGGGCGACGAGTCGTTGTAGACGATGCGCATCAGGTAAGGCCGCCCACCCGATTTTTCGTACTCGTAGCGGATGACGTTTCCGTAGGTGTCGACGCGCTCGGCCAAGAGCCACGCAAACACGTTCTTCCCTGATTCGATGCGCGAGTCGGACGAGGTCCCGAAGCGAAACAACTCGCCGTTCTTGGCGCGAAAACTCCACGAGCCATCGTCGCGACGCGCTCCCTTGGCGAACGCCCCTTCGATGCGAAAGCGGTATGACCCGTCGGCCATCTCCACCAAGTCTTCGGCGCCACGAGCGCCCATGGCTTTCAGCACGAAAGTGTCGTCGTCCGTGTAGCTCGGCAGCGCTTTGTCCGTGCTGCGCTGCACCTGCGGTACCGGGATGGCCCACCCCAATCCCAGCTCGGTGTTGCCTCCGCCGGACGAATAGCTGAGTGCGATCTCGGGCTCGTAGCCCGCCACTCCAGGTGGAACGGCAACCTTGACTGAATACGAGCTGGTGCCCGCGTTGGGGTTGGCATCGAAGGACTCACCGAGCCCCTGAATCGAGCCCGGCCCCGTTGGCGTGTTGAGCAGACCGGGCCGAACGCCCGAACGGTCTGCGGCTGCCGCTTGCCCCACGACCAGCAGCGCTCCCAACACCAAAGCCAACGTGTGGACACGATTTCGCAACGACTTGATCATTTTCTCGACCCCGGACGAAAAAAGGCGACCTCCCGGTCGCCTCTTCGTCTTTTCGTTCAGTTGATGCTGGCCAGACACGAGAGGTCGACGTTGAGTGGCGTCGACGAGCGCGGGACAGCTTTGTGTTCGATCTTGAGCACGATGTCTTCGAGCTGCGAAAGATCGATGTCCGAGTTGGAAGGCGCCACGGCACCATTGGGAATCGTGATCTGCCACGACGCCCGAGCTACCGACTGACCAAACAACGAAGTGTTCATTTCGGTCGCGCCATACGAGTTGACGCCGGCCTGAATGATGGCTTTGGCAGCACCCGCCGACGTTCCCTCGCTCATCGACCAAACCTGGAGGGCGTCGGAATCGCAGGCACGCAAGACGGCTGCACCCGTGAGATCGAGGTTCACCTGCGCCTCGTTGTCGCCCAGGCTGTCGCCAACCAGCTGAGCTTGGAGACCGGAGATCCGGTCCCCGCAGACGTCCGTCGACCACAAACCGTTGTCCGGTTGGAGGTTGGTCGCGAAGGTGATCGTCAGACCGCCGCTTTCGTCGAAGTTCTCGCTCTGTTGAGTGATGAGTCGAAATTGCTTGCCGGCGCTGAGTTCTTCGCCCGTTACGTCGTCGGTTCGCGGGCCGGCAATTCCCAACATCTCACGCACCGAGACTTCGCTGGTGTACTTCTGTGGGTTGCCGAAGGCGATGCGGTAGCTCGAACTGATGTCCGTCAAGCAGGCCGAAAGCTGATCCATGGCAAGCGAGCTGCGGGCGCTGAGCACCGCGCTCCCCAAGGACTGCAGGGGCGTGTTGACCTCGTACTCCAACGCACGCCCCGCCAAGAACAGCATGCGTTGTGAGCGTGCACGCGAATCGAGCAGCTGGAGCGACTGGTGGTCACGCAAGAGGCGAAAAGACGGATCGTGCGCTGGATTGAGTGACGCCACGGTCTGTGCCTGCGTGCGGAGGGCGAACAAACGTTTCGCGGCGCTGACCTGGTTGTTGGCTTGCATCTGCGACTGGACTTTGTCCAACGCGAAGCTATTCAGCTCGAACAGCGCCTGTTGGATGTCGATGACCTGTTTTTTCAGGTCCGCCATGCCATTGATGAGTTCGAGCTGCCCATCGAGCTTTGGCAGCGCAAGTTCGTGAGCCAGCTGCAGATCTGCCCGTACCGCCGTTGCTCCGAGCTGCACGAGGCCGAGGGCCACGATGGCCGCCCCGCCGATGGCTGGCCCGCCAAAGTTCCAGAGGCTCGTCTGCGAAGCAGTCGCGATTCCGTCTTTTGCAAGCTGGAGGCCGTCGATCGTCATGGTCAGTGCGTTGATGCTTCGACCCGAACTATCCAAGAAGTCCAGCGTCTTGCCGCGCGCCGATTGAGTGTCGTTTAGCGCATTTTGGCTAATTTCTAGCTTGTCTCGCATGCCCTGAATGCGAGACATGTGCTCGGCGATCCGCTGGTCACTTTGCTCGATTGCCAACAGGGCCAACCCGACTTGGCCAGCGTTGTTTGCGCCACATTTCTTCCAGTCTTTCGGTGAAAGAACCTTGTTGAGGTCGAAGGCGTCGCCGCAAACATCCTTGATCTGCGTGTCGTAGGTGAGCGCGATTGCCACCATTTCGTTGAGCAACTTGTCCTCGGAATCCTCGAAACGGCGCTTGTTGTCGACGTACGCCGCTTCCAGCGTGGCGGTCGAGGCCTGCGTCTTGTTCGCCAGGAGCAGCATTTGTTCGAAGTTGCTGGCCGCCCCGCCCGAGTCTTCCGGGCGCCAGACGAACGGGATGTAGCCGTCAGGCACACCAAAGGCGCGCGCCCCTTCGACCAATGCCCCAAAGCCGTTGTCGATGGGTGTCAAGAAGCCCGAAAGGTCGGCCGAGACCATGTCGGGGGTGATGCCCCACGTTTCGGTCAGGTGGACGACGACCGCTGCTTCGAGCAGGCCGATGAGCCCGCGCGCTTGGGCGGCAGTCAACGCGGCCTGGTCGCTGGCCAGGGCCTCCACCGCGTCGATGCGACTCTTTTCGCCGTCGATCGTCGCTGCCACCTGAAGTAGCCGGGCGAGCGCACGTGCTGCCGGGAACGTTTGACTCGATGTCGCGTCGTCGCCGGTACCCGGGTCGCTCCCTTTGGCGACGTTGGTCGACATGTGGTCAAGGTAGCCGATGATCTGGGGGTGCAAGCTGTAGCGCATCACCGGCCCGAGCTGGGCGCTAGCGCTCGCGTACGCGACTCGCTCGTTGGCCACCCCTCCCAAGCCAAGCGACTCGTCCAGCGCCTTGACTGCATACTCTTGCGCGATCAACAGCGGAGGATTCAGCGTAGCCACGAAGAATTCCTGGAATTGTGCGGGCGCATTGATGCTCGAGTCGATCGCTCCGCAAGCGAAGAGAGACGCGCACATCACGGCCGGGTGCCAGGTACATTCGACGACGGCCGGAGCCTTGGCGCTGAGTTCGACTTCGCAGATTTCACGCACCTCCGCGAAGCTCTTGGTCGTGCCGGGCTGGGTGCGCTTGACCATCAGCGTGGGCAAGCCATTGTAACGACGAGCGTCGGTGAAGATTTGGTCGTCGTCGCTCGGCCAGCCGATGGAGGCAAAGTCGAGCACACCCGGGCAGCCTGAATAGTCGGTGGGCGCAAAGAAGTTCTTGTTCAAGGTGGTGATGGCCGGCGTGACCAGCACGGGCATCTGGACGTCCGAACCGAGTTCGAAGTCCGGAGCCCCTTCGCCGAAACGCGGCGACAAGAAGATGGTTCCCTGAAGTTTGATAGGGCTCTCGAACAGGCCATGGATGGTTTCTTCGAACGTGCCCTCAAAGCCGCCCAAAGCGGACCGCTCCATCGTCACATTGAGACGCCGCCCCAAGTCGCGCCCAAAATGGTTGCGTGCGCCGCCGAACTTGGCCCTGACGCGCTGCACCACGGTGAACGTGCCGCCCGTCTCGGCATCGTAATTGCCGAAGCCGGTGGCCGCCCCCGAGCCGGTGTCGGGAAACAGCAGCGAACGCTCCGGATCGACGAGTACGTTGAGGTCGCCGTTGCGATCGATCAGCTCGACCACCAGTCGAGCGTCACCCATCTCGACGCCGTTGGTCGTGTAGCGCAGCGCGCCTTGGTACTTGCCCGTGATGCCGCGCTTGATGACGATCGGCACGACGATTTCGCCCAAGCTGGTGAAGACTTTGACCGAGCCGCCCGCGTCCGTTCCTTCGATCAAACTCGAGTCGACCGCGAAAGTGAGCTCCGTCGAGTCCGCGAACGACCCCCGACGCTGCTGGACGGAAACGAACTTCGACAAATCCGTGACGCGGTAGTCGACGTTCGACGCGCTCGAATTCGTGAGGGTCAGCTTGAACTCCGACGCATCCTCGAGCAGCTGGATGCTTGCCGGCGACACGGTGAGCACGCCCAACCGTTCCTTGGGTGGGGCGGGATCGGTATCCGCTTGATCCGTAGGAAGGCAACGCGCTCGCGGCGAGCACGACAGCTTTCCGGTACATGGGTCTTTGGTGCTGCAGCTCTGGACGCACTCGCCCAGATCACAGTGCTGCCCGCTGGGGCAGTCGACGCTGAGCACGCACAATGGGCTTCCCGCAACCGGCTCGGGAGGTCCAGCATCGGGCTTCGTGGAATCGGCTTCAGCACCTGTGCAGCCAAGCAGAGCCAGCCCGAGGCTGGCGACGACCAAGGAACGAAAGAAGAATTGGATCACGATAGGTCCTTGATGTCTCATTGTACGGCAATGACGTGAATTTCACGGCTCAGACCGTCAGCCCCTGCTGGATCGGTCTTGCCTTCGAACGTGAGACCGTCGCCGCCGCGGCCACCGACGCCCATCTCGTAGATGATGGCTTTGAGATCAGGGCGTCCGCCCAAGACCAAGACCGCAATCGAAGGTCCACCACCGCCCGCGCCCCCGCGCCCGCCGTGACCGCCAGTACCGCCCTTACCGCCGGTTCCGTCGCTTGGCTGCCGATCACCTATCGAATTCGTCCCCTGCAGTCCGCCGGCTCCGCCGGTCTGTCCCGCAGCGCCGTGGCTGGGCGAACCGCCCGCCCCGCCGTTTCCAGTGCGGATCGACCCTCGCTCCATTGCGATGGCGCTGTTGACCGAGATCAAGCCGAACGAACCGCCGCCGCCGCCGCCGCCATTTCCGGGCGCTCCGCCGCAGCCAGCCTTGCCTGAGCTGCCTCCGGCCCCGCCGATGAAGTAGACGATCTCGATGTCGCCGCGCATGCGTTCACCGATGTAACCTTTGCCGCCCGCTGTCCCTTGCCCACATCTCCGTAGCCACCATTGTCGCCGGCGTTGCTCGGCAAATAGACCCCGTCCAATCCCAGCTGTCCGAAGGTTGCCATTGACGGCGTACCGAAGGCCCCGACAGTGCCTGCGTAATCCGTCTTGGGGACGACGCCGTTGCCAGGGGGCTTGTCTAAGAAACCATTTCCACCGACCCCGCCCAGCTGGAACTTCACCGGCATGGGCCCCTTGTCCGTCTCGCACAGAGTCACGCAGTCCTCGCCCGCCGGACACTTCCAGGGTTGAGGTATTGTCTTTCTTTTCGTCAGCTTCGCCTTGCAGCTCGTTGAGTTGATGAAAATCTTAGGGCAGAGAGTGTTGCAAAGACAAATAGGTCCCGTGCATGCGGCCTCACATTTGTCGAGACACGCGGTGTCCTCCTTGTGGCAACCCGCGAGATCCGTGCTTGCGTAGCTCGGCGCATTGGCACCAGCGCGGCCCGCTTCGGCGACCTGCGTGAACCCTGTAGCGAGCGCGCCGTTGAGGCCCTTTTTGCCGTCGCCAGCAACCAAGTCGACGTGGTCGAAGGCGACTTCCTTGGACCCTACAACTCGCGCCGCGATCGAGGATTCTCCTGGCAGAGTTGCATTTGGAGCGACAAACTCGAACTGGCTAAAAACGACCTCTGTCGTGACGTCGCTGATGCTGAGCGGAACGCCTGAGACGGGAGCGACGGTCGTGTTACCTTTCGTGCGGCCCCAGCCATCGAGACAGGCGTACGCGCCGTAGACGCGGAGCGCGCTTTCGGACCCGGTGACGACGAGGTTCTCCTGATAGGTGGTCGTGCAGACCAGCACGACTTTGTCCTGCGCGAGCGCGAGTTCTATGCCCTTGCCAATCGTAGCGACTGGCTTGTCCATCGTTCCCACGAACTCGTCGTCGCCGAGCGGCGAAACGAAGATCGAGCCGTTCTTCGTGCCATCGATGCCGTCGCAGTTCGAATCGACGAACTCGAAGTCAGGGTCGTCGACGGCGTCTGGATCGCATTGGTCGGGCTTGACCGTCGTACCGTCGGTGTTCACGGAGCCACCCCAAGCAATCTGCCCGCCTTCGCCGACCCCGCCGTCGTCGTTGACCGAGCCTCCCATCCCTTCGTCCGGCGACTTCGAGCAACCAGCGGTGGTCACGCCTGCCCAAACAGCCAGACACAGAGAAGCCAACCCAACGACGATGCGATGCTTGTTCGACATTCTACGACTCCAAGAAGGTCGCAAGCCTCGAGTGGGCGAAGCGGAACCAAGGCCCCGCTACCACGCCCGACAACTAGCCCGCAATGGATTCTGAATTTGTAGCCTGGTTGGATCGGCGTGCGGTCGCAGCGCCCAGCGTTTGACAGCCACCAGC
>Ga0105046_10017356_pt1 | contig 11015 bp, 11 predicted proteins | sample MAT03_FD_78385 | JGI IMG/M metagenome (GOLD analysis project Ga0105046, IMG submission 78385) | Freshwater microbial communities from Lake Fryxell liftoff mats and glacier meltwater in Antarctica - MAT-03 (megahit assembly) | ecosystem: Environmental > Aquatic > Freshwater > Ice > Liftoff...
GATACTGGTGTTGCCGCCGCCGTGCATTACCAGTGCGGGGTTTTTTCCTAGTAAGCGCGAGGTATAGACGCGTTGCGCCAGCGGCGTATGATACTGACTGGCGTGCTGATCGTTCCACAGAGATTGCATCGTCTCATCTTTCACTATACTTCTTCAGTAACTATACGCAGTGCATCCTCAACGGACATAAACGACTCATGTTCCAGAATCCAGCGTGTTGAAACGCGAATAATCCGGCGTTCAACTGAGGCTCGCGCTTCAGCGTTTTCAATACTGCCAACATCCCACACAGTCACCAGACCCATCATACGGCGCAGGCTTTCGCACGCACCCAACCCAAATGTATCGCGCAGAATCTGGCGGATATAGCGCTCGCGATAGCGCGCAAATGCCTGTTCACCGCCCTCAAATTGCCAATACAGTTCCGGCACAAGCTCGCCGGTGTTCGCGCGCACCCACAGCGCATCAAATTTGAATGCAAACAGGTTCCAGAGTGAGCGCATGGTGTCCAGAAGATAGCCCTGATGGGCTTCACGCTGTTCGGCATCAGCGGTATGCGCAAAGTGAGACATGTAATTCATCATCAGGTTAGACATCACAGCGCCGATATCATAGCCCATGGGACCAAAAAAGCTGAATTCAGGGTCGATGATGCGGGTATCGGCTGGGTTGACCATAATACTGCCCGTATGCAGATCGCTGTGAATAAGTGCCTGCCCCTGAGTCATAAACTTCTCTTTCAGGTTGGCGATCGCCAGTTTCAGTTCGACATTCTGACGTACCGCGCGCACCTCGTCGGTGATCAGAGGGTTGTGTTTGTTTTCAGGCGATTCCATATAGGGATTACTGAACACAAAATCTTCCTGAATTTTACACAGATGCGGGTTGATAAAGCGGGATTGCAGGTCTTTCTTTGCCAGCCCTGTCAGATACAGATCAGACGTCTTGAAGAGCACATTCGCTAGAAACGTAGACAGATGTTCCGCAAACAGCGGAAACTTCTGACGCGCAACCAGCGGCTGACGCATCACCTGATGCTCGCTGAGGTATTCCATCACCACGATCGACATTGCTTGTTCATAGGCAAACACCTTTGGAGCCAACCCGGGTGCCAACTGCTCATAGAGCATCAGCGCCTGTGCTTCAAAGCGCATCCGTTCCCTGCTCAGCGGCCATGATTCGCCAACGACGCGCAGGTACGGCACTGCCTGCTTGACGATCAGCGCCTCCTGGGGGAATGTCTCGCTCTGAAGGATAAACACAAGGTTGAGATTTCCATCCCCAATTTCACGCGCTTTGACGCTCAGCGGATCGCGGAAATGGCTGGCTGTTTCCGCATTGTTCAGGACATATGCAACTACGGTGGTGGTATCAAGGATTTGGTATTCCATGGATATGCCCTTCGTTCTGGAAACAGCGCGAGAATATTCTCTTCATGTGCGGCACAGATACCGCGTTCCGTGATCAGCCCGGTCACAAGGCGAGCAGGGGTCACATCAAAGCCATAATTCGCAGATGGGCTGTGTGCTGGCACAAGCGTGACTTCGGTCACATTGCCGGCATGATCGATGCCTTCAATCATATTGACTTCGGCAGTGTCACGTTGTTCGATTGGAATTTCATGCACGCCGTCACGCATCGACCAATCGAAGGTGGACGATGGCAGTGCCACATAGAACGGAACGCTATTGTCTTGTGCGGCAAGCGCTTTGAGATAGGTGCCGATTTTGTTCGCGACATCACCTGTATAAGTAGTACGGTCGCTACCCACGATACAGAGATCAACCATGCCATGTTGCATCAGGTGTCCACCAACATTGTCTGCAATGATGTGATGTGGCACACCATGCTGTCCAAGCTCCCACGCCGTCAGGCGGGCTCCCTGATTGCGGGGGCGGGTCTCATCGACCCAAACATGTACCGGAATACCACGATCATGCGCGGCGTAAATCGGTGCGGTGGCAGAGCCATAGTCAACGAATGCCAGCCAGCCAGCGTTACAGTGTGTCAGGATATTAACGGGTTCCCCCGGCTTACGTTGGGCAATCGCTTCGATCAGCGCCAGCCCATGTTCTCCGATACGACGACAATAGTCGGCATCGTCGTCGGCAATCTGCTGTGCCATGTCGCGGGTGGCTTCAATCGACTGATCAACCTTTGTGCAGGCTTCCATCGCGCTGATCTGACGCGCGACTGCCCACGCCAGATTGACAGCAGTGGGGCGCGTGGCTATGAGCGCGGCTCCATCACGACGGACATGCGCTAGAAACGCATGCAGGCTCTCACGCGGTGCGGCAAGCGCAGACAGCATCATGCCATAGCCGGCGGTTGCACCGATCAGCCCTGCGCCGCGCACTGTCATCGTCTGAATTGCCTGTACCGCATCTGATGCCGAGTGAAGATCGACGATTTCGAAGCGGAACGGGAGTTTCTGTTGATCGATTACCTGAACGATGTTCGGATGGCGTGGATGTTGCCAGATCGTGCGGTAATGCACGTCACCGATCTTCATATGGCAAGTGCTTTCATCAATTGACCTTATTCTTTGATGCCCGATAAGGTGATGGATTGCGTAAAGTAGCGCTGAAGCGGAAGCAGGATCAGCGTGGGTATCAGCGAGAGAATCACTGCCCCTGCAAACATTTGCCCGAAATCAAAATCGAACTGCCCCATGTATTTTGCCAACGCAACTGGTGCAACGTCCATACTGTTGTCGGAAATAATCATCAACGGCCACAGATAAGACTGCCATTGCCAGATAAACAGAATCAAGCCGGCACCAATCAAGGCAGGTTTTGACAGCGGCAGGAAAATGCCGTAGAAAATTTTCCACCAGCCTGCGCCGTCCACCTGTGCCGCCTGAATCAATTCACGCGGGATACCCAGAAAAAACTGACGCAACAGGAAGATCGCCAGTCCGTTTGCTACTCCGGGCAGGATCAGGCTGATAAAACTGTTATTGATGCGATTTTCGCGCACGATCTGGGCAAGTGGAATCGAAATGACTTCAAAGGGAACCATGAAGCTAATGACGACAATGGCGAACACAACCTCCCTGCCGCGAAACTCGATCGCGCTCAAGCCGAATGCCGCCGCCGATGAGATCAGCAATCCGATGACGACCGTGCCGCTGGCAACGACGACCGAATTCAGCACGGCACGCGGATAGTTTCCCTGAAGCAGGTTTTGAAAATTGCTGGTATCGAGGGTCGTGGGCAGAAATGCCTCGACGCTAAGTGGAGATAGGGTTCTGAAAATCTCTGCCTGAGGGCGAAGCGCACTGGAAAGCATCCAGAGAATGGGCAGAATAAAAAAGAGGCTTGTCAAGAAAGCGACCAGCGTAAATAACAATCGTTGAATCATGCGGATTCGTGTGTGCGTAACAATCGAAACTGAAGCGTGACGACGACCATGAGAATGGCAAGCAGAACGATCATGAGGGCATAGGCAAGTTCCAGATCATTAAAGGCAAAAGCATTGCGATAGGTTTCAAACATGATGAGATTTGTGCTGTTGCTGGGTCCACCACGCGTGAGGATTTGAATGGGTGAAAAAAGCAGGAAATTAGCGATGGTATCCGCCACCAGCACAAATGCCAGTGTGCGCCGAAGCAGTGGCAACGTTATCGAAATTAGCGTGCGCCAGTACCCTGCACCATCAAGCTGTGCCGCTTCTTTCAGGCTTTCAGGAATTTCCTTTAGCCCCGAAATCAGGAAAATCATCCAGTATCCTACACCTGCCCACGACGCAATGAAGATGATCGAAAACAGCGCCTGATCCTGAGAGACCAGAAACGGCTGGCTGGCAATTCCGAGCCAGTTTAGGAAGGCATTCAGCATACCATCGTCAGGACGCATCGCGATCCCCCACACTATAGTGGCAACCGAAAGCGGAACAGCAACTGGCATAAAAATCAACACACGCCATAAAGACGGCGCATACACACGATCTACCAAAAGGAGCGCCAGCAACAGTGCCAGAATAATCTGAAGGGGATTGACGATCAGGTTAAACATAAGCGTGGTCTGGATCGCGCCCAGAATGCGGTCATTGCTGAGAATGAAGGCATAGTTGTCTAGCCCAACAAACTCCCCGCGAAACTGAAAGCTGGAGACGAATGCCTGAACACTTGGTACTATGCGAATGAACACCAGCAAAATGAGCGCAGGCATCATGAAGAGAAATGCCACTGCCATATTTCGGTTGAACCTGAGAGAAGGAGGCACATTCAGCCCTTTTGACGGATCATCACGGAGCGCTTTTCAGTACTGAAAAGCGCTCCGTGATTTACCCTAGCCCAGACGTGACCAGGCGGCTTGCAAATCTTCTGTTGCGGTTTCCAGCGTCGTCGATACATCGGCTCCGTTGCGGATGTCTTCCATTGCCAGACCAACAATTTCTTCGAACTGAATAAACCCAACCGTGAGCGGACGAATAACAGCTGTATTCTGGAGTTCGTATAGAATCAGATCTCCCAGACCATCAATTTCGATATTGTTGACGAATACCTCTTCAAATGCCGCGATATTGGCAGGCGGCAATGGGAAATTAATCGCCGCGGCAGAAGCACCTTCGGCGGTCAGTGCCGCGAATGTCAGGAATTGCAACGCTTCCTCGCGATATTGCGTGTTTGGGTTGATTCCCCACGACCATGCGCCTGTCGGGGTCACGGGTTCGCCATCTGCAAAGTAAGGGTGCGCAGATACGCCAAAATTCAGCCCATCGATTCCACTGAACAGCGGCAACCACCACGGACCACCCACGAAGAACGCAACCCGACCACTTGCAAACAGATCAGGGGTCTGCTCAGGTGGAACGCCGCGTGGCGCTATGCCACTCTCGAACAGATCACCATAAAAAGTCAAGGCATCGACCCAGGCATCGTTGGTGAACGCAGGTGAGAGCGGGTCATCTGTTGAAATGCCGTTGCCGCCGCCAAGCGATTCTGGCAAGGGCAGAATCTGATAAACACGGCTGACCTGATCAAACATGAAGCCATATTCAGCACCGGCTTCCTGCGCCGCAACTGCCGCTTCGGTCAATGCTTCCCACGTCAGGCGGTCTTGCGGATCCATCGTTGGCAGGTCGATGCCTGCCGCTTCCAGAAGGTCAGCATTGTAATAAAGCAGTTGTGTAGAGGTAGACATCGGTAGAGCATAAAGACGTCCATTGACGGTGGAGGCATCGATTGAGCTTTGTATCACGCGATCCGAAATATCCCCTACGTCGTCGGTGATATCCTCCAGAAACCCGCGATCGACCAGTGCAGGAATACGCGGTTGATCGGCGGTAAAGATATCTGGGGTGCTGTCTCCGCCGCCAATACGCGTTTGCAGAATATCATTCAGGTCTGCAAACGGAACCTGCTCATAGTTGACGATGATATTGGGGTTCGCCGCCTGAAAAGCATCGATCACGGGTTGCATTGTGGTGTTTGCTTCAGGACCCACAAAAGAAAGGGTGACGGTATCCTGTGCGGAAGCCGCCTGGAGGGTAAGCATCAGTAAAGAAACGGTAGCAATGAATGTTTTCAACCAGCGTGTGTGTAACATGGGCATAAACCTCTCTCACAAATAATGCGATACGTACTGTTTTTCCAAGCCTGAAACCTGTTTCCCTTCAAATCCTCCTTTGGGTGATGTTATGCCGAAAGCGCTTTCAGAAATGTTTCGATGCGTTCCAGATAGAACGTCTCGAACGCGGCAGTATCCACTTCGACAGAAATCTGATGATATGCGTCGATAGAAGTGGTAACGGGATGAATGCGAAACAGATGTCCCTCAATGGCAAAACGGACGGACTGCTTTTCAAGCGTCATCCATTGCTGAGGAAAGAGCGATGCCAGCGCCAGCGGATCATGTAAACACGCAACTGCATCCTCTGGAAACGGGCTGGGATAATCTGGGAACTGCGGGATGAAGTGAAACCATTCGTCGTTCCAGATACTCAGCATCGTCGCCATTGCATTGCCCAACTGCGTATCTGAACTGCGGAACAGCTCAATAGCACGTTTATTCAGCGGTGTACAGAAGGTGATTTCAGCCGTAACCCATGTCATATCGATGCCAGCAGTGGCAACAGCCAGTGCCGCACGCACATCAGACGCAGTGTTGTGATCCATGTGCGCGGGCAAAATTCTGGTATCTGCGAAGAACTGGTGCCATTTAGCGGTATATGTTTCAGGATGCACCATGCCTCCCATCACCGTGAGATGGATCAGGCGCTGAGCTAGTGAGGGATCAAGCTGAAAGGCGAGGGCAACATTCGTGAAGGGGCCAATCGCAACCAGATGATACGGGTGCTCTTTGGAAGCCTCAACCATAAATTCGCTTGCTGAAAGTGTATGAATCTGTGCTACGGGACCCTCATAAGGCATGTCCAGAATGCCCCTGCCTTCATGACCAAACCAAGTTGGTCCACGACCTTCAGCCATGGGTCTTTGCGCGCCCATATACACAGGAATATCTGCCCGTCCTGCCATGCCTAACAACCGCGCCGCAATCTGGGCACGCTGATCGACGTGCCCATCCACAATCGTGACGGCAATCAGGTCGATCTCAGGCGAAGCCAGCGCCATCAGCAGGCACAGCGCGTCGTCCACATCGGTTCCGATATCGGTATCCAAAACTACTGGAATTCTGTTCATAGTAGCCACTTTCAAGATCGACTAAAGCGTTTTTGGCAGGACGGAATCCCAGATGCGCCGTTCATTGTAGACCGATTCTTCAGGGCGTTGCATCGATAGCAGAATGTAGAGCGCATCAATAATCGTGATCTGGGCAATTCGCGAAGCAATCGCTTCGCCGCGTGTTTCATTCGACACGCTCAACAGGGTGACATCTGCATACTGCGTGATAGCTGACTGGGCATTGCCGGTGATGCAGATGGTGCGCGCCCCGTTCTTTTTAGCCAGCTCAATTGTCATGACGGGGTCAACCGACAACCCCGATTGCGAAATGGCGATCAGCAGATCTGAAGGCGTGAGTAATGTTGCATCCATCAACTGGAGATAAGAATCGGTCTGGGCGCGGCAGTTCAGACCCAATCGGAAGAACTTGTTAAACGCATCGTGGACAATGGGCGACGATGTACCCACCCCGATTATCAACACACGGCTTGCTTCAGCAATCAGTTTTGCGGCACGCGTCATCGAGGCATAATCCATAATTTCGAGCGTGTCACGTAGTGCGGCGATGTTCGCCTGAAACACTTTCCGAATAATCGATACCGAATCATCCTTTGGCGTTATTTCGCTGTGAATAATGTGTGTGGGGTCAGCAGTATCACGTGCCAGTCTCAGTTTCAGATCGAGAAAGCCGTGAAAGCCGGCACTGCGACAGAACCTCAGCACAGTTGTATCGCTTACGCCACATGCCTGTGCTACCTGCGCCATAGAATACGGCAACAGGTCTTCCCAATTCTGTGTGACCCAGTTGGCAACACGCAATTCGGAACTTGCCAGCGACGGCATTCTGCTTCGTATCTGGGAAATAGCTGAGGTCGCAAGTGGTGCGGAAACCTTCATGGAACACTCTGTAAGCGTAACATGGCAAATTGTGGTGATACCACCACACTATGACACATCATGTGGTGGTTTGTCAACAAGTTCGCGCATACAGCGTACAGCAGATGCTCAAGTGGGGTTATGCAACGATTTTGAATGGATTTTACGTGGTGGATTGCCTGCTAACATTCAGTGTCAGTTGTGTTTCGCTGATGATCTTCACGCCTAGTAATGCGCGATTGGTTCACCCTTCAATCCTATGATCAGCGTACCCTCATCCATCAACTGTAAATGCTCGATGGCGATTAGGTGTCGCAACAGGGCACGATACTCGATCTCAGAGATATGCGCGAAAGGCGATAACTTCAACACCCAATTCTCTAGATCATCCGGCTCAAGTTCGGTATGTGAACGGAGTACACTCATGGTCTGATGGTGTGCGATAAATGGCACGTTATTCGGTCAGCAACTCAAACGATAGGGTATCGAGATCCCATTCATAACTGAACGGAACAAAATCAAACACGTCTTCCTGCCACGTCCACCCTGTGATTGTCCGCAAGGGATGCAACGCATTCACTAAATCCAGCGGATCGCGCACCTCGCATAAGTGGGTATGAAAGATCTGATTTAAAGTGTGATTTTCCAATCGGTAAATAATGAGTGCGGTATCTAATACGCAACTTCCGGGTCCCCCTGCACTATTAGCACCAAAGGGCAGGATCTGTAATTCTTCTCTGGCATAAATCACACTCAGCAATCCAGCGCGATCATCACCCTCAAACGAGACGCGCAGTAAAGCATTTTCTGCAGTGGGCGCATAGATAGCGGGTCGCGAAACGATAAATCTGTCTCCTTGCGACAGAAACAGCATCGGATGTAAACCCAGCGCGGAAAACCAGATCAGCCAGTCGTCCACGCCATCTCCATTCAGGTCATCGTAATAGGTGTCACTGATGACGAAACGTAACGTGCTCATCTGCTCCTGCGGTGTCAAATCGGTCGCAAAAATGGTATCTGCAAGCATTTCATCGATCAGTACATCAACATCGCATCCAGCACGATCAGGGCTTGGAGCGGCAGGACCGTGCATACCTTCTTCATAAAGAATGTCGTCGATAGTCAAGCCGATTTCTATCGACTCATTTCTCCATGCGGAAAACTGATCCTGTGCAAAGTGACGATATGCCGCCATATACACGCCAAGCGCACCAGATTGTGCGTCGTGAGCTTCTACGATCGAGTCATATAACCCGCTCAGGTGGGTGTTTGCAGTATTTTCAGTTTGCAATGCGCTGATGATGTCCATTCCAGCCTGCACATCACCCTGAAGTACCAGCGCAATGCCCAGCCTGAAGCGTGGGTAATCGCGCGGAAATATAGGATTTAAATCAAAATAGGTGTGGTAATAGCGAATAGCACTGATAAAATCGCCAGCCCATAATGCTTCTTCGGCAAACCGAAACAGACACCCTGACGACATATCAAATGTATCGTGTTGATCGACCACGGAAAATTGATCCGCGTTCCAGTCATAATTAATTACCCGCGTCGCATAACAGTCCCAGTTATCGCGCACGCGACGGGTCTAACGTATTTCCATTGCGCTGTCATCATCGCGATTGATTGGTTCCCATAAAGGGACACCAGTCTGATATCGCGCTGAAAGCACACCGTCACTCACATCCACCAATGTGCCTTGATGCCAGCTCAATATATGGAGTATATCAAGGTTGTTGTAATGCATCAGTACAGGGATATCAGCGAGATTATCTCCTGTGAAATCGACAATAGGCAACACGAAAAGGCGCGGTTGTGCTGTCTCTGACTGTGCCTGCGCAGCAGAGTTGTACCATCCTGTGCTTGCAAAACAGACTATCCACAGTAATTTCCGCACAAGCGTCACAATCATCATTTGCCTACTTCTGATATGCCAGCGGTTTATCCACCACGACACCATTATTTACCGTATTTCTGTGTAGCACATAAATAAAAAAAGCGCCCCAGGGTTGGTGAGGGCGCTTTTTGCTGGAAGAACAAGAGCCAATCCGAACATTTTTCTCTCGTAAAACCCTCTGATTACCTCAGCCATATCGCCTTTCCTCAATGTGTGAACTTCACACATTTCTCGAACCTCACTTTGCATTTAGCTAATCGGGGATTGGGAGAGCGTCAACCCTCCCCCAATCCCCTTGAAGCTCGCTGACCTGACCAGCAAGCCCCCTCGGAAAGTGTACCACCCTTCCGCGCAGAGCTTGCCAGCCACAGCGAATTTGACGGTTCGTTGAAGTGAGAGGAAATGGCAATGACTCGCAGTTTCGTGTTCACCAATCACAAAGGGGGCGTGGGCAAGTCTACGTCCGCCACCAATATCGCGCTCGGCATCACCAAGATGCTCCGTCGCACCAGTCCTTCAGCGTGTCGTGTGTTGCTGATCGACACTGACTCGCAGGGACACGCCTCGTTGGTGACCACAGGCAGAAAAGACTACGGCGCGGACGACAGTCTGTACACGGTGCTGATGGCGGATCGTCAGAGCGCGGCACAAACCCTGCTCAACTGCATCGTGCAAAGTCAGTGGGACGACGATCTGCATGTTTTGCCTGCGTCACCGATGCTCGAAGGCGCAGAGCGCGAGCTGATGGGCGTGGCAGGCGCTCCGTATCGACTGGCAGACCCGCTCAGCAAAATCATCAGCCAGTACGCCGCCGTCGTCATCGACACGCGTCCATCATTCTCGCTCATGACCGAGATGGGACTGCTCGCCGCAACCGACGCGATTGTGCCGGTCGAGCCGCGCTATCTGGAAACGGTCGGGTTGATGAGCGTGATCGAGAAGATCGACACCATCCGTGAAGGCTGGCGACATCCTGACCTGCGCATCAGCGGACTGCTCGTGACCAAGATGGACAGCCGCGTCCGCGGTCACAATCACTTGCTGACCGAGCTGAAAACGCACCCTGTGCTAGGCAAGCTTCTGCTTGGCGTGATCCCCGCCAACGAAGCGGTCAGCTACGCACATCACAACCACCAAAGCCTGTTCACCTACAAACCCGATGCGACCGCGAGCAAAGCCTACGCGCAGGTCATCGCGACGCTAGTGCGCTATCTGACGAAAGAACCGGTGTCGTCATGAGCAAAACCAACATGCAACGGATGGATGATCTGCTGGCATCGGTCACCAGTGATATGTTAGGCGACCTGCCCAGCATCGGGCAGGACAAGCGCATGCACGTCGAGCGGTTGTTGCTAGTACAGGTTAGCGGAAGAGGATAAGCAAAAAGCAAGAGGGGGCTATAATCAAGAGGAGAGTGGGAAAGAGGAAGGCGAAACGGTGCGATGCGCAGAGCAAAAGCAGTCGAGGTGAGTGAAGCGGAACGCCGGAACCTGGAACAGATCACCCGCGAGACCAAAAGCCGTGCGGGCTTGGTCAAACGCAGTCAAATCATCCTTGGGGCCGCCGCCGGGTTGAGTATCACGGCTCAGGCGAAAGCGTTGGGAATGGAACGCA
>Ga0105046_10017358_pt1 | contig 11014 bp, 9 predicted proteins | sample MAT03_FD_78385 | JGI IMG/M metagenome (GOLD analysis project Ga0105046, IMG submission 78385) | Freshwater microbial communities from Lake Fryxell liftoff mats and glacier meltwater in Antarctica - MAT-03 (megahit assembly) | ecosystem: Environmental > Aquatic > Freshwater > Ice > Liftoff...
CAGCCTCGCCACGCGCACCGCGATGCTCGCCAAGAATTGGATCGCCGAGGGCTACGGCGATCTAGGCGTGATCATGTGCGCGCCGACGTAGTACGACCCGTCGTGCGACCCGTCGTGCGACCCGTCACGGGACCCGTCGTGCGACCCGTCGTTGGGACCCGTCGTTGGGCCATGTAGGCGAGGCTTCAGCCTCGCTTGATAGGCCGCACATTACGTGCGAGGCTGAAGCCTCGCCTACAAAGGATGCACATACGTGCGAGGCTGAAGCCTCGCCTACAGACCGTCGGAAAGTCCATCGGTAAGATCGTCGGATAGGTGTTGAGACAAAATGGTTCGGTGTTGATTGCTTAAGGTGCGGTTAAGCAGCCGCCCCTACATTGCATCGTAGCGACCCACTCGGGTCCCTTTCCTCGAAGGAGAGCACGATGCAGTTTTCTAAAGTCACCTACGCGTTGATCGCCGCCGGCTTGGGCGCTGGTATTGCCACCGGTTACAACCACCTCGACTCCACCGCCGTAGGCAGCGCGATCGCCGCGCCCGCGCCGGCGTTGATCGCGCCCGCCGTGGGCGCGTCCGCCATCGCCAACCTGCCCGACTTCACGTCGCTGGTGGATCGCGTCGGCGTATCGGTCGTCAACATCAGCGTCGTGCATGCCAAGGGCAAGGGCAAGTCCGGTCCCGACGCCGAGGACTCCGACAATGACCAGGACGAGACGCCGTACCGCGAATTCTTCAAGCGCTTCGGCGGCGGCCCCAACGGCCCCGGCATGCCGGGCGGCCGGCCGCAGCAACAACAACCGTCGCAGGGCCAGGGTTCGGGCTTTATCGTCAGCAATGACGGCTACATCGTCACCAATGCGCACGTCGTCGATGGCGCCTCCGAAGTGACAGTGAAGCTGACCGACCGCCGCGAATTCACGGCCAAGGTGATTGGTGCCGACAAGCGCACCGACATCGCGCTGATCAAGATTGAATCCACCAACCTGCCGGCGATCGAATTTTCATCCAAGACCGCCGTTCGTCGCGGCGAATGGGTCGTGGCAATAGGTTCACCGTTCGGTTTCGAGAACAGCGTATCGGCCGGTGTGGTCAGCGGCGTGCATCGCGCCTTGCCCAATGGCGCGATGGTGCCATTCATCCAGACGGACGTGGCGGTGAATCCGGGCAACTCCGGCGGACCGCTGCTGAACACGTCGGGCCAGGTCGTCGGCGTGAACTCGCAGATCTACAGCCGCTCGGGTGGCTACATGGGGCTCTCGTTTGCCATTCCGGCCGACGTCGCCGCCAATATCACGGAGCAACTGAAGTCCACGGGCAAGGTGCAGCACGGCCGCCTGGGCATCGGCGTGCAGGGCATGGATCAGACGCTGGCCCAGAGCTTCGGCCTCACCGACGCCAACGGCGCCTTGGTGGGCAACGTCGAGAAGGACAGCCCGGCGGATAAGGCCGGCTTCAAGTCCGGCGACGTGGTGCGCAAGATTGACGGCATCGCGGTGACCAACAGCACCGACATCACGAGCCGCATCGGCAACACAATGCCGGGCACCACGATCAAGGTGGAAGTGTGGCGTGACCGCAAGGCCATGGAACTCACCGCCAAGGTGGGCACGCTGGACGACGCCAAGGTTGCGAAGGCCGATATCGATACGGACACCACGGGCAAGCTCGGCGTGGCCGTGCGCGCACTGACGCCGGAGGAGCAGAAGTCCGCCGGCAAAACGGGCGTGCTCGTCGAGAAGGCAGGCGGTGCGGCCGCGAAGGCCGGCGTACAGGCAGGTGATGTGATCGTCGGCGTGGGCGCGACGCGCGTCAACTCGCCGGAGGAACTGAAGGCGCAAGTCGACAAGGCCGGCAAGACGGTGGCACTGCTGATCGATCGTCAGGGTCGCCAGATGTACGTGCCGGTGAAGATCGGCTGACCGTTTCGGAGCATTGCGCTCCAAAGGTTGCCTGTCGATCAACAGCAGGGCGCGATCCGCTCCACAGTCCGGCATCGCGGGCGCTTTCGAGGTGCCGGACCGTCAAGCCGCGAGGGAAACCTCGCGGCTTTTTTTCGCTTGCGTATGGATTATGCCGCGCCTTCGATGGCCTGCAGCTGGTACAGCTTCTGGTAGATGCCGCCCTCGATGCCCATCAACGCTTCGTGCTTGCCTGCCTCGGCAATGCGTCCGTGATTCAGCACGATGATGCGATCGGCGGCGCGGATCGTGGACAGTCGATGCGCGATGGCCACCACCGTCGTACGGCCATGCAGCTCCGTCAAAGCCGCCTGCACCCGCTGCTCCGTCTCACTGTCGATCCGCGACGTGGCTTCGTCGAGGAACAGGACGCGCGGTTGACCGGCCAGCGCACGCGCGACCGCCAGCAGCTGCTTTTGCCCGGCCGAGAGCCGCGCGCCCCCTTCGCCCAGCGGCGTGTCGTACCCGGCCTCCAGCTGCATGACGAAGTCATGCGCATGGGCGGCGCGGGCCGCGCTGATCACGGCGTCCTCGCTCAATCCCCGGCCCATGTCGATGTTCTCGCGCGCGCTGGCGGCCAGCAGAAACGGCTCCTGCGGCACGTATCCCACTGCAGCGCGGAAGTGCGCGTCGCCGATGCGGTCCAGCGGATAGCCGTCGATGTCGATGTGCCCCGCCTGCGGCGTGTAGAAGCGCAGCAGCAGCGACAGCAGCGTGGACTTGCCGCTGCCGGTGGGTCCGACGATGCCGATGAACGCACCAGCAGGAATCGCCAGCTGCAGGTCGTGCAACACCGGACGGCTGGGGTCATAGCCAAAGCTCACGTCCACCAGTTGCAAGGCCCCGGCGTCGATGCGCGCGTCGTGTGCCGGGCGCAACGGCGCCGGCTCCTGCAACAGGACATTGACGCGCGCTGCGGCAATCATCGACTGCTGCAACGATGAAAACTGCAGCGTGATCTGGATCAGCGGTTCGACCAGGCGCGCAACATAGGCGATGAATGCATACAGCAGCCCCACCTCCACGCCCTGCATGCGCTGTGTGCCGACCGCCGCTACCATGATGACGATCAGCAGGATGCTGAGGAAGTCGAGCGCGGGGCGCAGCAGCCACGCGTTGGCGCGCACCTCGCCCATCCGCGCAACATACTGTGCCTCGTTGGTTGCGGCATAGCGGTCGCGAAAGCGCCCCACCGCGCCAAAAGCCTGCAGCACGCTCATACCCGCCATGCCCTCGGCCATCTGCGCGTTGATGTCGCTGCGAAGTTCTCGCGCACGCGCGACCGCCACGGCGGAAAGCCGCTGGTATCCCCACACGATGCCGATCGTGGCCGGAACCACCAGCAAAAACAGGAGCATCAACCGCCAATCGAGCCACAGCATTGCGACGATCACGCCGAAGAGCACGGTCAGGCCGACCAGGACCTCGAACAGCACCTGCGCGTACAGCTGCTTCACTGCCTCCGTGTCATTGGTCACGCGGCTGACGAGCTGCCCGGTGATCGCGCGATCGAAGTAGGCCATCGGCAGCCGCAGCACATGGGCATAGACGCTCTCGCGCAACCGGCGCACCGAGCGCATCGCCAGTCCGGCCAGACGCACCAACTGGAAGTAGCGGATCCCCGAGGCCAATGCGCCGGTGACGAAATAGCCGACGATGAGCCACGCCATCATCGTCCAGTCGAACATGCGCGGCACCAGGTAGGTGTCGATGAACTGCTTGCCCAACAACGGCCCTGCGGCTTCCAGCAAACCCGCCAAGCCCAGCCAGAGCGTGGCGCCGGTGACTTCCTTGCGGTCCGGCCGTGCCGCGCGCCACAGCAGCGCGAACGCCTGCCGCCGCTCGCCGGGATTGGCGCGCCGCAGGTCATCTGTGTCATCGCTGGCGTCGATGGCGGAGGTGGCGTCAGTCATGGGCGTCACGCCGCCGATTCGAGCGCGGCTTCAAGCTGCTGATAGCGCCACTGCGCCGCGTACCAGCCGTCTTGTGCCAGCAGCTGCGCGTGCGTGCCGCGCTCGGTCACGCGGCCATCTTGCAGCACGATGATGGCGTCGGCATCGGCCACAGCCGACAGTCGATGGCTGACGATGACCGCAGTGCGACCGCGGCGCGCATCGCGCAGATGGGCGAGGATACGGGTCTCGGTGCCGGTGTCGACGGCACTCAGCGCATCGTCCAGCAACAGCAGCGGCGGATCAGCCAGCAACGCGCGTGCTATCGCCAGCCGCTGCCGTTGCCCGCCCGATAGTGTGATGCCACGTTCGCCCACGCGCGTCCGGTATCCGTGCGCGAAGTGTGTAATGTCGCCATGCAGGTCCGCCATCCGCGTCACCGCTTCGATCTCTGCGGGTGTGGCGCCGGGCCGGGCCAGTGCGATGTTCTCGGCGACGCTGCCGGAAAAGAGAAACGCTTCCTGCGGAACCCAGCTGATCGCATCGCGCACAGTCGCCAGCGTATGCGTGTGCAGCGCGGCCTCGCCCCACCGGATGGCGCCTTGCTGCGGGGCAAAATGCCGCAGCAGCAACGCCAGCACCGTCGACTTGCCGGCGCCGGTGGGACCGACGACTCCCAGCGTCATGCCGGGCGCGAGCGTGAATGTGACCGCACTGAGCGCGGCGGGCCGTCCGGCAGCGGCCGGTTCGCCCGAGCTCGACGGATACGCAAACGTGACTTCGTCGAACTGCAGCACACCCTGCGGTACCGTTGCGATGGTGCCGACATCGTCAACCGACAACGGTTCGCGCAGGATCGGATCGAGGCGTGCCCAGGCCGCGCGTCCACGCTCGATCAGTGCCAGTACCCAGCCTGCCGCGAACATCGGCCAGATCAGCTGTGTCAGGTACATCGTGAACGCGGTCATCTGGCCGATGGTGATCTGCTCGCGCCAGACCAGCGCGCCACCCAATGCGAGGGTCAAGGTCGCGGCCGCCGTCAGCGTGATGCCCACCGTGGGCTCGAAGCGCGCTTCCCACTGTTGCGCGTCGAAGCTGGCGTCAGCAGCCGCACCGGCGCGGCGGACGAACTCGGCGCCGGCGCGCGACTCCTGCCCCAGCGCACGCAGCGTGCGCACCGCGGCGAAGGTCTCCTGCACGTGCTCGTTCATCCGCGAAAAGGACTCGAGCGATTGTCGCGACGCGCGATGGATATTGCGCGAGATGATGAAGAAGCCGATCGCCATCAACGGAAACGGGATGAGCGCTACCAATCCCAGGCGCCAGTCCACCCCCAGCGTCATCATGGCGACGACAAGGACCAGCGTCAGCGTGCCGTCGAAGCCGGCGAGAAACGCCTCGCCCGCCGCCATCTCGACCGCGTCGACGTCGTTGGTGGCCAGCGCCATCAGGTCGCCCGTACGCTGCCGATGGAAGAACGAGGGCCCCTGCAGCGACAATCGCTGGTACAGGCGCACGCGCAGTTCCACGCCCAGCTGGAATGCGGCGGAGAAGAGCTGCAGCCGCCAACCCACGCGCATCAGGTAGATGACCACGCCCATCGCGATCAGGATCACCAGCTCGCCCCACAGCGCGGCACCGCCGAGCGTGCCGGCCACGAACGCATCGATGATGTGGCCCACGCGACGTGGCACCAAGACTGTCAGCGCCGCGATCACGACCAGCATCGCGCCGGCCAGCGTGTACGCGCGCCAATGGCGGCGCGCAAAGCCGAAGATCAGCTGGAACAGGGTCACCGGAAACCCGACTCAGTGACGGAGCGCGTCGATGCCCTTGCCCACGCCAGTGAGCGTCAGGGGAAACATCTTCGGACCCAGCTTCTGCAGCACGATCTGGGTGGAACGCGTGTACTCCCACGCGCGCTCAGGCTCCGGGTTCCACCACACTACGCGGCGGAAGTGCTCGAAGATGCGCGTGAGCCACACGATGCCGGGCTCGTCGTTCATGTACTCCACGCTGCCGCCCACCTGCACCAGTTCGTAGGGACTCATCGCCGCGTCGCCGACGAAGATGACTTTCCAGTCGGGCCCATACGTGCGGATCAGCTCCAGCGTCGAAAAGCGTTCGTTGCGTCGGCGGCCGTTGTCCTTCCACACGTGATCGTAGACGCAGTTGTGGAAGTAGAAGTGCTCGAGGTGCTTGAACTCCGCCTTGGCTGCGGAAAACAATTCCTCGCAGGTGCGCACATGCGGATCCATCGAGCCACCGACGTCGAGGAACAGCAGCACCTTGACGCGATTGCGGCGCTCGGGCTGCAGCTTCAGGTCGAGCCAGCCCGCGTTGCGCGCGGTGCCTTCGATGGTGCCGTCGAGATCGAGCTCCTCGGGCACGCCTTCTCGCGCGAAGCGCCGCAACCGGCGCAACGCCACCTTGATGTTGCGCGTATTGAGCTCGACATCGCCGTCGAGGTTGCGGTACATGCGCTCGTCCCAGACCTTGATCGCGCTGCGCGACCCGCCGTCCTTCTGGCCGATGCGGATGCCTTCCGGGTTGTAACCATACGCGCCGAAAGGGCTGGTGCCGCCGGTGCCGATCCACTTTGACCCGCCCTGGTGTCGCCCCTTCTGTTCCTCCAGCCTTGCTTTAAGCGTCTCCATCAGCTTGTCCCAGCCACCCATCGACTCGACCAGCTTCTTGTCCTCCTCGGAGAGGTACCGCTGGAACTCGAGCTTCAGCCACTCTTCCGGGATCTCGCCGCGCACATCGAGCAGCGAATTCACGCCACGGAAGTACGCGGCAAACGCGAGGTCGAAGCGATCGAAGTGCTGCTCGTCCTTGACGAAGCACGCACGCGACAGTGTGTAGAAATCATCGAGCGACGATGAAATGACGCGCTTGTCCAATGCTTCGAGCAGCGTCAGCAGCTCGCGCGTGGAAACAGGCAGCTTGTGTGCCTTGAGGTGGAGAAAGAATCCGGTCAGCATGGTGGCAGAAGCATAGCGCGTCGGCAGTCGTCGGGATGCCAGGGCGCTGCGGCGATCGATCGCAGCACCTCTGCTAGCATATTAACGATTCACAACAGGCGTCGGCAACCGCGGTTGCACCAGCCATTGCCCGCGTCGTCGTGTCAACACGACGCCTCACTCGTTACAAGGAGCACAGGTTGATGAACATCTGCGTGTATGGCGCCGGCGCGATCGGCGGTTTCCTGGGCGCCCGCCTGGGCGCGGCGGGGCACCACATCAGTGCGGTGGCGCGTGGCGACACGCTGGCCGCGTTGCTGGCGCATGGCATGCGGCTTGAGTTGTCGGACCGGGTGCTGCAAACCCCGGTGAAGGCATCATCGGTCCCGGCCGAACTCGGGCCGCAGGACCTGGTGATCGTAGCGGTCAAGGGTCCTGCGATGGCCAGCGTGGCTGCGGGCATCGCGCCATTACTCGGTCCCGACACCATGGTGTTGACCGCCATGAATGGCGTGCCTTGGTGGTTCTTTGCCAGCACGCCGGGGCCGCTCGCCAATCTTCGCCTCGACTGCCTCGACCCGGACGGCGCCATCGACGCGGCAATCCCCGCGCGACGCGTCATCGGCTGCGTCGTGCACGCCGCGTGTACCGCCACTGCACCCGGCATGGCGCGCCACGTAATGGGCAATGGCCTCATCATCGGCGAAGCGTGCGGCGGCGTCTCGGCACGTGCCGAACAACTTGTGCGCGCGCTTGCGGACGCCGGCTTCGAAGCCCGTGTGGCGCAACGCATCCAGCAGGACATCTGGTTCAAGCTTTGGGGCAACATGACGATGAACCCAGTCTCGGCGATCACCGGGGCCACCTGCGACCGGGTGCTCGATGATGAACTGGTCAAGCGCTACATCACCGCGATGATGCTCGAGGCGGCCACCATCGGCGCCGCCATCGGCTGCCCCGTCGGACAGACCCCCGACGATCGGCACGCTATCACGCGCAAGCTGGGCGCATTCCGCACGTCAATGTTGCAGGATGTCGACGCGAGCCGTACGCTTGAAATCGACGCCCTGGTGACAGCCGTGCGCGAGATCGCGCTCAAGGTCAACGTTGCCACGCCGAACATCGACGCACTGCTGGGTCTTACGCGCCTCTTCGCGCGCACCCGCGGGCTCTATCCCGAATCGACACATCCCTAGCGCATAACCAGGTTCGACCACAGTTCGGAGGTGCGCGACGGTGAACTTCGGTCGACGGCCTGCAAACCCCCGGGGCATCGCGCCTGTGCAATTCGGGTCAAGCCTGGCGCGGCCGTTCAAGTTGATAGCGCAGGTGCTGGCGCGCCGCCGGCCATTCGCTGTCGATGATGCTGAACACCACGGTGTCGCGCTTGACGCCGTCCGGCCCCAGTTGATGATTGCGCAGAACCGCATCCTGCTTGGCCCCCAGCCGCGCAATGGCCGTGCGCGACGCATGATTGAACCAGTGGGTGCGGAACTCCACCGCAATGCACTGCAATTGCTCGAAGGCGTGCCCCAGCAACAGCAGCTTGCATTCGGTGTTGAGCCCTGTGCGCTGCACGCGGCACGCGTACCACGTGTGCCCGATCTCGAGGCGCCGGTTCTTCGCATCCACGTTGAAAAAGCGCGTGCAGCCGACGATGTCACCACTCGCGTTGTCGCGCACGGCGAAGGGCATGCCGTCCTGGCGTTCGCGCATGTCGAGCGCCACTGCCACGTACTCGGACATCCGGTCGGGCGACGCGACCGAGGTATACCAAAGCTGCCACAGTTGGCCGTCTTCAGCCGCTGCGGCCAGCCCCGCACTGTGTTCGACGGCCAGCGGCTCCAGAGTCACGATCCGGCCCCGCAACGTGACTGGTTCAATGAAGCGGCCCACGCTATCGACCCGCACGCGCGAGAAACGCCACGCGCTCGAACAGATGCACATCCTGCTCGTTCTTCAACAGCGCGCCATGCAGCGGCGGAATGAACGCCTTCTTGTCCTGGCTGCGCAGCGCCTCCAGCGGAATGTCCTCGGCCAGCAGCAGCTTCAGCCAGTCGAGCAGTTCGGACGTCGAAGGCTTCTTCTTCAGCCCCGGCACTTCACGCAGATTGAAAAACACCTCCAGCGCCTCCTGCAGCAGCGCCTTCTTCAGTCCCGGGTAGTGCACATTGACGATGCGCTCCATCGTCTCGCGGTCCGGAAAGCGGATGTAGTGGAAGAAACAGCGACGCAGGAACGCGTCGGGCAACTCCTTCTCGTTGTTCGACGTGATCACCACCAGCGGACGCCTCTTCGCCCGAATCGTCTTGTGCGTCTCGTAAACGTAGAACTCCATCCGGTCGAGCTCGCGCAGCAGGTCGTTCGGAAACTCGATGTCGGCCTTGTCGATCTCGTCGATCAGCACCACCGCCGGCGCCTCGCTCTCGAAGGCCTCCCACAACACGCCGCGATTGATGTAGTTGCCGATGTCCGCCACGCGCGCGTCGCCCAACTGCGAATCGCGCAGCCGTGACACCGCGTCGTATTCGTACAGGCCCTGCTGGGCCTTCGTGGTGGACTTGACGTGCCACTGGTGCAACGGCCGCCCGAGACTCCTCGCCACTTCCTCGGCCAGCAGCGTCTTGCCCGTGCCGGGTTCGCCCTTGATCAGCAGCGGTCGTTCGAGCGCCAATGCGGCATTGACAGCCAGCATCAGGTCCGGCGTGGCAACGTAGGAATCGGTACCTTCAAAGCGCATGGCAGGGGCTCGTGTCAGGATGAAGAAGAATGGTATCCGAATTCAGGACCAGGCCAGCTGCAACAACCACACGGCCACCATGCCGGAGAAGAGCGTCTTCAGCGTGCTGCGCGTGAAGTACGCCACCGCCGCGGCGATCAGCGCCGCCACCACCTTCGGTGTCGTGAAGTCGGTGGCCTCGGCCTTCCAGTCGATGACCATCGGCAGGATCAGCGCGGTGAGCATCGCCGCCGGGACGTACTTCAGCATACGCGCCAGCCAGGAAGGCATGCTGCGCCGGGCGAACACGGCGATGAACGACAGCCGCGACACGTAGTTGAGCGTGCCGACGACGATGATGACCAGCCAGAGCTTCAGCGTGGCGTCCATTTTTCGCGCGCAAGGTCGGCCAGCGTGCCGGCCAGGATGCCAATGACACCGGCCACGATCAGGTTGAGACGCATCGGCAGGTGCGAGAGCAACAGCACCGTCACGCCCGCCGTCAGTGCGGCAATCACCGACGGCGCGTCGCGGAACAGCGGCGCGACCAGCGCAATGAAGCACAGCGGCACGGCGAACTCCAGCGACCACGATGAAGGAATCAGTGCACCGGCGAGGAAGCCGACCATGCAGGTGATTTGCCACACGAGCCACAGCGCGACGCCGCATCCGAGAAAATGCAGGCCGGCACCATGTCGGTCGTCGTTGGCATTGAAGCGCCGCACTGCCGCCGCAAACGCCTGGTCGGTCAGCAGGAATGCGAGGCCCTTCTGCCAGCCGGACGGCAGCGGCTTCAGATAAGGCGCCATCGCCGCGCTGTACATCAGGAAGCGCAGTCCCAGCACGAAGCAGGTAAGGATGATCACCAGGAACGGCGCGTCGGCCGCCACCAGTTGTGCCGCGAGGATCTGCGCTGCGCCGGAGAAGATGATCGCGCTCATCCCCAGTGAACCCAGCCAGTTGGCGCCGGCCGCCGCCGCGCCGACGCCGCACACGAGGCCAAACGGCGCCAGCCCGATGCAGGCGGGCAACATCTCGGTAAAACCTTCGCGAAAGTCCTTCGAGGCGATCAGGTGGCGCATGAATGGCAAAGGGGAGGCAGACGGCCTCCCCTTGAGCAACGATTATACCGCCACCTGGAATGCACCCGTAGCCGAGACTGTAGCCGAGGCTTCAGCCTCGGTGCGCGATCCAGCTTCTCGGTGTTCGATCCAGCGAAGCCGAAGCCTCGCCTACGGCGCTTTCCCAAGGCGGTCAGCCCTTCACGCCACCGCTGGTAAGCCCGCCCACCACACGCTCCTGAAAGATGGCGATGATGATGCAGATGGGCACGATGGCGATGATCAATGCCGCCGAGATCAACGGCCACGGGAAGGCAAACTCGCCCTGGTAGAGCGTAATGCCCACCGACAGCGTGCGCATCGACACGCGACTCATCATCGTCAACGCCAGCAGGAACTCGTCCCACGCGTTGACGAAGGC
>Ga0105046_10017359_pt1 | contig 11014 bp, 4 predicted proteins | sample MAT03_FD_78385 | JGI IMG/M metagenome (GOLD analysis project Ga0105046, IMG submission 78385) | Freshwater microbial communities from Lake Fryxell liftoff mats and glacier meltwater in Antarctica - MAT-03 (megahit assembly) | ecosystem: Environmental > Aquatic > Freshwater > Ice > Liftoff...
CATTTGTCGTGAGCAAAAACGCGATCCAACGCTTCGAACTCGGCGCGATCTCACCGATCGCCGCAGCGGTCGATCGTTTCCGCGAACAACTCAATCGCGGCACGCCACTCACGGGTAAAGACAATGACCCGGCGGTCGTGCTGCGCGACAAACTCTGGAAGCCGCTGCTGCTCGCAATCGGCTCCGCAAAGCTCGTGTTGCTCTGCCCCGACGGCCCGCTGTGCCGGTTACCGTTCGCCGCCTTGCCGGGCACCGACGACAAGAAATATCTCATCGAAGAACTCGCGCTGGCCACGATGCCGGTACCGCAGATGCTCTTCGACATTCTCGCGCCGCGACCGGAACGCAAAGACGACACGAATTTCCTGGCGATGGGGAACGTCGATTTCGATTCCGCTGACGCGGCCATCGTCGCCAAAGCACCGACCCACTCGCGATTCAAGCATCCTTCTTCAGTGGAGCCGAAACGGAGTGGTGGTGGAGGACAGTGGGGCGAATTGGGTGGAACGGCAGTCGAATGCACCTCGATCCTCGCGTCGTTCCGAAAACTGATGCCCGATGCGAAAACGACTTATCTGGAGGAGCGACAGGCGACGGCGGGGAATCTACGAAATCAACTAGGTCGCTATCAGTTCGTCCATTTGGCCACCCACGGCTACTTCAGTCCGAAGGAGTTAACCGCCAAAGTGAAGGCGAAGGAGGATGGACTTCGCAGCTTTGGCGAGAATCGCCCCCAAGCCCCCGTGCTGAATCCAGCCCTGATGTCAGGGATCGTCTGTTCGGGGGCGAATAAGCCGACGGAAGAGAATGATGGTGTATTGACCGCTCTGGAGATCAGCGAGTTGGACCTGTCGAGAATCGATCTGGCGATCTTGAGCGCCTGCGAGACGGGGTTGGGCGAGACGGCCAGTGGCGAAGGGATCTTCGGCTTGCAGCGCGCGTTTCAGCTTGCTGGGGCGAGAACGACGGTCACGAGTCTGTGGAAAATCAGTGATGGTGCAACGCAACAGTTGATGAGTCGCTTCTATCAGAACTTCTTTAGCGAGAAGAACATGGGCACGCTGGAAGCCTTGCGCGAAGCGCAACTGTGGATGTTGAAGGAAGGCATCTCGCGCGGCGTCGTGCGTATCGACGACAACGAACCCGCAAAGCCCACCCGCTCCCCACCCATCTTCTGGGCCGCATTCAGCCTCGCCGGCGACTGGCGGTGACGGAACTTCATCGACCGATTCCACTGACGTTAAACGCGGCCCAGTAGAACGGGTGCGCCACCGTGTTGGCCGTACGCCGGGCGCGAATTTGATCGCGTTGCGACACGATCAGGGCCGCGGCGGCTGTGCGGCCGTCCGCCAGATGCGTGAACATTCCGGTCATGAGCAACGCCGTTTCACGGTCGGGAACCTGCCACAACGACGCCACGACCGTTCGAGCGCCGGCCAGATGAAAGGCCTGCCGCAGGCCGACGACGCCACGCCCCGATCCCGCGACTCCCAGGCCCGTTTCGCACGCGGACAGTACGACGAGTTCGGTCCCCCGCAAGTCGGCGGCCACGATCTCGTAGCCCGTCAGCACGCCGTCTTCGCGACCACCTTGTACCGGCCCGCGGCGGTTCGCGCCGGCCAAGGCCAGCCCGCACCGCAACAGTGGATTGCTCGGCCCCGTGGGCTTGCTCGGCAAGGCGTCCGCCCCGCCGGGTGCCGCCTTGACCGGACCCTCGTCCCGAATCAGACCCCGTGTTCCACTGGCACCGGGCGTACCGGATAAAAAGTAGCCGTGCGTACTGAGGATGAGTGCCCGCGGCCGCACGGCCGATTTGAACGCTTGCTCGGTGGCGTCCGCACCGAGTTTCATCACCGGGTCGCTTTTGGCCCAGGCCGCGAGTTTCGGACGGACGGCGACGGCCTCCGCGGCGGTGCCGGCTAGCCGGTTGAACGTCATACCGGCCGCCCGAACCACGACGCTAACATCCGTGGGGGGCAAACTGGTGGCGGTCGCGACACCTGCGGCGGCGTCGTAATCGGGGTCGGCGAGGATCACCGACGCGCCGAGCGCGAGGTCGGTTTTGGTTGCGGGTGGAACGAGTTCGCGACCGCTGACCACGAACCGGATCACACGATCCTCGACCAGAAATTTCCCGTTCCCGGCCGGTAACGCCGCCCACGGGAGCATCCACAAGCCTGCGTCCGGGCTGATGATCCATTGCGGGTAATTATCCGCCGCCGTCTGGATCGGTTGGAGCAGGCGCTTGGCGGTCGCCGCGAACAGTTTATCGAGCTTGTGGAACGCGGCGGCTTCCCCCAACCTGACGATGTCTTTGGGTGCCGCCTGGATAGAGTCCCGCAGCGCCTCGGCGAGCGCGTCCACGGCGTCCGCGTCGCCGAGGTCGAAGGCACGCACGTCGCCTTTGCCGACCGGCGGAACGACCCACGCGGCGTAGCGTTGCTGACCTTCGCGGCCCACACGGGCAAAATCGATGTACACGGTGTCTGCCGGAAGTGACGCACGTACGGCCAGCGTATCGACCCAACCGGAACTGGCCGTCTCCAGACCGGAATTGGCCATCATCGTCGAATCCTGGATCGCTTTTTCGCGGTCGATGAGTTTCTGCAACGATTTCGCGTGAGTTTCCGTGTCTGCGGGGGCGGGCTTGGCAAGCGTGGCCCTGGCGATGTCACTTCGTACCGTCTGGAGTTCGGTCAGCAAGGCGGCCAGTTTCGGATCGTCTTTGGCGGCACACAACTTCTCGGTGAGCACCTCGGCCAGAATGCCCTTGGAGTTCATCGACCACGAGACACTTAGCGCGGCGACCGCGGGGTCTTTGGGGGCTTTCAAGGCTAATTCCATAAGGCTAGGAACTTGAAGATCGAGGGTTTGCTCGTTCCCGAGATCGGCGGATTGCGTTAGTAGAATGGGAATCATCGCCCGTTGCAGTCGGCAGTATCGGTCCGCCCAGTTCGCGGCCTCGGTCACACGCCCGTCGTTTTTCGTCAACGTGGAAAGCAGTACCCATTCATCCATGAGTTTTGATAAACCGCCCGAATCGACTCGGATGGACATACTTCCGGCCTTGACCCGCGCGATGTATCGCTGAAACCTGTCGGCGTCCGTTCGTGCGAGTACGTAATCGTCCTCTTGCCGCTCGCGGATCGCGGCCGCGCGGCGGAACAGTTCCTCCCCCCGTGCCCACCGCCTGGTGTCGAGGGCGAGGTGTGCCAGGGCGTGGAGCGAATCCGCGATGGGGAGAGCGTCTGCCGGCAGTTGCTTTTCGCGGATAAACAATGCACGCTGGTGGTACGCCTCGGCCGCGTCGATTCGCTTTTGCCCGCGGGCCGCGTGACCGAGCTTCTCGCAACAGATTGCTACGTCTAAATGCTCCGCCCCCCGGAGGACTTCCAGAGATTGAAGTCCAGTGGTCAATTCCCGTACGGCCTCGTCGTATTTGTGCAAGCTGGTTTTGACCGTCCCCAGTATCAGCCGGGTTTGTGTCGCCGTCTCGTCTTCCCTGCCGGCCACGCCGCCCAGGATGCGAATCGCCTCAGTCAATTCTTCCTCCGCGCGTTTGAAATCATCGACGCGGGTTCGGGTGCCGCCGATGTTGGTCAGCGTAATGCCAACCTCGCGGTGATTCGGGCCGTAGATTTTCCGGGCGAGTGCGAGAGCACGTTCCCATTCGGTGATGGCTGCGGTGTACTTGCCCGCCTTGTAAAATTCGTTGGCTTTCCGATGTGTCGCGTCCAACTCCCGCTCGTCGGCTTGTTGGCCGAAACGAGCGGTGCGGCGACGAACAGGAAAGCGATTGCCAGCATCCGATACGTCATTCTTTGTCTGCCAGGTCGGGGTCGAGTTGGATCGCTTTCACGCGGTCGGCTTTCGCTTTATCGGCGTCGCCCAGGGCAGCATAGACCTTGCTGCGGACGAGATAGCCCGTACCGTCGTCGGGGTCGACCCAATGGCCTGGTTGGCGTCGGCCAAGGCTTTATCGAGGTCTTTCGCGAGAACGTACACTTCGGCCCTCCGGCGCAGCGGGTGTGCACTGAACTTGGTGATCGTTTGTGCGGCAACGAGATCGCGAGCCTGAGTGCGGGCGGCCGCCCGCTTCACGAGCAGGTCGTAGGCCGCCGTGAAGTCGGCCGCAGCCTTCGTGTAGTCGCGGCTCCGTTCCCGGTGATACAGTCCGCGATCCAGGTACATTAACAAGTCGTTGGGGGCGAGCTCGACGGCCCGATCCAAGTCGGCTTCCACCTCCGGGTCGGCAACGGTCCCGCGGATGAATCGGGCCATGCCGCGCTCCCGGTACGGGTCTGCGGCGTTCGGATTCAACCGAATCGCCTCGGAAAAATCGACGATGGCCTCCTCGTATTGCTTGAGGCCGACCTTCGCCTTGCCCCGACTCAGGAAGTGCGTGTGGAACCGCGGCTCGACGTCGATCGTCTCGGTGAACGCCTCAATCGCTTGTTCCCATTCCTTCGCGTCGAAGTAGTGGCCGCCGCGGAGGGCCAGCAGGTGGCCGTTGCCGGGTTGAGCCGTCAGCCCGGCGTCCAGGGCGGCGATCGCGTCCGCCGGCTTCCGCTGTTCGATCAGGAAAAGATACTTGTTGTAATACGCCCGCACTTGCTCCGGCTCCGCGTCGATCGACCGGTCGAAGTACTCGATCGCCCGCGCGTATTCCTTCTTGCGGGCGTGGATCAACCCGAGACCGTTCAGGACGCGGAAGTTCTTCGGGTTGATCGCGAGCGCGGCCTCGAAGTCTTCGGCCGCCCCGGCGGCGTCCCGCTGGTAGTCAATTCGCAACAGGCCCCGGGCTCGGAATGCGACCCCGTCTTTCGGGTTCGCTTCGATCGCCCGGTCGAGGTCCGCCCGCGCCTCGGCCGTGCGGCCACGCTGACGATACGCGTCGCCGCGCCGCCGCAACAGGTCGGCGTTGTCCGGCGTTGCCTTCAACAGCACCGTGTAGTCGGCGATGGCGTCGTCCAGTTTCTTCCGTCCGTCGGTGAGGTAGTACCCGCGGAATAGCAGTTGCTCGCCCGCGTCTGTCAACAGCACGGCACGCTGGTAGCGGACGTCGGCGTAAGCGGAATTCAGCTTGTACGCCGCTTCGTAGTCGGCGAGCGCCTTGAAGGTGTCGCCTTTCGCCTTGAAGATCAACCCACGGTTGTACAGCCCGCTCAGGTTCTTCGGGTCGATTTTTAACCCGTTGTCCAGATCGGCCAGTGCGGCGTCGTACTTCTTCTCCGCAACGGCCACCCGCCCGCGGCCGATGTGACCGAACGCGCTCGTCGGCCCGAGTTCGATGCACTTGTCGAAGTCCGCATACGCGGTGTCGTACTGCTTCTGGGACAGCCGGGCGTAGCCGCAGTTGCCCCACACGTACGGGTTCTTGTCATCCAACGTTAGTGCCGCCGTATAATCGGCCTCGGCCTCGGCATGTTGGTTTCTGCGGCCCAGGTACAGCCCCCGCTGGTTGAGTGGCTCGGCGTTGGTGGCGTCCGCAGTAATCGCCGCGTCGAGGGCCGTCCGGGCTGCGGGATAATCCTTGGATGCTTCGGCGGCTTTCGCTTTCGTCAACTCCGATTTGGCCGCGTCGTTCGGCGGCTCCGCGACAGCCAGACCGGCGAACACACACACGACTACTGCGAGGCTCCACTTGCGCATATCGATCACTCCCGATTGTCGAAGGATAACATCAGTGATATTCTGGATTTCGGTTCTGTCACGGCTTCGCCAGCGGGAAACTCCGCACGCTGCTTGGCTTCGATGTCACGGGGTGTTGCCGACCTTCCGAAAGTTCCTTCACGCGATCCGTCACGTAGCTATCGAGGTGGTGCAAGTACACCGCCCCGTCGGCGGTCTTCGGCCCTTTGCCGTTCAGACCTTCGATGATGGCCTGCGTGAAGTAACCGTGACCGATCTTCGCACTCTCGAGCGAGAACTCGCGGCCCGTGGAGGAGCACAACACGACCACGCCATATTCGTCGGTCGCTAAATCGCGGACGAGGTCGTCGGTTAGGCTACCTGCGGCGCGGCGCTTTTCGCCATCAATGCCACCACTGTGGCACGCATCCAGCAGCACCACGAACTTACCCGGCATCCCGGCCAGCGTCTTCTTAATCTGATCGCCTGGCACCGCAGACGAGAGCAAATCTGTCATGTCGACATCGACCGGCAGCAAGTAGAAGGTGCCATCGGCGTCCTTCTCGCCGTGGCCCGCGAACGAGATCACGCCGACGTCGTTTTGCGTCATCTGCTTGCGCATCCAGGTCAGCCCTTGCAAGATGTTCTTCCGCGTGGCGTCTTTATCCGTCAGCACTTTTATCTCGACCTTGCGGTAAATCGCCTTGCCGCCCGCTTCGACGGCTTTCGCAATGGCCTCGGCATCTTTAGCCGCGAAGTTGAGTTTCAGCTTCTCATCGGCGTAGGCCGACACGCCAATCGCGAGCACGTACATCGCAGGCTTTTGGAGTTCCTCCGCTCGCTTCGCATCTTCGGGGTTGCGGAGCAATCCACGGGCACCAAACGTCACTTCGACGCCTTCCGATAGACCCTTGCTCGCGGCCGTCTCGGCGACGACAGCGTACGTGTGCGTGCCCGGCGAGAGTTTCACTGTCCATGTCTCGCGGACATCGCCAGTTCGCGGCGGGTCGAAAGTTTTGGCGTGTTCGGTGCCGGGATACGGTCGACCATCGATCAGCAAACGCACTCCGGTGATCGGGTTTTTACCGACTGCTTTTGCCGCGAACTTGAGATCGAGCGTAGCATCTTTACTCTCGAACTTGGCCGAATCCGGCGACGTGATGAGCACGATCGGCGGTAAAACATCCGCAACCGAGGCGACGGACGCTTTCGGCTTCGGCAGGGCTGCACTCGCAACCGCAAGTGCCTTTTCGACGCTGCCTTCCTTGAGGAGTAACTTGATAACATCGGGGCGATAGAGCGAAGAGCGGAACTGTATGGTCGGGTGGAACGAGGGCAGCTTGTCCTCACTGTTGTCGACTTGCCAGCCGACTAATCGCTCGCCACCGGGGGAAGCAGCGTAATAACCCTCGGGCGTCCAGGCTACCCACTCATTGCCGGCTACGAACACCGAAAGGAGGGGCGCGCTCGGCCTTTTGAATGCCCAGATTTTCATTGTCTGATCTTGCGAAACTGACAGAAAGTATTGGCCGCCCGGGGACGGGGCCACCGCCCACACGGAACTGCTGTGGTCGTAGTATTCCGAGGTCAACGGCTCACCGGCAACTTGTTTGAGTCCGATCCGCCCGATCGCCCCGTTGTTCAACCCCAAAAGGACGTGCTCGTTGGGAAGGAGAGCCGCCGACCGAAAGTACTGGTTGTTAAACGGCTCGGTGTCGACCGTGCCGATAGTCTCATCGCCCCGCTTGAATGCGAATTTCGTCTGGCTCGCCCGCTCACCGGTCACGCCGTCGAGGTTTATTGCCCCCCGGACGAATTTATCGTCCGGGATTCCGAACTGGAAGTCGGTCAAACTCCAGGTCCGCTCCAATGGGCCATAGTCGTGCAGCCGCGTCTGTCCACCGTTGCCGAGGTCGCCGTAATTCTTGTCAGTCCAAGCGATCGCCATACCGTCAGGGGACCAACCCGCCGACCATAAACCCGTGCCGCGCGAATGGAATTGGTGGACCACTTTGCCCGTTTGTGACTGCCACACGTTGATCTTGCCGGCGAACGTGCCGGACGCGACGAGCCGGCCATCCAGCGAAACGGCGACTGTGCCGGGACTATGTTCCCATTCGTCGCACTGGGCTTGGGTCTTGCCCGTCTCCGCATCCGCTCGGGTGCTATGGGTTGGGTTTGCCGCAACGGTGGTGTAAACGACGGACTTGCCGTTGGGCGTGTACGCGACCGCCTTGATGCCCGAGCCGTCCACACCCTCAAGGCTCTTCAAGAACTTACCGTCGCCCGTCCAGAGTCGGAGCGTGCCATCACCGGCAGACGTTACGAACCCCTTTCCATCGGATCGCCACGCAACCCCCGTCAGCGGGGCCGTGTGCCCGGTCAATTCGGCGATGAGTTTCGTCTTGCCCGACACATCCCACAGCCGCCCGGTCTTGTCGGTCGATACGGTGACTACGTTGTTTCCGTCCGGGGAAAACGCTAGCCCGGTGACAACGCCATGGTGTCCGCCGGTGGACCCGACCGGTTTCCCCGTCTCGACGTTGTAGAAGTAACCCCGACCAGCCCCGGTGGCGACGCCAATAAATTTCCCATTCGGGGTAAATTGAAGGTCCATGACACTCCCCTCGTGTTCGTTCAACACTCGCTCAATTTGCCGGGAGCCCATCGTGATGACGAACACCTCCTTGCGTTGAGTGCCGACAACGAATCGTTTGCCGTCCGGAGAGACGGCGAGGGCCGAAAGCTTGCCCCGGGCACCGTCGCCGAGATTCGGCAGGCGGAACACGTGGACTTCTTCCCCCGTGGTCACGTCCCACAGCCGCGCCGTCTTATCATCCGACACCGAAAGTAACGATTTGCTGTCGGGGGTGAAGACGACCTTGTTGACTTTCGCCGTATGGCCGCCAGGGTTGAGTACCATTTGGGGGGCTGTCACTGCCGCCGGGGACAATCCGGAGACAAACATCACTGCGATCAATGCGCTGCAACAGGTACGCATGGTTTATCACCTCGAAAAAGGATTGAATCGGTTCAAACGGTGTGCCGAGTTATGGCTTGCTTCCCACCATCCGCTTGCCCGGCTTTGCCGTGAGCGGGATGAGTTTCATCGTGTGGCCCGCTTGGTCGTCGGCGACGCCGATGCCGCGAGTGCCTTCGCCGAAGGCGGCTTTCTTCAACAGCGAATGCAGGGCCGAGCCGCAACCGCGCGTCGTCGGTTGCGTTTGCCGATAGCGTTCGAGCGATGGCTGCGCCAGCCCCGAGAAGTCGGTCGCTTGCCCCTCCGCTTCTACCGCGATCACCAGGAGATGCTCCAAGCCCGTTGTCGCAGCACTGGCCGTGAAACTTTGCTCGATCTTCTCGCCGGCCTTCAGACGGTTGAACTCGTTGTTTTTTGGGAACAAGCAATCGATGCCGTAATCGCTGTCGATGTACAGTACCGTCACGTCGAGCGCGGCGCGCCCTTTATTCGTGAATGTCACCCGCAATTTTTCCTTATCGTAGACTGCTGCATCGGGGCTGGGCCAACTCATCGGCTTGCCGTCGATCTGGAAGTGCAGTTCGATTTTCGGTGCGTTTTCACCGGCGATTGCATCTTCGCGGCCAGCGATTTCCACGAGATTGCGTGCCCGCGCGATGTTTTCGAGCGATGTCTTGAGCCATTCCGCGAACTTGGCATCCATCGCCTTCGGCCCAAACGCTGCACTGGACCCGCCTGTCGCGGTGTTGACGACCGCCCCCGCTGCGGGAACCAGAATCACTTTGCCGCCCGATGTGACGCGAACCAACCAGTCGGCCCGCTTCGAATCGGGCTGGAATTCCAAGATCGAATTTTCGCCGCTCATGCCACGGATCGTTGCCATCAGCTTCTCAGCGTGCGGCTTGCCGATGGCCGAACCCGCTTCATCGAGTGAATCGACGGCGACTCGTAATTTCATCGCGCCATAATCGATCGCAACGACCTTGCACACGCCACCGCTGGGCAGGTCCGTCGGCTTCGGCTGGCCCGCGTGTTCGCACGGTTCCACAATGCATTCGCCAGGTCGGACGCTCACGACACGGACGTGGCCCACACACTTATCGCCCAAGCCCGATGGGGGAGAAACGGCAAAAATACTTTCTGGTGTCATTCCTGATAGTGAACCGACGTTCACTTTTAATATGTCTCCCATTTGAGTGAGTAGATAACTCGAACGTCCCGGCCAGATTTTGTCGCCCAGAAACTCGCGGTCGCGGTCGCCACCTTCGATCACCGGCGTCGGGAACGTGCGGCCCCATGCCGAGTATTGTTGGAAGACCCGCTGCGAAAGTTCGCGATACGTCAACGGCTTCGATGATGTCTCGACGCCTTGTGTGAGGGCGGTGCAAAGTGCGAAGGTGAGTACGCCATAACAGTTCGCTTTCGGGTCGCGTGGTGGCAGATCGCACTCCGCGGTCGGCTCGCTCGGTTGGGCGGCGTATAGTGCAACCAGGCCTCCCTTATCCGCAAGTTTGAACGGCGAAGGTTCGGTGGCGTGCCCACGGGTTTTCTCGCCGCTTCTGCCCCGCGTCGTCGCAGTTTGCCGTGCCTTTTCGATCGTGACCGCGGGGATGCCGAGGTCGTTCTGCGAGTCGAGTTGCCGTAATTTCTCGCCACCGGCTCCGCGCGTCATCGTACCCGAATGACATGCATCCAGAACGATGCACACCGAAGCTCCCTTCGCACGGATCGCCTTCAGCCAGTTACCGAGGTCGTCGTCGATGATCGCATTGGCCACGCTGCCCGCCTTGTCGTTCCACGGCCCGACATCGCGCGGCAGGAAGATTTCATCCAGCCCGTCGGTTTCCGGTTCCGCACCGGGACGGTTGCACTCGGGCTGTTGGCTGCCGTGGCCACCCATCAAGATGAAGATCGTGTCGTTCGGTTTTGCATTGGCGGCGAGTGCCTGAAATTCGCGTTCGATGTTCGCCCGCATCGGGAACTTCGCGGGATCTTTCTCGCCAGCGGCTTCCGAGAGAGTCACGATGTTCGCGTCGGCGAACTGGAAGTGTTTAGAAAGAACGTGTCGCATCAGCACGACATCATTCGCGGGGCCTTGCAGTTGGAATTTGGGCGCAAGATTCGGGTACGCCGTGACACCCACGAGCAGCGCGCGTCGCGCGCCCGGTGGCTCCGCAGCAAACAGCGGAATCCCGCAAAGGATCAGTCCCGCCACTGCAATCGCAGAACGCAACATCGCAAGTCTCCATAAGGGAACCACCATCACCGCCAGTCGCCTGCGAGGCTGAATGCGGCCCAGTAGATGGGTGGGGAGCGGGTGGGCTTTGCGGGTTCGTTGTCGTCGATACGCACGACGCCGCGCGAGATGCCTTCCTTCAACATCCACAGTTGCGCTTCGCGCAA
>Ga0105046_10017361_pt1 | contig 11012 bp, 9 predicted proteins | sample MAT03_FD_78385 | JGI IMG/M metagenome (GOLD analysis project Ga0105046, IMG submission 78385) | Freshwater microbial communities from Lake Fryxell liftoff mats and glacier meltwater in Antarctica - MAT-03 (megahit assembly) | ecosystem: Environmental > Aquatic > Freshwater > Ice > Liftoff...
CCTGAGGTCGACGGGAGACCGGGGCCGTTGGCCCTGGCGTGGCCGCGGCCGGGGCGGCGTGCGCGATGCGACCGAGGAATCGCCCTGCAGGCATTGTGTCGAAGTCGAGGGCCTGGTGCTCGCTCGGCGCGAGCATCCGCGCATCCACCGTGGCGACCAGCCGCTCGGCCATGTCGGTGGTCGCCGCGATCAGGCCGCGCAGCGCGTTGCCAAAGGCGATCGGCGTGTCCTGATCGAGCCGCCCGACGACGCGCGTGACGACCAGATCGTCGCGGACGGCGAACCGCGCGCCATTCGACGACTCGTGGCTCGCCTCGAGGAGGATGCGCAGCGCAGGTACGATCATCGTCTGCGGAAGGCGCGCCACCGGCGCCTCGAGCACGATCTGCTGGGCGTTCTGCCGGACGGCGATCAGCGTGGCGACGCCGCGCACGACCGCCGAGAATCCCGGGCCATCGGCCAGGCGGGTCGAGCGCACGTCGCTCACGCCTTCGACGGTCAACGCGTGGGAAACGAAGCTGGCCCAATCGCGGCGCGACCAGGCTTCACGGGCGAGCGGGCTCGCTTCGCCGCGGGCGAGCGTCGCGAGCGCGTCACCATCCTCCAGCGGCAGGGGCTGGGCGTTGCCGCCGCACGCATCGCAGCGTGAGGTCCGCATCGGCAGACCGCAGGTGGAGCAAAAGGTCGAAGCGTTCTCGGGAAGAGGCACGAGCGGAGGCGTACGGTACGCCCCTTCGAGCCGACCGACAAAGCCCTCGGCGTTTCGTGCGCTCTCAGAGAAACGGGTGGAGGTGCAGACGAGGGCGCGCGGTCCGCAAATTCTGCAGGAGGCGAACCCCGAGCACCACGGCGCCGACGCTCGACGCCAACAGCACGAGGGCTGCTACGGCGAGCTCCAGCGTGGCGTCCGGCCGCAGCCGATCCCAGGCGATAGCGATTCCCAGCATGACGACTCCGAGCGGAACGAAGCGTGTCCACACCACCCGGGCGACGATGCCTTCGCGTATCCGCGGAAACGTCCAACGTCCCAGGACGACGACCGCAAGCAGGACCCAAGCCTTGAGCAGGTAGGCTCCGGCGCCGAGCGCCGACAACCCCAGGCTGGCGGACTGCCGGTCCGCCGAGATCCCGGGCAGGAGCCATCCGCCGAGGAACAGGAGCGCGCCGAGCGCTGCCAGCACGAACACGTGCGTCCATTCGGCAAGGAAGAACAAGACGGGCCGCGAGCCCCTGCCCGACCCGCCCGCCAGGGGGCTCTCCGCCGCTACGTCGCTCTCGACCAGCGTCATCGCGAAGGCGAAACAGAACACCAGGAATACGAGCGGGTTGCGGGTCGCGTTCCAGCACCAAGGCCAGCCGCCGAGCTCGAACGCTCCGCCTTGCGCGCTCGACTGCCCCGCCAGGATCTCGGAGATTCGAACCGATCCGCCCCGGAGAACCACGCACGTGGCCGCGATCAAAGCGGGCAGCGCGGTGGAGCCCACGCGGAACGCCGCGCGCAGTCCACGTCCCAGGCTCCACGCTCGATCCGCCGACCACCCCGCCGTGGCGAAGGCGACCAGCGACGCACCGGTGGTGGAGGCGAGCAGCGGCGTCGCGACGTCGAGCTGCGACGAGCCCATCGCACAGGCGAAAGGCAGCGCACCGAGCGCAAGCGAGACGCTCGCGAAGACGAGGTAGGGCGCCATGGCGACGAAGCCGCCTGGGGAGCCGGTATCGGCGTCGTCACGAACGACCGCCGAAACGGCTTCGGTGATGAAGCTCCGGGCGGCGGTCAGGCGTGCGGCTCGCGGGCCGGCTTGACCCAGCAGCCGCAGCTCGGCCCATGAAGCAAAACGCATGAAGCCGAGGCTCCGGGCACCGAAGAACAGGGCCAAGGTGCCCAGGATGGCGAACGCCGCCACCAGATCGCGCAGGGCGCCGCCGCGGTGGCCGTCGGTCGAGACCGCGACGTCGATGATGCTGGATCCGCGGCGATAGCCGAGGACCGGCGCGCGCGCGGAGGGACGTGGGACCAGGTCGGTCGCATCAAGCACGGTCAGGCCGTCGAATCGCTCGATGCGATCGCCGGCGGCCAGACCGACATGTTCCGCCACCCCACCAGGAAGCACACGCGCGACGACCACACCCGATCCCGATGATGGCGTGGCCTCGATGCCGAGCCAGGAAAGGGCGCGTTCGGCATCCTTGGACTTCGCGTCGGCGAGCGCTTGGCGGGGCGGCCGCGGTACGAAGTCGAGGCGCACCTCCTGCTTGAGCGTGCCGTGAACCGCGATACCGGTGGAGGTCGGGATCTCCGCCTCGACCGTCCCGGTGAACGTCGTGTGCGCGGCCTCGTCGCCGCGCCCGGTGAAGCGATCGATCACGTCGTCCGATGCGGTGATCGAGATGTGATCGCGCGACACCGACGCGTCGTCGAGGACGACCTCCACCCCTTCGGTCGCTTCGCGTCCGGGCCGGCGCGTGGTGCCCCGGAAGACGAGGCGGGCCGACGTCGCATCGCCGCTCGGCAGCTGAATGCCCACAACCTCGAGCTGGTCGCCCGGGAGGACCTCCGCCGGCACGACGTCCACCAGGGTGAGCAGCTCCGGCCCGCGCGATCGGTCACCGCAGGCCAGCGCCGATCCGGCGAGGCCGAGCGCCGCGATGGCAGCTACAATGCGCGGGGATCCCATCTCTGGGCTCGCTCTTCGCCCGAGGGCCGCAGAAAGGCGAGATTTCGGCGACACTTGCCCCGCCTTGCGCGGTTGAACCCGCGGTGGTCCAATCGAATCCCAGTGGAGCCCAGAGTGGAGACGTCGAACGAGGTGCGTGGAGCCAGCGGCGCAGATGAACGGCCGCGGCGCGTCATCAAGCGGTACTCGAACCGCAAGCTCTACGACACGCGCGACAGCCGTTACGTCACGCTGCAGCAGATCGGGGAGATGGTCCGCGCCGGTGAAGAGGTGCAGATCATCGACAACAAGACGAAGGAGGACAAGACCGAGGTCACCCTCGCGCTCATCCTCTCCGAAGACCTGAAGAGCCAACCTCGAAGTGTCCCTCTCGCCGCGCTCCGCGACCTGATTCAGGAACGCGGTGGCCGGCTGCTCTCCCAGCTGCGCGAAGGCCCGATCGGTCGCTTCATCCCTGGCTCCGATGAAGAGGGCGGGGGCAGCGAGGGTGCAATCGCCCCGGGCGACGAGTTCGCCGGCGTGCCCATCAAGGAGGCCGAGACGGCCGACGACAAGCGGGTCGACGATCGACCGTCGCGCGGTCGCCTCTCCGAGATCGTCGAGAGCTCGAAGCACACTCTCGACGCCTGGCAGGCCTCGGTTGACGAGCGAGTTCGCGCCATCTTGCCGAGCGTCCTTGCGGGTCAGTCGTCCCAGGCCAAGCTTCACACCGAGATTCAGGCACTCCAGGCCGAAGTGGAGAGGCTAACGCGGCGCGTCGACGAGCTCGAGTCGAAGAAGCACACGCACTGACCACGCGAAGACTGGTTGTCGGGTGGGAATGAAGGCACCCTCGGCCGGGTTCGAGAAGCAGCATGGCGTTTTTTTTCGCGAAGAAGCCGGCCTCGGTGGAGCAAGAGCTCCGAGCCGTGACCCCCACGGTTGGCACACGGGCTGACGGGTCCGTCGGGGCCGCCGACCCGTTCATGGTCGAGATGCTCAGCCATCTCGACACGCTCTACGGGGTCGCCGCGAGGATGACCAAGGGCTCCACCGAAGCGGAGGACCTGGTCCAGGACACCGTCGTCAAGGCCATGCGCGCCCGCGAGCAGTTCCAGGCGGGAACCAACCTCAAGGCCTGGCTCCTGCGCATCCTGACCAACACGTTCATCAACAAGTACCGACGCGGTGGCCTCGAGCGCGACCTCTTCGAAGGCCCCGATGCCGACCCGCTCGCCGACGGCTGGATCGGCTCGAGCACGATGCGCGGCATGCGCGACCCCGAGTCGGCGGCGCTGACCCCGCTGGTCGAGGCCGAGGTCGTGCGCGCCCTCGACGCGCTGCCCGCCGAGTTCCGCCTCGCCGTCGTCCTGAGCGACATCGAAGAGCTGTCCTACAAGGAGATCGCCGACGCGATGGGCTGCCCCATCGGCACCGTGATGAGCCGTCTGCACCGCGGCAGGAAGCTGCTCCAAAAGAGCCTGCACGATCAGGCCGCCGCCATGGGCATCATCCCCGACGTCGAGCTCGAGCAGCCGCAGGTCTCCACCAAGACCACCAAAGGCGCGGCGCCCAAGAGCGCGCCCGCCGATCTCGAGGCCTTCCGTCAGCGAAAGCGAGCTGCGTCGTCGTGAGCACCACCAAGCAGCACCGCGACTCGGCGACCAACGAGCGCAACGCGTGTCGCTTCGAGTCCTGTGTCAGCCGTCACGTCGATGGCGAGCTCGACGCGGGTCACGCGATGGACGTCGAGAACCACCTCGCCGAGTGCGAGCCCTGCGACGAGAGCGCCAAGCTGCTCCGCGCCATGAAGGCGAGCCTGCGTCGCCGCGGCACCGAGCGCGCGCCCGACGAGCTTCGCGCCCGACTTTCGCTGGCTCTTGCCCGCGAGTCCACTGCCGCCGCTCCGTCGTCGTTCGAGATCGTTCCTCGCTCGAAGGACTCACGCCTGCACCCGGCGCAGTCGCCGCCAGCTCCAGCAGCTCGGTGTTCTCGTCCGCCTCGTCGCCGGCGCGCGACAGCCTCCTCGGTGGCGCACACGATCGCGCTCAGCGGCAAGCAGCGCGCTCGTCCCGGATGGACGGTGGTCGCGGTGCACGCGTCGCGTACGGCGTCGGTGCGTTCGCAGTCGCTGCGGGGGTCGCGCTGGCCGTCGCGGGTGAGCGTTACGGCGAGTCGGTTCACGGAAGCTCGGGTGACGAGAGTGCCTCGAGCAACACGACGTCCGACCAGACGGAAGCCGCCGGGATGGGCGAGAGCACCACGCGGTCGGCCAGCCGTGACGCGTCCAAGTCGCGGCGCGGCGCGGGTTCGCGAGAGTCCGAGTACGTCAGCGGCACGCAGCAGCCGCGCTCCTACGGTGAAGGTCCGCGCGCCGTCGGTCTGGACGGCGCGGCCGCCCCCGGCACTGGTCTAGTCCCCATAGAGAATGCACCGACGAGCACGCCCTCGTCCGCCAGCGTCCTGGTGGGCAACCCGATGTCGGGTCGGGTGACGTTCGACACGTTGCTCGACGATCTGGTCGCGCTGCATGCCAACCCGCTCCCGCCGGACACGACGAACCCGGACGAGATGCGAAAGTACGATGCGCTGGTCGGCGTGAAGGTTCGCCGCCCCACGCTGCGCCCTTACGCGGCGAGCTTCCGCGGCGCACGCCTGCATGCGATGCGCGACGCTCAGCGGACGGCGATGCTGCAGTACACGCTCGGCGACGGTCACCACGTTACGGTCTACGTCTTCAATCCGCGCGAGATGCAGCTGGGTACGACCCACATGCAACCCCGCGTCGTGAAGGACGAGCCGATCTACGTCGGGTCGGTGCGCGGCTTTTCGGTCGCCGCGGCGGAGCGACGGGGCGTCGGCTATGCGCTGGCCACCGATCGCGACACCGACGACTGCGTGAAGATGGTCGCCAGCTCGCTGCCCTGAAAGCCGCGCCGTCCGTGTCGAGGTGCAGCGATCCGCCTCGATGCGCGTCCCGGTCACGCCACGGGGACGCGCTTCGGCCAAGGGATTGGCCCGCGCTCCAATGGGCTGTCACCACGGTTGCGCGACCGTGGTCGCCCTGTATGGTTCCTCTCCCACCAACCACAGGAGAGACACCATCATGGCTTTCACACTCCCCGAGCTGCCGTTTTCCAAAGACTCCCTCGCTCCGCACATCTCGGCGGAGACCCTCGACTACCACCACGGCAAGCACCATCAGGCCTACGTGACGAAGCTCAACGAGCTCGTCGCCGCGGACCCGGCGCTCGCCGGCAAGAGCCTGGAGGATCTCGTCAAGACCACCAAGTCGGGGCCGGTCTTCAACAACGCGGCCCAGGTGTGGAACCACACCTTCTACTGGCACAGCCTGAAGCCGGGCGGCGGCGGTGAGCCCACCGGTGCGCTGGCCGATGCGATCAACGCATCGTTCGGATCGTTCGCCGACTTCAAGACCAAGTTCAGCGCGGCAGCCGTCGGTCAGTTCGGTTCGGGCTGGGCCTGGCTCGTCAAGACCGGCGACAAACTCGAGATCGTCGGGACGGTCGGCGCCGGTACGCCCTTCGCCGAGGACAAGACCTGCGTTCTCACCTGCGACGTCTGGGAGCACGCGTATTACGTCGACTACCGCAACGCGCGCCCCAAGTATGTCGAAGCCTGGTGGAACCTGGTCAACTGGGACTTCGCCGCCAAGAACTTCGCCGGCTGAAGCTGCGCTGCGAACCTCGGCTCACGGGAGACGAAGCGGAAAAATATAGTGCGCCCTCGCGGGTCGCTTCTTTCCGCTTCTTCACGTTCGGCCGCCCTGTCGGGTCTCTCCCGACGACGCGACTGCGCGCCGGCGCCGGATCGCATCGACGACGCGGATGGCGAGGAGCAGCGCGAGCACGCTGCCGTAGAGAAGGGGCTCGCTGTAGTCCTTCTTCACGCGCAGGGTGAAGTGCACGATCGCGAGCGCGCCGCATACGTAGGCGAGCTTGTGGAGGCGTCGCCACGTCACGGCTCCCAGCGCTTGCACCGCCTTCTTCGAAGACGTCGCGGCGAGCGGCAGGAGCAGGAGCCACGTCAGCGCGCCGAAGATGGTGAACGGCCGCGTGGTCACGTCGTCGATGATCGAGGGCAGGTCCAGTCCTTGATCCACGACTGCGTACATCGCGACGTGCAGCGTCGCGTAGCCGAAGCCGAGGAGGCCGAGCGTGCGACGGATCGCGATGGGCCACGCCGCTTTGGTGACGATACGCAGCGGCGTGCAGGCGAGCGACAGGAGCAGCAGCACCAGCGCGAGCAACCCGAGCTGGTTCATCGCCACGGCGATCGGGTCGGCACCGAGCCGCCCCATGTACCCGCGGTAGACCAGCATGGCGAGCGGCAGCAGTCCGCCCGCCCACACCGCCCGACCGAGCCACACGCGGCCCTTCGTCTCGCTTTTCCGCGCCATGTCGTGTGTCGCCCGCGCCCGCTCTTCGGTCAGAACTGCCGGCGCAGATCCATCGAAGCGTAGAGCGACGCGACCTTGGCGGCGTAGCCGTTGAACATGAGCGTCTTGCGGCGCTCCAGGTCGCCGATTCGCCGCTCGGTGGCCTGCGTCCATCGCGGGTGATCGACAGTGGGGTTCACGTTGGCGAAGAAGCCGTACTCGCCCGGTGCCGCGGCGTTCCACGTGGTGGTGGGCGGCTTTTCGGTGAGAGCGATCTTCACGATCGACTTGATGCCCTTGAAGCCGTACTTCCAGGGCACCACGAGCCGGAGCGGCGCGCCGTTCTGGTGGGGGAGGAGCTTGCCGTAGAGGCCGGTCGCGAGGATGGCGAGGGGGTGCATCGCCTCGTCGATGCGCAGGCCTTCGACGTACGGCCAGTCGAGCGCGCCGCCGCTTTGACCCGGCATCTGCGTCGGATCGTGGAGCGTCGTGAATGCGACGTACTTCGCGCGTGAGGTGGGCTCGACCTTGTCGATGAGCTTGCTTAGCGAAAAGCCCAGCCAGGGGATGACCATCGACCACGCTTCGACGCACCGGAAGCGGTAGATGCGCTCCTCCTGCGGAAAGGAGCTCAGCAGATCTTCGATGCCGAACGTCGTCGGCTTGTTGCATTCGCCCTCGACCCGCACGCTCCAGGGGCGCGGGCGGAGCGTGCCCGCGTTGCGCGCCGGGTCACCCTTGCCGAGGCCGAACTCGTAGAAGTTGTTGTAGGTCGTGACCGACGAGAGTGACGTCAGCTCCTTCTCCAGCGCCTTCGACTCGGCCTCGATGTCGGGCGGCGGCTTCGCCACGGAGACGCTTGGCATCGGGCCCGGCTCGGGTGCCGGGATGCCGTCCACGCCGCGCGAGGAGAGTGCCCACAAGCCACCGCCGAACGCCACGGCGCCTGCCGTCGCGAGACCGGCGTTGCGCATGAAGATGCGGCGCGAGTGGTAGGCGTCCTCCGGCGTGATGTCGCTGGAGCGTGGCTCGTCGGGATCACGCGCCATATTTCTGTCGATGCTACGTCCGGGCGGCACCCTGGTTGCAGAGCGGACTACCGCGGCGCCCGCGCGGTGGCGCGCCAGATCTTCGCGCTGCCATGCTTCCGAGGGTCGGCGACGGCCTCGAAGGTATCGCGGTCGCCTTGCCGCTGGTGGCGGACGGCGCTCACTGCGGAGAAGGTGGGCTTGGGGTCTTCGACGGCTTCGCCGCGCGCGCGCAGATCGCTTGTGATCGACGCGAGGCCCTCTTCCATCGACAGGCCACCGGCTGCCGGCGGGTGGAAGCGGGGCGCGGCGATCGCGCTCTGCAGGGTGGCGTCTTGCGCCAGCGCGCGGTGCAACACCTGCAGGATCGAGCTCGGGATGCGCCCGCCGCCCGATGCTCCGATGGCGAGCGTTGGCTTGCCGCCTTCGAAGACGAGGGTCGGCGCCATGCTGGAGACCGGCCGGGCACCGGCGCGCGGAAAGTTCGGACCCTTGGTGGCGACCTTGGCGGCCAGGGCGTCGTGCGCGAAATCCGTCAGCGAGTCGTTGAGGAAGTAGCCTCCGCGCGTCGCGATCTTCGCGCCGAACATGCCGCCCACCGATGTGGTGACCACCGCCACGCGACCGCGATCGTCCCAGGCGACAAGGTTGCAAGTGCCGCCGTCCTCCACCAGCGTCCGGTCGGGCTTCCGGGTCGTTTCGCTGCCCAGAGCCCGGCGGATCGCTCGCAGTCGCGGGGGATCGAGCAGCTCGGTCATGTCGGCGCGGGTGAAGGCCGGGTCGCCCACCTTGGCCCGCCGCTCCGCGCCGGCCTCGCGGAAGCCCTCGGCGAACAGATGCGTGTAGAGCCCGCTGCCTGGCGAGAGCTTGGCGACGTCCTGTGGTTCGAAGGCGAGCAGCTCCTGCGCGATGACCACGCCACCACCGCTCGGCGGCGGAGCCACCGCGATGTCGCAAGTGCCCCAACGAACGCGCAGCGGCTCCCGCGCGATGGCCACGTACCGCGCCAGGTCCACGCCAACGATGGTGCTGCCAGCGGCGCGCGCGCCACGCACGGCGTCGTCGGCGATCGGGCCCACGTAGAAGGCGCTCGGACCCTGTTCGGCGAGGGCTCGGAGGGTGCGCCCGAGCGCCGGGTTCTTGCGCGTGTCGCCCGGGTGGGGTGCCCCTCCACCCTCGAACAGGTACGCGGCCTCCGGCACGCGCTTCAGGTCGCGCTCGCTCCAGCGGACGGTGGTCGCGAGCCACGGCTCCACCGCGAAGCCCCGTTCGGCGAGATCGCGCGCATCGTCGACCACCGAGCTCCAGGGCAGCACGCCACCCAGGGCGTGCACTGCCGCCAGCCCGGCCACGAAGCCGGGGACGCCGACCATGACGCCACGCTTGTCCCAGGACGGCGACGTCGAGAGGTGATCGCGCAGCCGCAGACCGCCGGGCGCCGTCTCCCGGAAGTCCACCAGGGTGGCCTTGGTGCCGTCCCACACCATGGCGAAGCCGCCGCCGCCGAGGCCGCACGAGGTGGGCTGAGAGACCGCCGAGGTGAAAGCCATGGCCACCGCCGCATCCACCGCCGAGCCGCCGCGTTCGAGGATCGCGAGGCCCGCCTGCGCCGCCGCTTCGCTCTCCGCCGCCAGCGCCCCGCGATCGGCCAGCGGCGCCGGCTCCGCCGGCGCCTCCACGGCCGTCGTGGTCGGCGGTGGGGGCGCCGGCGATGTCGTTTGTACTCCAACGGATTGAGGCGGAGTCGAACCGCCGCTGCACGCACCCGCGGACATGCCGAGGCACGCGGCGAGTGCCGCGAGGCGAAGGGTGTGTCTAGGATCCCGACCCATGCGGTTCGTGTTCGTGATGGATACGCTCGATCGGGTCAACCCCGACAAGGACACCACGTTTGCCTTCCTGGAGGCCGCGCAGCGAAAGGGGCACGAGAGCTTTCATTGCTTGCCGCACGATGTCGCCGTCCACGAAGGTGCGCCGCGCGCCCGCGTGCGCCCCATCCGGATCCTGAGCGAGGCGCCGTTCGTCCAGCTCGGCGCCGAAGCCCACGTCGAGGAGCTGCTGGGGGTCGACGCGATCTTCATCCGCAAGGATCCGCCATTCGACCAGGCCTATCTCTATCTGACGCTGCTGCTCGAGCATGCACGCGGCGGGCCGGTGATCGTCAACGATCCGCGCGGACTGCGCGACGCCAACGAGAAGCTCTATGCGATGCAGTTTCGCGAGTGGATGCCGCGAACCATCGTGTCGGCGGACCGCACCGCGATCCTGGACTTCGTCGCGGAAGTCGGCGGCAACGCCGTCATCAAGCCGCTCGACGGCGCGGGCGGGGTCGGCGTGCTGCAGCTTCGCAAGGACGACAAGAACGCGCGCGGGATCGTCGACGTGCTCACCGCGGAGGGCGCACGCCTCGCCATGGTGCAGCAGTTTTTGCCGGCGGTGACCGTGGGTGACAAGCGCATCATCCTGCTCGACGGCAAGCCGCTCGGCGCGATCCTGCGCGTTCCGCGGGGCGACGACATCCGCTCCAACATCCATGTCGGTGGCAGCGTCGTCCCCACCGAGCTGACCCCCCGCGAGCAGGAGCTGTGCGCGGCGATCGGTCCGCGTCTCAGCCAGGACGGTCTCGTCTTCGTCGGTCTCGACGTCATCGGCGAGCACCTCACCGAGGTGAACGTCACCAGCCCCACCGGCATGCAGGAGCTGGGGCGCTTCACCCACACCAAGCCCGCCGACAAAGTCATCGAGTGGGTCGAGGCCAAGCGCGCATCGCGGATGTGACGCTGTCAGCAATGCTGGTCAGCTAGGAGCGTGTCGGGGAAAAGAGCTACTGCGGCGAACGATGCACCCCCATCTACGCAGCGTGCTCCCTCCAGCCTCCTCAACGTGCAGAAAGTACGTGGTCGTCGGCTTCCGGTCCGCGCCACTGCGCAC
>Ga0105046_10017362_pt1 | contig 11012 bp, 10 predicted proteins | sample MAT03_FD_78385 | JGI IMG/M metagenome (GOLD analysis project Ga0105046, IMG submission 78385) | Freshwater microbial communities from Lake Fryxell liftoff mats and glacier meltwater in Antarctica - MAT-03 (megahit assembly) | ecosystem: Environmental > Aquatic > Freshwater > Ice > Liftoff...
AGGTCGATCTCGATCACCTCGGCGTACTCGGCGTCCTTGTCGGCCTCGAGCAGGCTGGGGTGGGCCAGCCAGGCCTGCACCTTCTGGATGCGGCGCTCCAGCGTGCGCTTGTCCAGGTAGCCGTCGGCGATCATGTTCTTCATCAGCACGACGTTGCTGTTGAGGTACTCGGTGATCGGCGCCGGGTTGAGCTTGACGGTGCAGCCAGCGGCCGAGCGCTCGGCGCTGGCGTCGCTGAGCTCGAAGGCCTGTTCCACCTTGAGGTCGGGCAGGCCTTCGATCTCGAGGATGCGGCCCGAGAACACGTTTATCTTGCCGCTCTTGGCCACCGTCAGCAGGCCGGCCTTGATGGCGTAGTAGGGGATGGCATGCACCAGGTCGCGCAGTGTCACGCCCGGCTGCATCTGGCCCTTGAAGCGCACCAGCACCGATTCGGGCATGTCCAGCGGCATCACGCCGGTGGCCGCACCAAAGGCCACCAGGCCCGAGCCGGCCGGGAAGCTGATACCGATCGGAAAGCGGGTGTGGCTGTCGCCGCCAGTGCCCACGGTATCGGGCAGCAGCAAACGGTTGAGCCAGCTGTGGATGATGCCGTCGCCGGGGCGCAACGAGACACCGCCGCGGGTGCTGATGAAGTTGGGCAGCTCGCGGTGGGTCTTGACGTCCACCGGCTTGGGGTAGGCTGCGGTGTGGCAGAAGCTCTGCATCACCAAGTCAGCGCTGAAGCCCAGGCAGGCCAGATCTTTCAGCTCGTCGCGGGTCATCGGGCCGGTGGTGTCCTGGCTGCCAACGGTGGTCATCTTCGGCTCACAGTAGGTGCCCGGACGCACGCCCTGGCCTTCAGGCAGGCCCACCGCGCGGCCAACCATCTTCTGTGCCAGCGTAAAGCCGGCCTTGGTTTCCACCGGCGGCGTGGGCAAGCGGAAGGCGGTGGCGGCCTTCAGGCCAAGAAACTCGCGCGCCTTGGCGGTGAGGCTGCGGCCGATGATCAGGTTGATGCGCCCGCCTGCGCGCACTTCGTCAAACAGCACCTCGCTCTTGAGTTGGAACTCGACCAAGGTTTTGCCGTCTTTCACGATCTTGCCGTCATAGGGCTGGATCTCGATGACGTCGCCCATCTCCAGCGCCGACACATCCACCTCGATCGGCAGTGCGCCCGAGTCTTCTTGCGTGTTGAAGAAGATCGGTGCGATCTTGCCGCCCAGCGTGACGCCGCCGAAGCGCTTGTTGGGCACAAACGGGATGTCCTGGCCGGTGGCCCAGATCACGCTGTTGGTGGCGCTCTTGCGGCTCGATCCCGTGCCGACCACGTCGCCAACATAGGCCACCAGATGGCCCTTGGCCTTGAGGTCTTCGACAAACTGCATCGGGCCGCGCCTGCCGTCTTCCTCGGGCTTGAAGGCCGCGCCTTCGCGGGTGTTCTTCAGCATCGCCAGGTAGTGCAGCGGGATGTCGGGGCGGCTCCAGGCGTCGGGCGCCGGGCTCAGGTCATCGGTGTTGGTCTCACCGGGCACCTTGAAGACGCTGACGGTGATGCGCTTGGGCACCTCGGGCCGGCTGGTGAACCACTCGGCATCGGCCCAGCTCTGGATCACGCCCTTGGCCATGGCATTGCCAGCCCTGGATTTTTCGGCGACGTCGTGGAAGGCATCGAACATCAGCAGCGTCTTCTTCAGCGCGGCCGCGGCCACCCCGGCCACCTCGGCATCGTCGAGCAACTCGATCAGCGGCTTGACGTTGTAGCCGCCCACCATGGTGCCCAGCAGTTCGGTGGCCTTGGCCTTGGAGATCAGCGCCACCTTGAGGTCGCCGTGGGCCACGGCGGCCAGGAAGCTGGCTTTGACCTTGGCCGCATCGTCCACGCCGGGCGGTACGCGGTGGGTCAGCAGGTCCAGCAGGAATGCGTCCTCGCCAGCCGGCGGCGACTTGATCAGCTCGATCAGCGCGGCGGTCTGCTCGGCAGACAGCGGCAGCGGCGGGATGCCGAGGGCGGCACGTTCGGTGGCATGTTGGCGATAGGCTTGCAGCATCTCGGGGCTCCTTGAGGGCAGGGGGAGGAAAGGCATCGGCGCGGCGCATCGGTGGCCGGGCCAGCGCCGCATCGGCGGGCCGCGCGCTCGATCACGCTGCGGCTGGCGTCTACGGGTAAGTCCCATAGTTTATGTCTTATATAAGACTTGCCAAGCACTTTCTTGTGCCAGCGCACAAGACCAGGGCATTGTGAGGCTTTGCAGCAGAGCAGGCTGCGTGGCCGCTGCAAGGTGTCGCTGCAGGCCAGTTGGGCGCAGAGAAGTGCGTACTGGGAGGCGCGCGGGCGAAAAAAAGCCCGTACTGGGAGGCGCGCGGGCGCAAAAAAGCCCGCACGGGGCGGGCCGGGTGCCGTGCTGCGACGCCCGCAGGCGTCAGCTGGTCTGCCGGTCAGGCGTTGTCGCGCATCCACTGCGCGGCCCAGGCGTCAGAGCGGGCCTGGGCTTCGGCGCCGGAGGTCATCAGCCAGACCAGGGAGCCAGCGGCAAACAGCAGCGGCACAAGAGCAAGAATCACGGTGATCATGGTCGGTTGGCAGTCAAAGGATGTAGCACGGTACCGGGCCCTTCCCGGACAATGCTGCGGTGCAGCATATCCACTCTCGCTCAAGGTTGCCGGCGGCGCTGGCAATGGCCTTGCCCTACCGGGGACTTGTGGCGCGGCCGGCCGCCGGGGCCGATGTTTCAGTTCGGCAGGGGCGCCGACGCTGCGGCCTGGGCGGGGGCCGCGCTGGCCGTGGGCAAGGGCGCCGACGCCGCTGCCAGCACTGGGGCCGCGATGGCTGCGGTCGCGGGCACTGACACAACCGCCAGTGTGGCGGCCGCGCTGGCGGTGGGTGCGGGCGCCGACGCCGCAGTCAGGGTGAGTGCCGCGCTCTCTGCCGGAGCGGACGCCGACCCAGCTGCAACGGTGGGTGCCGCGCTGGCCGCGAGCGCTGGCGCCGCGCTGGCTGTGGCCACCGCGCCTGCCACCTGCGGCGTGATGCCGATGCCCTGGCCGGGCAGCACCGGGTTGTTGGCCTCGGCACGCTGCATGGCATGCAAGCAGGCATCGACCACACGTTGGCCGATGCGCGTGTTCATCAGCATCGACTTGGCCGGAATCTGCAGCCAGACGATGCCGGCGTCCGGATCCTCCAGCCGCACCGCGCCGGTGCTGGTCTCGCGCGGCAGCATGCGGTAGCGCTTGTGCAGGTGTGTGACATTGAAATAACCCGGCAGGCCGTCGACCGGCGTGATGCTGACGCGCTGGTTGAACTCGCAGTCGGCGTCGCCCACCAGCACGCGGGTGGCCACCTCGAGCTGGCCCTCGCTGATGGCCTCGACCGTCTGCGTCGCCAGCGCCAGGCTGGCTGCCTTGTTCTTCAGCGCGTTGCGCGCTACCGGTGGCCTGGGTGCGCCCTTGGCGGGCAGGGCCGGCTTGGCGGCCACGGGCTTGGCCGTCGGGCTGGCGGCCTGCGCCTGCGCTAGCGGCAGCAGCGTGGCGACGCTGCACAACAAGGCGGGCAACATGGCTGCGAGCATGCCGGGCAGGGGATGCAAGCGAGGGAAGCCGAGGAATCGGGGTGAAAGCGGTCGAAGTGCCATGGCCTCAATTGTGCCGTCTGCCGTGCGGTGCCGTCGCGGCGCTGGCCGCGAAGTGGCTGGCGCGTCATGATCGGTGCAGCCGAGGCAGGGGCTTGTCAGGCGGCCTGCGGGCCGAAAAAGGCCTCGGCCACCTGGGCTGGCAGCGGCTGGCCGGTGCGGCGCGCCCGCAAGATGACTTGCCAGAAGTAGCGGTAGCTGGCGCGGTCATGCAAGGTGTCGCGGTGGCGGATTGGCGCCCAATGCGCGGCCTGGGCGGCGGCGATGATGTCGATGGCTTCATCCACCTCGGCCACGCTGGGCGCAAAGGCCTCGACGATCGGCTCGATCTGCGCTGGGTGGATGCTCCACATGCGGGTATAGCCCAGCTCGCGGCTGGCCCGCCGCGCGGCCAAAGCGATCGCCTTGGCGTCTTTGAACTCGGTGATCACGCAGTGTGACGGCACCTTGCCGGCGGTATGGCAGGCGGCCGAGATCTCAAGCTTGGCGCGCAGCACCAGCGGATGCTCAAACTGGCCTTGCGCGCTCATGCCCGATTGCGGGATCGCGCCGCGGTGGGCGGCAACAAAATCCATCAGCCCGAACGACAGGCTCTGCACCTCGGGCAGATCGGCCAGCGACTGCACGTCGCGCAGCGCGCCATGGGTCTCGACCAGTGCGTGAATCGGCAGCGTGGCGCCGTGGCCGTGGCGGCTGGCGGCCTGGCGGATCTGCGCGATGGCCTGCTGCAGATCAGCCAGATGGCGCGGCTTGGGCACCATCAAGAAGGCCAGCCGATCACCAGCACGGCCGACCAGGGTGTCGACATCGGCGGCAAAGGCCGGGTGGTCGACCGGGTGCACACGCGCGCCGATGCGGCCAAAGCGGTTGTCGGCCGACAGCGCCAACTCGGCGCAGAGCGCCGCGTGCTCGGCCTCGGCGCCGATCGGCGCGCCGTCCTCGCAATCGAGCGTGATGTCGAACACCGGCCCCAGTTCGGCCTGCAGCGCAAGCGCCTTGCGCATGCGCGGCTCGGTGCCGCAGTAGTGGTCACACACCGGCAACTCGGGCGCGGCATCGTCGGCGCCGAACAGCGCGTCGCGGGGCAGGATGGCAGAGCTCATGGTGGCGGGGCAAAAAAATGCGAAAGGGCTGGCGGCATTGTGCCGGCCAGCCCTTGTCAGCGCAGCCCGGCTGGGCCTGCGGTGATTACAGCAGGTGCTTGACGCCGTCCTGCTCGCCCTGCAACTCGGCCAGGGTCTTGTTGATGCATTCCTGCGAGAAGGCGTCGATGGTCAGGCCTTCGACCAGCTTGTACTCGCCGCCTTCGCAAGTGACCGGGTAACCGAACATCACGTCCTTGGGGATGCCGTACTCGCCGTTGCTGGCCACGCCCATCGTCACCCAGGCGCCTTGGGTGCCCAGCGCCCAGTCGCGCATGTGGTCGATGGCGGCATTGGCGGCCGAGGCGGCCGATGACACGCCGCGGGCGGCGATGATGGCCGCGCCGCGCTTGCCCACGGTGGGCAAAAAGGTCTCGGCGTTCCAGACCTGGTCGTTGATCATGTCCTTGACCGAGGCGCCGTCGATGGTGGCGAAGCGGTAGTCGGCGTACATCGTCGGCGAGTGGTTGCCCCACACCGCCAGCTGCTGGATGCTGGCCACCGGCTTGCCGGTCTTGGCAGCGATCTGGCTGAGCGCGCGGTTGTGGTCCAGGCGCAGCATGGCGGTGAAGTTTTTGCGCGGCAGATCGGGCGCCGACTTCATCGCGATGTAAGCGTTGGTATTGGCCGGGTTGCCGACCACCAGCACCTTGACATTGCGCGAGGCCACGGCGTTGAGCGCCTTGCCCTGGGCGGTAAAGATCTGCGCATTGGCGGCCAGCAGGTCGGCGCGCTCCATGCCGGGGCCGCGCGGGCGGGCGCCGACCAGCAGCGCATAGTCGGTGTCCTTGAAGGCGGCCATCGGGTCGCTGTGGGCTTCCATGCCGGCCAGCAGCGGGAAGGCGCAGTCCTGCAACTCCATCATCACGCCCTTGAGCGCTTCCTGGGCCTTGTCGACCGGCACTTCCAGCAGTTGCAGGATCACCGGCTGATCCTTGCCCAGCATTTCGCCCGAGGCGATGCGGAACAACAGGGCATAACCGATCTGACCGGCGGCACCGGTAACGGCGACACGGACGGGCTTCTTGCTCATGGCGGGCTCCAAGGGGGGGGTGAACGAATGAGGGTCGTTGCGATCCGCCGCAGCAGCCCGGCCACATGCCCTGGGCACAAGGCCCTGGGCACAAGGCCCGCAGCAGGGGGCTGGGCAGCCGCAGCAGCTAAAACGCAGTGTAGGCCAGTCTAGGGGTTGTTACCATGTCTGTCAAAGGTCTTATGTCTTCTATAAGACATCTGTCGACATTTGATAGACGGCTTGCGATGGCTGTGCTGCAATGGCGCTCAATGCCCGCCGATGCGTCCCTGATCCCAACACTCATTGCCACTGAGGCCGAAGCGGCCGTGCCTGCCGGCCCGGCCTTCAGCCCGCTGTACCGCCAGATCAAGGCACTGATCACCGGTGAGCTTCAGGCTGGCGCCTGGAAGCCCGGTGAGGCCATTCCCAGTGAACTGGAGCTGGCGGCGCGCTTCAAGGTCAGCCAGGGCACGGTGCGCAAGGCGATCGACGAAATGGCGGCCGACAACCTGCTGGTGCGGCGCCAGGGCAAGGGCACATTTGTGGCCACCCATGCCGAGCAACAGATCCAGTACCGCTTTCTGCGCTTGATGCCCGATGGCGGCGGCGAGCGCAACATGGCGCGTCGCCTGCTCGATTGCAGGCGCACCCGCGCGCCGGCCGATGTGGCGCGCATGCTCGACATCAAGAGTGGTGACGCCGTGGTGCAGCTGCGCCGGCTGCTGCTGGCGCCAATCGACAGCCCCCAGGCCGCCGCGTCGCGCCGGCTGTCCCCCGAGGGCGGCGCGCCGCCTTGGGGCGGCCCGACGGCGGCCAAACCGGTGGTGCTGGACGAGATCTGGCTGCCTGGCACGCTGTTCAAGGGGCTCACGGCCGAGCGGCTGGCCGACTACAAGGGCCCGATGTATGGCATGTTTGAGGCCGAGTTCGGCGTGCGCATGATCCGTGCCGAGGAGAAAATTCGCGCGCTGGCCGCCGACGCGAGCAGCGCGCAATTGCTCGGCGTGGCGGCGGGTTTTCCGCTGCTCAGCGTCGAGCGCCTGTCTTTCACCTATGGCGACAAGCCGGTCGAGTTGCGGCGCGGCTTGTACAACACCGAGCAGCACTTTTATCGCAACGAGCTGAACTGATCTTGCATCGCAATGTCCTGGACGCGAAGTGGGGCGAGCCACAAGCTCCGGGTAAGCCTGCTGCGTTGCAATAAACTCATCTGGGTTTCAGCCCGATTACATCGAGAACACATTCATGGCAGAGCTTTCCAAAGCCCGCACCACCCGCAACATCGGCGGCAAAGACACCCGGCCGGGCGCCAACATGCGCTTGCTTGACGCGCTGCAGTACCCGCTGCCGCTGGCCGCCAAGCTGTCGATCCTGCACCGGGCCAGCGGCATGCTGATGTTCTTCTTGCTGCCGTTCATCGTCTGGATGTTCGACGCCAGCGTCACCTCCGAGGTGTCGTTTGACGGCTTCACCAGCGCCTTTGTCGCCGGCATCGGCTTTGTGCCGGGCTTTGTCATCAAGCTGGTGGCCCTGGCGTTGATCTGGGCCTACCTGCACCACGCGGTGGCCGGGGTGCGCCACCTGTGGATGGACGCCACCCACAGCGTGTCCAAGCAGCAGGGCCACAGTTCGGCGATGGCCACTTTCGTCATCAGCATCGCGCTGACCGTCGCGCTCGGCGCCAAGCTGTTCGGGCTGTTCTGAGCCGACAGCTCCTCCATCTACCAGAGGCAAGCAACAACATGGCCGTCAATTACGGATCCAAGCGCGTGGTCGTCGGCGCGCACTACGGTTTCAGGGACTGGCTCAGCCAGCGTGTCACGGCGGTACTGATGGCGTTGTTTACGCTGGTGCTGCTGGCCCAGGTGATCCTCGGTGGCCCGGCGGGCTACGACAGCTGGGCGGCGATCTTCTCGCGCCAGTGGATGAAAGTGGCGACCTTCGTCGTCATCCTGGCGCTGGCCTGGCACGCCTGGGTGGGCATGCGCGATGTCTGGATGGATTACATCAAGCCGGTGGGCCTGCGCCTTGTGGCCCAGGTGGCGACGATCGCCTGGCTGGTGGGTTGCGCCGGCTGGGCCGTTCAAGTGTTATGGCGCCTCTGAAGATGGCGCCGTCCCGGAGGGGCGACGCCAGCGGTCCGGCGACGCCGACCGCGCGGCGTCTGCTGACTTCGGCCGGGTGCGTGTTTCGGCGGTGCCGCTTCGGCGGCGACAAGAACTGAGATCAAGATGGCAAATATCAAGACAAACGTGGCACGGCGCAAGTTCGACGTGGTGATCATCGGAGCCGGCGGCTCGGGCATGCGGGCCTCGCTGCAGCTGGCGCGGGCCGGGCTCAACGTGGCGGTGCTGTCCAAGGTGTTTCCGACCCGCTCGCACACGGTGGCGGCGCAGGGCGGCATCGGTGCCTCGCTGGGCAACATGAGCGAGGACAACTGGCACTTCCACTTCTACGACACCGTCAAGGGTTCGGATTGGCTGGGCGACCAGGACGCGATCGAGTTCATGTGCCGCGAGGCGCCCAAGGTGGTCTACGAGCTCGAGCATTTCGGCATGCCGTTTGACCGCAACCCCGACGGCACGATCTACCAGCGCCCGTTTGGCGGCCACACCGCCAATTACGGCGAAAAGCCGGTGCAGCGCGCCTGCGCTGCGGCTGACCGCACCGGCCACGCCATGCTGCACACGCTGTACCAGCAGAACGTCAAGGCGCGCACCCAGTTCTTTGTCGAATGGATGGCGCTGGACCTGGTGCGTGACGCCGAGGGCGACGTGGTTGGCGTCACCGCGCTCGAGATGGAGACCGGCGAGGTCTATGTGCTCGAGGCCAAAACCACGCTGCTGGCCACCGGCGGCGCCGGCCGCATCTACGCCGCCAGTACCAACGCCTTCATCAACACCGGCGACGGCCTGGGTATTGCGGCGCGTGCCGGCATTCCGCTCGAAGACATGGAGTTCTGGCAGTTTCACCCTACTGGCGTGCATGGCGCCGGCGTGTTGCTGACCGAAGGCTGCCGCGGCGAGGGCGCGATCCTGCGCAACGCCAACGGTGAGCGCTTCATGGAGCGCTATGCGCCAACGCTTAAGGATTTGGCACCACGCGACTTTGTCTCGCGCTGCATGGACCAGGAGATCAAGGAAGGACGCGGCTGCGGTCCCAACAAGGACCATATCGAGCTCGATATGACCCACCTCGGTGGCGAGACCATCATGAAGCGCCTGCCCAGCGTGTTCGAGATCGGTCACAACTTTGCCAACGTCGACATCACCAAAGAGTCGATTCCGGTGGTGCCGACGATCCATTACCAGATGGGCGGCATCCCGACCAACATCAACGGCCAGGTGGTGGCGCCCAACGGGGTGGGGGCGGATCGCAACCCCAACGACGTGGTCAATGGCCTCTACGCGGTGGGCGAGTGCTCCTGCGTCAGCGTGCACGGCGCCAACCGGCTGGGCACCAATTCGCTGCTTGACCTGCTGGTGTTTGGCCGCGCCGCCGGCAACCACATCGTCGACGCCCATGCCAAGGCCGGGCGCAGCCACAAGCCGGTGGCCGCCGACGCGGCTGACTATTCGCTGGCGCGCATCGCCCGGCTCGACGACTCGACCAGCGGCGAATACGCCCAGGACGTGGCCAACGACCTGCGCGACACGATGCAAAAGCATGCTGCGGTGTTCCGCACCCAGGAGATGCTGACCGCCGGCACGGTGGCGGTGGCCAAGCTGCGCGAGCGTGTGGCCAACATCACACTCAAGGACAAGAGCCGAGTCTTCAACACCGCGCGCATCGAGGCGCTGGAGGTCGAGAACCTGATTGAGGCGGCGCAGGCCACCATCGAGTCGGCGGCGGCGCGCCACGAATGCCGCGGCGCCCATACCGTCAAGGACTACGAGCGCAGCGCCGACGACGCCGAGTTTCCGCTCGGCCGCAACGACGTCGAGTGGATGAAGCACTCGCTGTGGTACAGCCAAGGCAACCGGCTCGACTACAAGCCGGTGCAGCTCAAGCCGCTGACGGTGGACAGCGTGCCGCCCAAGGTCCGTACTTTCTGATGGACCAGCAACTTTCATCGAAGCAGCCGGCCCAGCGCCGAGCCGCTGTCAAGCCGGCCGGCATCCCCTCGGGGGACCGGTCGATGTACCCATCGGACGAGGGGCTCCAATGAAACGTAATTTCCAGATTTACCGCTACGACCCCGATCAGGACGCCAAGCCCTACATGCAGTCGATCGACGTTGAGCTTGACGGCAGCGAGCGCATGTTGCTCGACGCCTTGATGAAGCTCAAGTCGGTGGATCCGGCGATCAGCTTCCGCCGCAGCTGTCGCGAAGGCGTGTGCGGCTCAGACGCGATGAACATCAATGGCAAAAACGGCCTGGCCTGCCTGACCAACATGCGGGATCTGAAGGGCAGCGTGGTGCTCAAGCCGCTGCCCGGCCTGCCGGTGATCCGCGACCTGATCGTCGACATGACGCAGTTCTTCAAGCAGTACGACTCGATCAAGCCTTACCTCGTCAACGACAGCATTCCGCCCGAGAAAGAGCGGTTGCAATCGCCCGAAGAACGCGACGAGCTCAACGGCTTGTACGAGTGCATCCTGTGCGCCAGCTGCTCCACCGCCTGCCCCAGCTTCTGGTGGAACCCCGACAAGTTTGTCGGCCCGGCCGGCCTGCTGCAGGCCTACCGTTTCATCGCCGACAGCCGCGACCAGGACACCGCGGGGCGGCTTGACAACCTCGAAGACCCGTACCGGCTGTTCCGCTGCCACACCATCATGAATTGCGTCGATGTCTGCCCCAAGGGGCTGAACCCGACCAAGGCCATCGGCAAGATCAAGGAGCTGATGGTGCGGCGCGCGGTCTAGCCGACCGGCCCGTCCGTCCGTCCGTCCGTCTGAGTGCATCCTGCCATGCCCGACCTGACTTCCGACCAGCAGCTGATCGGCGCCACTGAGCTGAGCCGGCTGCGCTGGCGCTGCCGGCGCGGCCTGCTCGAGAACGACTTGTTCATCGCGCGCTTCTTTCGCCGCCATGAGGCCGGGCTGACGCAGCGCCATGCCGACGGCCTGCAGGCCCTGATGGACCTGCCCGACAACGACTTGCTGGACCTGCTGCTGGCCCGTCGTGAGCCCGATGTTGACCTGGCTCGACCCGAGGTGATGGAAGTGTTGGGCATGATGCGAACATCAGATCTGCCGTCCAAGATGTAACCAAGAAAGGGAAAGATCATGACCCCGTCAGAT
>Ga0105046_10017363_pt1 | contig 11011 bp, 8 predicted proteins | sample MAT03_FD_78385 | JGI IMG/M metagenome (GOLD analysis project Ga0105046, IMG submission 78385) | Freshwater microbial communities from Lake Fryxell liftoff mats and glacier meltwater in Antarctica - MAT-03 (megahit assembly) | ecosystem: Environmental > Aquatic > Freshwater > Ice > Liftoff...
CTGCGGCCGGCACGAAGACCGCGGGATTGTCCGGGCCGCGGACTTCCGCACCGTCGATCTCGGTCGGGAAAACGCCGGTCACGACGCCGTCGTGCGTAGCGCGGATCAGAAACGGGCCGAACTCCTCGCCGATCCAGACCTCGTCGCCGCGGACCTGGATGCTTTCGGGGTCGAAATCGCCGCCCGTCAGGTAGCGCGCCTCGGTCCCCTCGTTGACGATGCGGAACGGCACGACGCCGTCAGGGTCGCGCAGGAACACGGTCTCGCGGAGCTCGACCTTGCCCGTTGGCCAATCCGGCGCGATCCGGGTGAAGAACAGCATCGCGTCGGCGCTGTTGCGCTTGGAGCCGAAGCCGTTGTCGATCAGCGCGTAGATCGAGCCGTCGGCGGCGGGCGTCATCGCGACGCCGGAAAAGCCCTGGAGCGGTTGGCCGAGGAACGGCAGGCTTATGCCGGTCGGCCGCTTGCCGTGCAACGGGCCGGTGTCGCCGGGCGCACTCATCGGCGCGTCGTTGCGGGCGGGACCGGTGAACTTGCCGCTGATCCAGGCGTCGCGCGGCGCGTCGGCGGGCGGGGCGATCATGCTCATTGCCGGGATCAGCGCGTGTCCGGCCAGATCGGCCGGCGCCGCCTCGTTCCCCAGCGCCGGCGCCGCGAGCGCCGCCAACACAAATCCGCCGATACCTGCCCGCATGATGCCCTCCGCCGCGTTGCAACCCGTGAAACGGTGGCGGCGGCGTTCGACATCGGTATGACGCGGGGACGACGTTTGTGTGAAGATCAGCCGTCGCGGTCGGGGATGTTCAGCGCGGCCCGCGAGGCCGGGCGGTCGAGCGCCCGGGCGAGCCAGGCGTGTACGTTGGTGTGGCGCTCGTATCCGACGATGTCGTGCGCGCCATAGAAATCGAGGCCGCGGACCCACGGCCAAAGCGCCATGTCGGCGATGGTGTAGGCGTCGCCCATCATCCACTGGCGCGCGTCGAGCCGCGCGTCGAGCACGCCGAGCAGACGCTTGGCCTCGTCGACATAGCGCTGGCGCGGGCGGGGATCGGCGATCTCGGCGCCGGCGAACTTGTGGAAATACCCGAGCTGGCCGAACATCGGGCCGACGCCGCCCATCTGGAACATCAGCCACTGGATAGTCGCGTAGCGCGCGGCCGGGTCGGCGGGGAGGAACTGACCGGTCTTTTCGCCGAGATAGATCAAGATCGCGCCGCTCTCGAACAGCGCGAGCGGCTTGCCGCCCGGCCCGTCGGGATCGATGATCGCGGGGATCTTGTTGTTGGGATTGAGCGCCAGGAACTCCGGCGTCGTCGTCTCGTCCAGGTTGACGGTGTGGGGCTCGTAGGGCAGCCCGATTTCCTCGAGCATCGCCGACACCTTGATGCCGTTCGGTGTCGGGAACGAATAGAGTTGCAGGCGACCGGGGTGCTGCGCGGTCCAGCGCGCATCGATCGGATGGCTCAGCGGTGCGTTCATGGCGGTGGCCTTCATCGGACTTCGTTCGAGCGGGACGTGGCGCGACGTTCCGACGCGGCAAGCCGCGCGTCCGGGAAACAGTGTGTCCCGATCGCCGAAAGTCGGAAACGCGACCGCCGCGACCTGCTGCGAGGCGCCGGGGTCTCCGGCGTCAATCTACGAACGCCTTCTCGATGACGAACTGCCCCGGCTCGGAGTTTGAGCCTTCGACGAACCCCAGTTCCTCGCAGATCGCCTTGTGATCCTTGAGCATGTCCATCGACCCGCAGATCATCACCCGGTCCGAGCCCTGATCGAGCGGCCCGCCGGTCGCCGCCGCCAGCCGTCCGTCGCGGATCCAGTCGGTCATCCGGCCCATGGCCGCGCTCGCCTGCCGCGTCGTCGTCGCGATGTGCGTCAGCTTGTCGCCGACGATCTCGGGCAGGAATTCGTGGCTGCGGATGCCCGCAACCAGATCCTGACCGTAGGCGAGCTCGCCCGTTTCCCGGCAGGTGTGGGTCAGCACGACCTGTTCGAACTTATCGTAGGTCTCGGGATCGCGGATCACCGAGGCGAAGGGCGCGATGCCGGTCCCCGTCGAAAACAGGAACAGCCGCTTGCCCGGGGTCAGCGCGTCGTGGACCAGCGTGCCGACCGGTTTGGGGCGCATCACGATCTGGTCGCCCGCCGTCAGATGCTGGAGCCGGGACGTCAGCGGCCCGTCCTGGACCTTGATCGAGTAGAACTCGAGCGTCTCGTCCCAGGCGGGCGAGGCGATGGAATACGCCCGCAGCAACGGTTTGCCGTCGACGATCAGGCCGATCATCACGAACTCGCCCGAACGGAACCGGAAGCTCGGCGGGCGCTCGCATTGAAACGAAAATGTCTTGTCCGTCCAGTGACGGATGTTGCGCACGCCGAGCGCCACCGCGCCGCGAAGGGCCTTGTCCACCACCTGATCCATGTCGTAACGTCCCCACGATCCGGGGGTGGACTTACACCCGCACGCGCCCGGCGGAAAGCCCCGGACAACCGGTCTGCGTCGGTATGATTGACGCCGACCCCTTTGCTTCCTATATGGCAGTGAAGAGTGCGGGTTCCAATCCGGGAACCCAGGGCCGCGTGACACGTGCGGCCAGTTCGCCGCAACATCATCAAACGCAGGCTCAATGACACAGTTTTCCGATCTCTCGCTCGACCCGCGGGTTTTGTCCGCCGTGACCGAAGCCGGCTACACGATCCCGACTCCGATCCAGATACAGGCGATCCCGAGCGCGCTCGAAGGCCGGGACATTCTCGGCATCGCCCAGACCGGCACCGGCAAGACCGCGGCGTTCGTGCTGCCGATGATCACGCTGCTCAGCAAGGGCCGCGCCCGCGCCCGGATGCCGCGCAGTCTCGTGCTGTGCCCGACCCGCGAACTCGCCGCGCAAGTGTCCGAAAACTTCGAGAAATACGCGAAGAACGTCAAGCTCTCGATGGCGCTGCTGATCGGGGGCGTCAGCTTCAAGGATCAGGACAAGCTGATCGACCGCGGCGTCGACGTGCTGATCGCGACGCCGGGCCGCCTGCTCGACCATTTCGAGCGCGGCAAGCTGATGCTGACCGGCGTGCAGATCATGGTGGTCGACGAGGCCGACCGCATGCTCGACATGGGCTTCATCCCCGACATCGAGCGCATCTTCAAGATGGTGCCGTTCACGCGCCAGACGCTGTTCTTTTCGGCGACGATGGCCCCCGAGATCACCCGCATCACGCAGGAATTCCTGCACAATCCGGTGCGCGTCGAGGTCTCGCGCCAGGCGTCGGCCTCCGAGACGATCGACCAGTTCGTGATCAAGCACACGCCCAAGCGCAAGGACACCGGGCCGGACGAGAAGCGCGACCTGTTGCGCCGGATCATCCGCTCCGAGGGCGATCTGCTGACCAACGGCATCATCTTCTGCAACCGCAAGGTCGAAGTCGACGTCGTGGCTAAATCGCTGAAGAAGCACGGCTTCGACGCCGCGGCGCTGCATGGCGATCTCGACCAGTCGGTGCGGACCCGGATCCTCAACAGCTTCCGCGACGGCGAATTGAAGCTGCTGATCGCGTCGGACGTGGCGGCGCGCGGGCTCGACATCCCGAACGTCAGCCATGTATTCAACTTCGACGTTCCAACACATTGCGAGGATTACGTCCACCGCATTGGCCGGACCGGACGCGCGGGCCGGTCGGGCAAGTCGATAACGCTCTGCCTGCCGCACGAGGCGAAGTATCTGGCGCAGATCGAGGAACTCGTGAAGAAATCCATTCCCCTGATGGACGGACCGCTCGACGGCGGGGGCGAGGAAACGGCGCCCGCGCTTGCCGACGGCTCAGGCGAACGCCAGCCCAGATCCGGGCAGCGCAGCCGCTCGGTGCGGCGCGCGCAGGAGGGACCGGCCGAGGCGCCGCCTGAGGTCGCGCAGGCAGTCGCCCGCCCTGCCCCGGCGGCCCGGCCCGGCCCGGCCGATCGCGCTGCGCCGGCGGCCCGGCCCGTGCCGGCCGACCGCCCCTCGCGCACCGGACGCCAGCCGCAGGACGACCGGCGCGGCCGCTCAGGCGAGCGCGACGGGAACGGGCGTCCGGGCATGGGCGATCACGTTCCGGCCTTCCTCCTGCGCGAATTCCGGTTTGATACCATTCCCGAGCTCGATGAAACGCAGGCTGCCAGCTTACTCGAGCCGCTCGACGTGATCGCCGAGGCGCCCGCAGAAGTCGTCTCGGACGCGACGCCGACCAGCGAACACGCGGTCGTCGCGGGCACGGTCCCGGAGCCGGCTGCGGCGAAACGCCGGGCGCCGCGTCGGCGCAGCCCCGCCAAGAAGGTCGCCGCAGCGGACGACGTCGAGGCGCCGCCCTCGGCGGCTTGACGCACCCGTCGGCGTTCATCGAAGGCGTTGCACCCGCGCGGATGAAAGCTGCCTGGCAATCTCCAGTTGCGAGATGGATCACGGTTGATCGTCGCGCCGGGTAACAGTCCATCGGATTTGTTGCGCCGGCTCGGTTCGCGGCCGTCTGATTGATCCGCCGGTGCCGAAGCACGACGGGGTCGCACGGACGGACCGCTCGCCTGGGGCGCCGCCACGAAAGCGGGCCGGATCACCGAGCGATCATCGGGACTTCGTTGAAGCGGCCGAACGATTCGACGGACCCCGCGCGGCGGCGTTCTGCTCCGGGCGTGCTCCGGCCTCCGCGCCGCGACAGTGGCGAACAGGGCGGCCATCTTCCCGATGAGATCCCGTTCGGCCGCGCCCCCCCGCCAGAGCAGTTCGGTGCGGACGTATGCCGTCTCGCTGGAGGCGGCGCCGCCCTCAATGCGTAAGACGAAGTCGTGCCCGCTTTTCATGAGCAGGCGCAGGGTTCGGGCAGTGTGCGCCCGTTCACATCTCGGCAGGTCCATTTGGGACGCTGCGAGTCGGGCGGTTCGGGGATCACGAACCCAAGCCCCCCTGGGCGCCGATCTTGACCAGGAAGCTGCGCGCTCGGCGATCGAGATCCCCGATCAGTGCGTCGTTGACGACTTGTTTCAGCTTTTCGGTGGATGTGGGGCAATGCGTCCGCGCTTGCGGTGAACGATCAATCCGTCCTGTCGAGAGATCACGATCTTTATGGGCAGCCCTCATCCGGAGACCCTGATGACCCTTCCATTGACGAGACCCGACACGATCAGGTCGAGGCTGATCAACCCGCGGGTTCTGCGCCTCGGCGTCGCCAGCGCACTCGTCCTCGCCGTCGGGGCCATCCTGGCGCCGCGCGTTACCAGTTACGTTTCCACGTCGGCGGTGGTGAACGCCCCGACGATCTCCCTAAAAAGTCCGTTCCAGGGCCGGGTGATCCGGGCCCCGGCGATGGCCACGGTCATCCGCTCCGGCGATCTGATCGCGTCGATCGAGCCGTCGATCGAACAGCGCAAGCGCCTTGGCGAGCTGGTCGCCGAGCGCGACGCAAACGCCTCGCTGCTCGCAGCGCTCCGGACCCAGATCGCCCAGCTCGAAGCCCAGGCCAGCACCGAGACGGATCTGAAGGCGCAGAACGACGCGCTGAGCCTCCGAAAGCAGGGGGCGCGCATCGACGAAGCCCGCGCCGAGATCGCCCAGGCCGAAGCGCGGAGCCGCGAGGTCGACGCCCGCGCCGCGCGCAGCGCAAAACTGGCGGAGCGCGGCCAGATCGCCACGGCGGCCGTCGTGACCGACCGCGAGGACCTCGCGGTCGCGCTCCACGACGTCACCCGGCTGACCGCCCGACTTCACGGATTGCAGATCGACCAGGAGGGATTGCTCGCCGGGCTTTCCATCGACGGCGACGACGAGCATGGGGCCCGCCTGAGCCAGATCGACCTGCGCCTCGAGGATCTCGTGACAGAGGCCGCCCGGATCGCGGCGGCGGAAATCGCGCTCGACACGCGGATCTCGGCGCTCGAGACCGAACGCTTCGACCCGGTCTCCTCGGGCAACGCCGTGGTCCAGAGCGCCAAGGCGCGGGCTGGCGACGAAGTGGGCAATGGCGAAGAGTTTCTCCGGCTCGTCGACTGCGACCGGCGCTTTCTCGAAGTCGCGGTCTCGGAGCGTCACTTCGAGAGCATCACGCCAGGCAGCCCAGCCACGGTCTGGCTCCGCGGGAGCGCCGACACGTTCGAGGCGACGGTCACGGCGGTCCGCGGCGCGGGCGCAAAGCTCGATTATCCCGAACTCGCCGCCGAGCCGCCGCAGGTTCCCGAGGGACAGCTGCGCGTCATCGTGGCGCTTGATCCGGCGGATCTGACGGGCGCCGAAGGCGTCGCGGCCGCCGGAAACTTCTGCGACGTCGGCCGCACCGCCGAGGTCCGCTTCAACCGATCGCTGATCGGCGACCTCCGGCTGTTCGGCTTCGCCTTCGGCCAGAAAACCAGCACGACCCGGCTCGCCTCGACCGAGGCCGCGCCGGGCGAGAACCAGTGACCGGCTGAAACTCGCGTCGAACCATCGGGGGCGACGCGCCCCCGCCCTCCTTCAGTCAGGCTCATTTTCCGTGTATTCTCAGGCCCTCACGCCACTGATCCCGCTGATGCTGCTCGCCGCCGCAGGCTTCGCCCTGCCGCGCAGGGCGCTCGAGCGTCCCTGGCTGAAGATCGCGGTGCTCGCCGGCCTCGCCCTGCTGATCGGCCGCTACCTCTGGTGGCGCTTTTTTGTGACCGTGCTCCCGGCCGAGGGTCTCTCCGTCCAGTCGGTCTTCGTCTGGACGCTTTTCATTATCGAGATGATCTCGTGGTTCGACTCCGTCGTCGGCTTCATGGCGCTGTCGCGCAAGACCGACCGCCGCCCCGAGGCCGACCGGCACGAGGCGCGGTTGCGGGCCATGGACCCTGCCGATCTTCCGGTGGTCGACGTGATGATCGCCACCTACAACGAGTCGGCCGAGGTCCTCGAGAAGACCATCATCGGCGCGGTCAACCTCGACTGGCCCCGGGACCGGCTCCGGGTCTGGGTGCTCGACGATGGCCGCCGGCCGTGGCTCGAGGCGCTGGCGCACGAGCTTGGCGCCGGCTACATGACCCGACCAGACAATTTGCACGCCAAGGCCGGCAACATCAACGCCGGCATATCCCGGACGAGCGGCGCGTTCTTTCTGGTGCTCGACGCCGATTTCGTGCCGCAGAGGGGATTTCTTTTTCGGTCGGTCGGCTTCTTTCAGGATCCCCAGATCGGCATCGTGCAGATCCCGCACAGCTTCTTCAACCACGACCCGATGCAGACGTCGCTCGGCATGCAGCGCGACATGCCCGACGACCAGCGGTTCTTCTTCGACGCGGTCATGCCGGGCCGCGACGGGTGGGACTGCGCGTTCTGCTGCGGGTCGAACGGCATCGTCCGGCGGAGCGCGATGGACGCGATCGGCGGCAGGATGCCCTCGGGCTCGATCACCGAGGACATGCTGCTCACCCTCGCCTTTTTGCGCAAGGGCTTCGTTACCCGCTACCTCAACGAGCGCCTCGCCGTCGGCCTCGCGCCCGAGTCGCTCGCGGCCTTCTTCGTCCAGCGGGCGCGTTGGGCGCGCGGCGCCATCCAGCTGCTCTATCTGCGCGAAGGGCCCCTCGGCCCGGGACTTACGCCGATCCAGCGGGCGATGTTCCTGCCGACCCACTGGCTCACCCAGAGCTTCAGCCAGATCGCCGCGATGTCGACCCCGGCGATCTACCTGCTCACCGGGCTGACGCCGCTTCTGAACGCGAACACCGATTCGGTCTTTTCGTACCAGCTGCCGGCGATCATCGGCGCGATCATGGCCATCCGATTGTTCGCGCCTTGGCAATACAACCCGATCGCCGCGACCGCGCATGGCGTGCTCCAGGCCTTCCGCCTGTTGCCGACCATTCTCGTCACGCTGGTCCGCCCGCACGGCCACGCCTTCAAGGTGACGCCCAAGGGCAAGGACGCCGGCGGCGGCGGCGCCATCGATGCGCCGACCGTTCTGCTCGCCACCGGCCTCATGCTCGCGACCGCACTCGGCCTCCTGCTGAACGCAAGCCCTAACCTGCGGATCGTCGAGTCCGGGGCGCTGATCCCGATCGTCGCCTTCTGGGCGATCGTCAACATGGTGATCCTCACCATCGTCGCCGCCATCGCGGTGTCGCCGCCGGCGCTGCGCGCCGAAGAGCGGTTCGATCTCTCCGAACCGGTCCGCCTGCGCAACGAGGACAGCGTTCAAATCGGCAGCATCTGCGACCTTTCGCTCTCCGGCGCCGCGGTCACGGTTACGCAAGGCGGGGACGGCCATCTCGAGCGAGGCGACTGGACGCTGCTCGGCATCGCCGGCGTCGGCCATCTGTCGGCGCAGGTCATGCGCCGCAGCCTCGGGCAAGACGGCCGCACGACGTATGGCCTGCGCTTTCACGCGCTCTCCGGTCCAAAGCGCATCGCGATGATCCGAAAGCTGTTCACCGAGGGTCTCGACAACTCTCCGCAGGCCATCGAGCCCCGCCGGGTCACCTTCGGCATCATCGCCCACGCATTCCGCAGCGCCCGCATCGCCACCGTCGCCACCGCGCCGGATACGGCGCCGCCCGCCTGGCTGGTCGCACTCGACGCGGACCAAAGGATCGCGCACGAGCTCGATCGCTGGGCGCAGGACCTGTACGAAGAACAGGCCCGCAGAGCGGCCTGACCTGCCCTCGCGGGGGGCAGGCTCCTTCAGACCAACCAGGAGAGGAAGCGCAATTTGACGCCGACGCGCACGATCGGCGGGGATTTCATCTGATGCGAGCGGGTTAGTTCGGCCTTTTCTCCGGGCGTCGAGGCCGCACACATCCTCGACGGTCGGCTCGATCACGAAAGCGGACTCGTTGGCGCGGTCGATCATGTGTCCGGGTTGCGTCATCTGCTCGGCTTGCGCTTCGCCCCTCGCATCCGTGATCCGAAAAAGCGCCGCCGCATCGACAGGAGCTTCGGGCTGGCGAAGTTCCCCTCCGGGCGCCAGCGGGGTCGATTTCGCCACCCAGCCCTTGCTGTGCCCCATTGCATGGCGACTGGCCTCCGGGCCGCTGTCGCGAGACCTCGATTGTGCACCGCAGACGCCTATCTGGTTGCGTGGTCGACATGGGGGGAGTGCAAGATTTGCCGGACGGATGGATCAGGCCGGCGCTTCTTCTCGGGGCGCTGGCCGTACTGATAACGCTGAACGTTCTGGAGTTCAGGGGCAAGCGGCGGCAGGACGCGCTGGACATGCGGGGCCTCCCCGGGGCTGACGGCGCGGAGGCGTGGTTCGCCCGGAAGCAGTATCTGCAGACCCAGAACATCGAGCAGGTGTTGCACATCGTCAACTCGGTCCTGATCGTCATTCTGGTTGCGATCCTGACGGCATGAGCGGCGGTTCAGGCGGCGCGCTCGAGAGGACGGAAAGCATGAAGATCATCGTGTTCGGCGCGACGGGCGGATCGGGGCGCGCGATCGTCGCCCGCGCACTGGCGGCGGGACACGAGGTCACGGCCTTCGCGCGCGATCCAGCGCGTCTGGACCCGGCGCCCGGGCTGCGCCTTGTCGGCGGCGACGCGGTCCGCCCTGAGGACGTGGCGCGCGCAGTGCCCGGGCATGCGGCCGTGATCGTCAGCCTCGGCGAGCGGCCGGGACGGTTCGACTGGCTGCCCGGTCCGCACCGAAGCGCTTCGAGCCGGGTGTGCGAACTTGGCACGCGGAACATCCTCGCGGCTCTGGAGACGGGCGCGGCGGCTCGCCTCGTGGTGATCAGCGCGTTCGGCGTCGGCGAAACCCGCGCGATGGCCCCGTGGTACTTCAGGATCTATTTCCGTCTGTTCCTGCGCGACCAGATGGCCGACAAGGCGCGCCAGGAGGCCCTGCTGAAGGCGTCCGACGCCGATTTCGTGCTCGTCCAGCCGGTGGCGCTGACCGACGCGCCTGCCACGGGCGACTGGAGAGCAAGCACCGCAGGCGTCCCGCGCGCCGCTCAGGTCTCGCGGGGCGATCTTGCCGCGTTCATCGTCGAGGAGCTCGCGGCGAAACGGCATCACCGCGCGACCGTCACCTTCTCGGCCTAGCGCGCAGACGCCGTTGGTCCAGCAGAACTGCATAGGGGGAGCCGAAGACGACATGCATTACGGGACGTGGCCCCGGCCTTTACAGGTCGCCTGGCTGCGACCACTCTGCGGCCATGTGCAACCTCTACAGCATGACCCGTCCGCAGGACGCGGTGCGCCGGTTCTTCCCGCGCAATCCGCCGATCGACCGGTCGGGCAACATGCCGCCGCTGCCCGGGATCTTCCCCGACTACCACGCGCCGATCGTGCGCAACGGGACGGAAGGCCGCGAGCTGGTGATGGCGCGCTGGGGGATGCCGTCGCCGCAGTTTGCCCTCCAGGGAAAGAAGACCGATCCGGGCGTGACGAACGTGAGGAATACCACCTCGCCGCACTGGCGGCGATGGCTCGGGCCCGAGAACCGGTGCGTCGTGCCGTTCACGAGCTTCGCGGAGCACGAGCCGCAGCCCGACGGCTCGCGTCCTCCAGTGTGGTTCGCCTTCGACGAGGCCAGGCCGCTCGGCTTCTTCGCCGGCATCTGGACGCGCTGGACATCGGTGCGGAAACTCAAGGAAGGCGAGACGACCAACGAGCTCTTTGCGTTCCTGACGACCGAGCCGAACGCCGAGGTCGCGGCGGTTCATCCCAAGGCGATGCCCGTGATCCTGACCGACGCGGACGAAATCGAGCTCTGGCTTGACGGTTCGACGAGCGACGCCCTCGGGCTCCAGCGCCCGCTGCGCGACGGCGTGTTGCGGATCGTCGCCCGCGGCGGGAAAGAGGACCCGGGCCCGTCATCCGTCACCTCGCCTGTCGACTGACCCGGCCGATCCCCGACGACGTCGTCACGCCGCGAGACGGTGCTCGCTGCGCTCCGATCCGCCCGGTTGGCCGGCTTCGGGCGCATCAAGACCCCAGACTCTGATGCGCACATCCGGCGGGCTATCCAGAATGTGACCTCGTCGACCACCCGCGTCGCCCGGCCTGGAACGTGTCGGCGCTGCTCGGCACGCCCGTCCCGGC
>Ga0105046_10017365_pt1 | contig 11011 bp, 9 predicted proteins | sample MAT03_FD_78385 | JGI IMG/M metagenome (GOLD analysis project Ga0105046, IMG submission 78385) | Freshwater microbial communities from Lake Fryxell liftoff mats and glacier meltwater in Antarctica - MAT-03 (megahit assembly) | ecosystem: Environmental > Aquatic > Freshwater > Ice > Liftoff...
CTCAAGCCTGCAACGAGTTTATGAAACATAGGATACTCCATGATAAACCGACATATAACTCTCTTTATCTTAGGCTCAATGATGAGTACGTCTATGCGTCAAGAGACCTATTTAAAAATGAATGCAGAAACATTGTGATTTGACTGACACCTTAACGCAGCAAAACACGTATTCCCTCTGGGCAGACGACACAGCGCCTCACCATACAAAACTGAGACGAACGCTTTACGGTTTTTTGTCACTGTCACGTCATATTTGCCTGTAAAATCACACATGTAAACAAAAGGGGGAACCATGAGTTCAGTCACCTATCCGGGCCTCAGCGAACAAGAGGCCCAGAATCGCCGCCGGGATGGCAAGGGCAATGATGCCGTGATCAAGACGGGGCGCAGTTATATCGATATTATTCGTCAAAATGTTGTCAACCTCATCAATGTAATTCTGTTCACGATTGGCATGATTATGGTGCTGATCGGGCGGCCCTCCGAGGCGTTCATCAGCGTCGGACTCATCAGCCTGAATGCGGTGATCGGGATTTATCAGGAGGCCCGCGCCAAGCGCCAGCTGGATCAAATCGCGCTGCTCACGCGCCCCAAAGTCACGGTGAGGCGTGATGGAGCACAAAAAACCGTTGATCCGAGCGAACTCGTATTGGGCGACATCATCATCTGCGAACCCGGCGATCAAATTCTGGTCGATGGCATTGTGCGCGAGGGCAAGATTGAAGTCGATGAATCTCTGCTCACAGGCGAATCGGATTTGATTCCCAAGACCAACGACTCAGAGGTGATGTCGGGCAGTTTTGTCGTCACGGGCAAAGCCGTTTATGAAGCGACAAAGGTCGGTGTGAACAGCTTTGCCAACAAGCTCACCGCCAGCGCGAAGCAGTTCCGCATCCAGAAGACGCCTTTGCAGCGCGATGTGAATGTCGTCGTGCGCTTTTTAATGCTGCTGGCCCTGCTCATTGGTTTCATGATTGGCATGTCGGCATTGGTGAGTGCGCTGCCCTTCATGCGTACTGTGCAGATGGCGGCAGTCGTAGCGGGTCTTGTGCCGAACGGCCTGTTCTTCATGGTCATTGTGGCGTATGCGATGGGGGCAGTACGCATCGTCAACCAGGGCGCTCTGATTCAGCAGGCCAATTCTGTCGAATCATTGAGCAACGTCAATGTGCTGTGCATGGACAAAACAGGCACACTCACGGCCAATCGCATCAAGTATGAAGATGTACGTCCGCTTGGCCTGGAAAAAGACCTCGTGACGCGCATGTTGGGCGATTTTGCCCGCAGTGCCAGTGTCAACAATCGCACGGGTGAAGCCATTGTGGAGGGCTTGCCGGGGCAGGCCCGCAAACCGATTGACGAAGTGCCATTTTCATCGGCTCTTAAATGGAGTGCCATTGCCTTTGATGATCCGCAGATGTACGGCGTGTATGCTCTTGGGGCACTGGAAATGCTTCAGGCGAGTCTCAAGACGGGCACCGATCTGACCGACAAAGTGCAGGAATTTTCGGATCAAGGGTTGCGGGTGCTGATCTTTGCCTACAACCCGAACACAACCAGGCTGCACGATTCGCTCGGCAATGCGGGTCTGCCTGAGATGACCCCGTTGGGCATTGTCATTTTTGGCGATGAGCTGCGCCCCCACCTGCAAGAAACTATGCGCGGCTTTCTGGCAGCAGGGGTCGATCTCAAGGTCATCAGCGGCGACAATCCGCAAACCGTGGCTGCTCTGGCGAAGCAAGCGGGATTCCCTGGCGATCTCACCGCCGTGAGCGGCCCTGATCTGGATAAAATGTCGGATGATGAGTTTGATAAAGTCGCGCTCTCGGCAACAATTTTTGGCCGCATCACCCCACAGCAAAAAGAGCGCCTTGTCGATTCATTGGGGCGTCAGGGGAAATACGTTGCGATGATTGGGGATGGTGTCAACGATGTGCTGTCACTCAAGAAGGCCAATCTGGGCATTGCGATGCAAAGTGGCAGCGCGGCGACTCGCGGCGTGGCCGATATGGTGCTGTTGAACGACTCGTTCCAGGCACTACCGCCCGCTTTCCTGGAAGGGCAGCGTATTCTGAATGGCATGCAGGATGTATTAAAGCTGTTTCTAGCGCGTGCGCTCGCTCAGGCCATGCTGATCTTTGCCCTCGCGGTCATCGGGCAGTGGTTCCCCTATTTACCCAAGCACACCTCGCTTCTGACGTTTGTCACGGTGGGCATCCCGACGCTGGCGCTGGCAATCTGGGCCAGACCGGGCAAGGTCATCAAGACCAGCCTGATTAAATCGCTGGCCCATTTTGTCTTTCCGGTGGCGCTGCTGACACTGGTATTTGGCGTGCTGGTGTTTACGGGTGCGGTGCTGTTCTCGCTCAACGGTCTGAATATTGACTCAGTCACAGCGGACGAAATCAGTCAATTCCGCGAGTTTACAGGCATCAGATACGAACTTGATGTGGTCGATTTTGTGCAGGAGCGTGCGGTCCTCACAGGACAATCAGCCCTGACGACGTTTACGGTGTTCATTGGTCTGGCGCTGATCATCTTCGTGGAACCGCCCAATCACTGGTGGGTCGCGGGAGATTTATACAGCGGGGATTGGCGACCCACGATCCTGGCGGGCATCCTGCTGCTGGTTTATCTGGTCATTATCTCGTATACGCCTGTGCGACGATTCTTTGAGCTTCTGCCGCTGAACCTGGGCATCAATATATTCCTGCTGGTTCTGGCGGCGGTGTGGACGATGCTGCTGCGGGCCATCTGGCGGGGCCGCTGGCTTGAACGCTTTCTGGGTATTGATGCGCTGCGCCCTGAGATCGACTTTAGCCCGACAGCGCCCAAAAAGTCGACAGTTGTGATGGAGCAAATTGGCACGATGACGCAGGTTGCCAAACAGGTGAAGGTCAAAAGCTAAACATTAAGCTAGAGAAAATACAGTATGGAACGTCGAGATACGCTTCTGTGCATCCCGACGTTCCATTACCTCTCAAATTCGAGGCTGTGACAGGATATTTGCCTTGATGGAAAGATAATGACCCAACAATATATTTGTCGTTAAAAGACGAGATATAATTGAAAATAACTCTTAAATAGGACTAGGATGAATGCAGATTTGAAATTCAATCATTCAAGAGAGTAATCGCATGACACGCACCTATATACTAGCATCATTTCTCGTCGCCTTCATAAGCCTTATGGCGTTTACAGGGCAGCCCATGATGGCTGCCGGTCTTACCACCAACGCAACGATCAGCTTCATTTCTGCAACGGCTTGTACAGATCTTGCCTTTACCTATACAACGACATCTGATGGGCTGGCGTCCTATTTTGCTGATTACTCAATAGATCAGAAGGGGTCTCCAATAATAAGCGGGTCTATTCCTCTGCTGCGCAATATCAAGGATGACAAGGTAAACAGTGTAGGTTTCAACTTTACTCCCGGCCTGGTCTATACCTTACATCTTGCTGGCGAAGGGACTGGAGTCGGCAGTAAGATGAATTTCATGTGTGGCTTTGGTTCGTCCTTCCTGTCCTCCTCTGAACAGCAACAGTCAAAGATGCCCGTCCAACTGCCGCCTTGTGAGCTTTCTGATGGTCGTGTGGATGAGTCGTGTGAAGGTTCGAGTGTCGTGTCAGTCTATGCGGTACAGCGTGAAGATGGCTGCTATATCAGTGTCTATAGTCTGTATGGACGTGCAGACCACCAGGTTGTGCTGCTGCTCCAGGCGACTCCTGGCGAGATTGTCGCGGCTCAGACATCGGGCGGCAATGTGGTGATTGACAGCGTCAATGTGGTAAATCTGACGAATGTGACACTCTACTGGTTGAGCGCGACGAGCGAATTCCAGATCAATGCAGGGCCAAATGAAGAGGGCAAAATGTACATCCTGAACTTTACAGGCTGCCCATTCACAACGATGTATACCACCAATTCGTATCAAGAAAGCCGCTAAAACGTTAGTGTTCCTCCTCGTACATTCAACCACAGAGGCACAAAGAAAGTCTTTTCTTTGTGCCTCTGTGGTTAACCTCGTTTTTATCCCCCCACACCCTGACGAACAGCATCCAGGGTTTGCAGCGTGACAAGATTGCGCATGGTGAAACCGTATTGATTTTCATTCCCATCAAAGGCAATGGTCGAGCCGCTGTGCGTCGTAAGATGGGCATTATCGCCGCTCATGCCTGCTGACGGGAGCGATTTGGCGGCCTGCCAGAAATTCATCACAGGCAGATCGTACTCGCGGGCGACATTCACAGTGATGAGATTCAATTGCAGCGCCTTGGCCCAGCGATCAGGCTGTGACGGGTCTGTGGTGAAGGTGCTGAGGATCGGCACAGACCGCCCCTGGATCGTCAGATCGAGGATGCGACGCAGGGCGCTCCCATAGCGTTCGGGCGTGAGGATAGAAATATCATTCGCGCCAAACATAATGATCGTGAAGGCAGCGTTACTGGTGCGCACCTCGCAGTAGGCCGGAGCCTCGCCTGCTTTGCACAGATTCGGATCGCCCCAGATGGAATCGGTAACGGTGACGGCGCTGTACCCGACTTTGCCCGCCACACTGTCCTGCGCAAACGAGCCTGCAAAATAATCAACGGTGCCTTGCAGATAGCCGTAATTGCCCAGGTTGTAATTGTTCCAGTCGAAGCCCTTCATGAAGGCGGCATTCTCACTGTTGCAATCGCCAATCTTGGTGAAGCGCTGTGGATTGCGTCCCGCACGGAGCGCTGCTTGATAAAGCTCAATGGCGCGGGCAGTGACGACGGGCACAACCGGGATAGCAGAGAGCTGTGCTTCCATCGCGCCCACATCGCCTGAAACAGCCAATGGACCTGTTGGAGCCGCTGCGCCTTCAGCGGCCTGCGCCACAGGTTGGCCGATGACTTCGCCTGAGACAGGCAGATTGGCGAGCGTCACCCCGTTATCAAAATCGACAAAGCGTGTTGAGACCCACCCACGCAGCGTGCCATTGTTGACCAGCACCCAATCGCCGAAGGTGTTACGGGCTTCAACGGCGACGACGATTCCGCGTGCCAATGTGCCGACCTGTGTTCCTGTACGATTGGCCGAGATACGCATATTGAGCGAGGCAGCGATGATTTTGCCTTGTGAGCCCGTTGCCACTGCCACACCGGCTGCGTCGACTTCAGGCGCGGCCTGAGCCACAATCGCTTCAGGGGTCTGGCCGATGATTTCGCCTGTGACAGCGAGATTGGCAAGAGGAGTTTCGCTGATTTGCCAGCTGATATAGCGCGAGGCGACCCAACCGCGTCCGCTTGTCGTATTAATCAGAAGCCAGTTGCCGACGCTGTTACGTCCTTCGATCAGGACGCTGCTCTTGAGCGGCAGCTGCGCCAGCGCACTATAACTGCTGCCGGGGCCGCTGCGCAGATTGAGCTTGTCTGTGAGAACCGACGCAGGTGTGCCCGTGCCCTCAAGCACCGCCGTATCAACAGGAGCTGCTTCAACGGGGGCATCTGTCGATGGCGTTTCGGGGGCAGCACTCGCTACAACGTCTTCGGCCACGGGGATGTTCGCCAGACCAACTGTATCGTCCCACGAGAGATAACGCGAGGCCACCCATCCACGTATATCGCCTCCCTGAATCAGCATGCGATCCCCAACGGCGTTGCGCCCGATAATTGCCACTTCGGTATTGATCTCAACCGCCCCGATAATGGGAAATGTGCTGTCCGGCCCGCCGCGCACATTGAGTTTATCGAGTGTTGTGGCGGGGGTGGTTGACTGAGCGAGCACCTGCCAGATCACGAACAGCAGGCACGCACCGACCAGACCCCAACGCAGTAAATGTTTTTTCATGTTTGGATGAACTCTCACTTGGCTTGTCTTTGTGGAGCATTGTAGCAAAAAGCAGAGGGGAAAGGAAAAGGGGACGTTTGTCCCAGGCTTTTTAATCCCTGCACAAGCCGCACGCATTCCTTGCTATCATCTCCCTCAAAAGCAGTATCCTGCAATTCAATCGGCATGTGTACGCCCCTATGTGCCCCTATTTGAATATGACAAACGCATACCGGGCAAAGAGAACGTTTCGCCTCTGATTGGCCTACGCTGCGTGATGAAAGGGATTTGAACGCGATACAATGCTATAGAGGGCAGAATACAGAACCCTTATAGACAGGGAGAACGCTATGCGGCGCCGATTGCAGCTCTTATTTTTTCTTCTGATGCTTGGTCTGGTGAGCATACTCACAATACCACTGTTCGCGCCTGCTCCTGCGGCCCCGATTGTCATGCTGACACCGCTCCTCTCAACGCCTGACACCTATACTTTTGAGGTGATCACACTGGAAAATGTGATGCGTCTGGAGGAGGTCTATTCCATTGGTATCCCCGATGGAAGATTTTCTCATCCTTATTACTTTCCCACCGGGCGACTGATCTCCACGCTGTATGAGGAACCCGGGTATGTGAACCTGAATGGGATTCGGGGGAAATACATGATGAGACACTTTAGCGATCAAAAGCTGGCGCTCTCGGCGGTGGCCTTTACGCCCGATGGAGAGATGTTTGTGTCGCGCGGTTATGACCGCAAGAAACCCGAATTAGGTCCGGTGCTGCTCGTCAATATGGTTGAGCAGGGCGGGGAGATGTACAGGCTGGAAGGCTATCGCGATCTTGCCTTTAGCCCCACAGGGCAGGTGGCGCTGTATTACGAGGGCGACAATCCGCATCTCCAGATCTGGAGTGGTCTGGATGGACATCATATCCAGACGCTTGATGTGCAGAACGTGCTTATCGATCATGGCCTGCGCTATACGCTGGATGGGCAGTTTTTGATTGTTCGGACGTTAGAGCCTGCTGAGGTCATCATATTTCGTGCCGGTACAGGCCAGGAGGTTTTGCGACGTCTCCAATTGAGGACTTATGCTCTCAGCCCTGATACACGCCTCATCGCGCTGGGCCGTTATCAGGGTGGCATGGAGATCTGGTCGGTGGAACATCAAGCCCTCTTAAAAACAATGGACACTCCGCGAAATGCTACCGTCCAGGCGCAGGAATTTATGCCGGATGGACAGCGCCTGCTTATCACGTTTAGCGAAGGGCAGAGTCTGTACACGGATGTTTATACCTGGCAAAGTGGCGAGATGCTCTTCTCGTTTGGCAAAGATCGACCACACATTTTTACACCCGATGGCCGCCTCATGATCTCGGCATCAGCGCAAAGTCTGCGCTTCTGGGACACAAATACATATGCTCTGATCAGCACGTATGAGATGGCCTTGCGCACCGAAGACACGCGCATGGTGGTTATGGGGCCGGATGGTCGCACCATTGCGGTAGAAGCGCAGGACGAGTCTGTGAAAATTCTGGCTGTTGTTCGCCCATAAACTTAACCCTTGCACTTGACGTTGGGGGGAAAGGCGTGTTATATCACACCACTACACCTGATTCCCAGAACAAGGATATGCTGCTCATGCGTGAAGACATTATTCGTACGAAAATCCGCACCTTTATTATTGAAGACCTCATCCGCGACGAAGAGTATGCGCTCGAAAATGACGAGGGTATTATCACGGGCGGCTTGATGGACTCCTTCGCACTGGCCGAACTGGGCGTTTATATCGAAGAAGAATTTGATGTGTATATCCCCGATGCCGATTTGACCGTCGATCAGATGGACACGCTTGATCAAATTGTGATCCGCGTGATGCGCGGTATGAAAGAAGACTAAGCCTCGATGCAACATCCTCAAACCGCAACGCTGCTCGATGCGCTGGCGCTGCAAGACAGCGACACGCCTGTGCTCACGTTTCTCCATGCCGATGAAACGGCCCAACCACTGACCCGTGCCCAGTTTCGTGCGGCTGTGCAGCGCTGTGCCGCCGCCTTGCAGCAGCAGGGCATTGGTCCGCGTGATCTCGTGATCATTGCGGATACGCAGAGCGTGGTGAGCATTGTGGCGTTCTGGGGAGCTGTGTGGCTGGGGGCGATTCCGTCGATGTTCCCTACACTGACGGAAAAACTCGATCCTCAGATTTATATGCGCAATATGGCCGAACTCGTGGAGCGATCACAGGTGCGGGCAGTGCTGGCGGATGAGAATTTTGTGCTGCTCTTTCGTCAGCACACCGATGCGCGGGTGATTGCTCTTTCAACATTGGTCGATAATGGAGCCTGGGACGACAAGCCCAAATACGATCTGCCACCTTATGCGGCAAAGCCCGAAGACATCGCGTTTTTGCAGCATTCCAGCGGCACAACGGGCCTGCAAAAAGGCATCGCGCTCTCCCACGCTGCCGCGCTCAATCAATTGAGGCATTACAGCGCCGCGATTGATCTGCGTGATCAGGATGTGATTGTGAGCTGGCTGCCGCTGTATCACGATATGGGATTGGTGGCGGGCTTTCTGCTGCCTTTTGTGCAGGGCATTCATCTGGTCTTGATGTCGCCGTTTGCCTGGGTCGCCCATCCGGCAATGCTGCTGCGGGCCATTCATCGATATGGCGGCACGCTGTGCTGGTTGCCAAATTTTGCCTACAATCACTGTGCGCGCCGCATCCGTGAGCGTGATCTTGAGGGTCTATCGCTGGCGGGAGTGCGCGCCTTTATCAACTGCTCCGAGCCGGTGCGCCACGAAAGCCATGCGCTCTTCGTCGAGAAATTTACCCCGCTTGGTGTCACCTGGAATCAGATGGCTGTGTGTTATGCGATGGCCGAGAATACGTTTGCCGTCACACAGACACGTATCGGTCAGCCACCCGCCACTGAGCACGTCAGCCGCCGCGCGATGGAAAGTGATTTGTGTGCGGTGAGTGTCGCAGACGATGATCCCAACGGCGTGACGATTGTGTCATGCGGTGTACCCATCACCAACGTTGAGGTGCAGGCATGGGATGCAGGTGGCCTGCCGCTGCCTGAGCGCTATATTGGGGAGATTGCCATTCACAGCGACAGTCTGTTGAGCGGCTATTACCGCCGACCCGATCTAACGCCCCTGAATGAAGCGGGTTGGTATGCCACCGGGGATCGCGGTTATATCGCCAATGGGAATGTCTTTATCATTGGGCGCAGCAAAGATTTGATCATCAACGCGGGCAAAAATATTTACCCCCAGGATATTGAAGCCATTGCCAATACGATCAGCGGTATTCATCCGGGGCGAGCGGTTGTCTTTGGCGTGCCCGATGATCGCGAGGGGACTGAGCTGCTGGCGCTCGTGGCGGAGGTGAGTGCGACGGATGAGGCCGAGCGTAAGAAGATTGTGCAGGCCGTGCGGCAGGCGGTTGTCAGTCAGGCCGAGGTGACACTGACGTATGTGGCGTTGGTGGAGTCGGGGTGGCTGATCAAGACGAGCAGCGGCAAAATCGCACGCGGCGAGAATCGTCGCAAGTGGCAGCAGACGTTGAAGAAATAAGAGCTGCTTGAGTTGAGGAGGGGGGTTAAGAGGAGGAATTGGGAGGGCCAGATTGAAGCTGATAATAGCGTTCGAGGATTTGTGCCTGAGCCTCTTCGAGAGTCTCTGTAAAGATAGAGATGTGTGCCAAATGCGGACGAAGCTTCATCATCATATTCAGGAACACAATAACACCATATGGGGCCCCCACAAGCGCTGACGCAAATATGTTGTCTGACAGCAGTTTATCGATCCTCAGCAGAATTTGAATCGTATTGCCATCTTTGGGCAGCGATCCATAATGTGTTGCATCAACGATGGTTGCACAGGGGTGGTCTAAAGCATCGATAAGCGTTTTTAAGGTGTAGGCTGTTTCAAGATACTCTGCCCATGTCCAGGGCTCTTCCACATACATATACATAATGATCTGGTCGTCATTGGCCCACTCGTAACGTAAACCCACAATCGTTGAACCTCGAATTCACTTATGGTTATTTTATTTCTATCATTAAATGTAAATGTCTATGATTTCCGGCACAATAGTGATTTTTATCTCCCCATACTTAAACCATCCCCCTCCATGACTAATGTTCTATAGGGATGTTCTAGGCATAAGAGTGCTTCTTGAACTTAGCCCTATGCAAACCATTCCCTAACCATGACCAATGTCCTATATTGATGTTTACCCAAATGCTTGACAATTGAATTGTTTCCGGTGATACTAAATCTATCGAATGATGATAGTAAAATTATCACAAGATAGAGATACATGACAACGTTTTATGAGACACAAGAGAAGTGCCCGGTTTGTGCGAACGATGTCACGATTTCCCATTTGACGAGCACGAATTATTTCGGGCAGCACAGCGATTTTCATCGTATGACGATGGGCTTTTCGCCCCTTCCTCTACTGATGAACACCTGCCCTCAGTGTGGCTACTCGGGCAGCGATAAAGCGTTCGCAGAACCAGAGGCCATGTCGTCTCACTTTAAACAACAGATCATTGAGAAGCTTCAACCGATTGTTATATCTCAACCCCTGACAGCAGGACGGCGCTATGAGCTTTTTGCGCTGCAAGAAGAGCTGCGGGGGGCCTCAGCCTATGAAATGGCTGATTATTATCTCCGTGCGTCCTGGGCTGCTCGTGACGAAGGGGATATGAATGAGCCGAATTATCAGCGGCATGCAGCAACTTTTTTTCAAAAAGCGCTTGAAAATAGTGAATTAAACGAAGCTGATGAAGGCATCGTCACATACATGACAGGTGAGCTTCATCGACGACTTGGCGATACGGATACAGCAACTCACTGGTTTACGCGTGTTATTGATCGTGCCAAGCACGATCCCTCATGGCAGCGTCTGGCCGAATTGGCACAGCGCCAGCATGAGACCCCGCGTAATACCATCTAATACCCAACTCTCTGAGAGCATGATTGGCGGACGTATGCGATGCGCCCGGCTCATGTCCCAACATTGTGGCGCGCCCTCCCCCGAGGGCGCGTTTTATTTCCCCTCATTTTTATGTCTCTTCTCAGACCAATACCTTCGCCAATTTTGAAAACACAGCCAAATCTGCCTTTTTGAAGCAAATTTGACTCCAAAATTTGGCTTATAAAAGGTCAGGAAGTGCCAAAATTTGGCGAAAACTCTGCTTTTTC
>Ga0105046_10017366_pt1 | contig 11011 bp, 7 predicted proteins | sample MAT03_FD_78385 | JGI IMG/M metagenome (GOLD analysis project Ga0105046, IMG submission 78385) | Freshwater microbial communities from Lake Fryxell liftoff mats and glacier meltwater in Antarctica - MAT-03 (megahit assembly) | ecosystem: Environmental > Aquatic > Freshwater > Ice > Liftoff...
CGCGCAGGCGCCAGATGCCGTTGCGGTCGAAGACGAAGATCTCGTCGTTGCGGACGGCGCAACTCATCGGCTCGTGCAGCCCGGAGGTGAAGCGCTTCCACTTCACCACGCCGGATTTTTCCGCGAGCCCGCGGACGAGCCAGACGTCGCCGTCGTAGGTGGTGGCGGCGGCGGTGCCGTCTTTGAGAAAGGCGATGTCGCAGAGGCGGACGTTGCGTTTCCACGGATTGGAGAAAGGCGGCGCGATGTGGTCCACGACGTAGGCGTCCTTGGCGGTGGAAACAGTCGTCTTCGTCTCGACGACCTGCGGCCAGCGCGGGGCGGCGGGTTGCTCTGCAGACTTCGTGCGGTGGGCGGTGGCGCCTTCGCCAAAGGCGAAGCTGAGATCGATCGGCGTGTCGTGCGGCGGGATGCGCACGGCGAAGACGTCCTGCTCTTCGACGATCTTCACCGGGGCAGTGCTCTCCTGCGCAAACCGGGCGCTGCTTTCGCCGAGGGGCTTACGACCGAGCACGAGCGCGAGCGGTTTTTGGCTCGCGGCGAGGTGAATGTGGCGCTGCACAAAGGCGGTCGCGCCTTCTCCCATGGCGGAGAAACGCTCCTGCACGGCCGCGCCCGCGACGGTGTATTCCAGCAGCACGCCTTCACTCGTGAGACGCACCGCTTTAAAGCGCCCGTGCTCCGCCGCGAGTGGCCCGCAACCGGGTTCCTCCGGGCTCGGCTGCGGCTCGCGCGGATCTTTCAGCGACACTTTCTCGCCGATCTGCCAGCCGGGATACACGCCGTTGGTCAGCAGTAGCGTGCCGTCGGGTTTGGGCAGTTTGCTCTGTCCGCCGAGCGTCTTGAAATTTCCCGCCTCCTGATACGAGAGCGGCCCGAGCGCCTCGGGCGTCACGCCTTTCCCCCGCCACACCGCAGCGACCCGCAGGAGCTCGGTGTCGAAGCACACCCAGCAATCGTTTCCGAGGTTCAGGATGAGGCCGCGCGGGACGACATTCCACGGCTTCTCGTCCGAATCTTTCGACCGCAGATCGAGCGCGGAGGAGAAGAACGGGAAGTCCTTTTCCACCCACGGCGCCCACTTGTCGGCAGCCGGGCAGAGCATGGTGGAAAGGGCGAGCAGCACGGGGAGCAGGGCGGAAATTTTTCGCATGGTCGGGGGACGGGAAGGGACGTGTCGGCGTTGATATAGCGTGGCTCGCGTCGGGAAGGAAGTGTCGTGGCAGCGAACGCAGGCGGGGGAAACATAGCGGTTGACGGCGTGGGCTTGGAGGGACTTACTCCCTCCGCTTCATGAGGGATCCAAGCTGCCCAGGGATATCAGCACGGATGAAGACGATGGTGCTCTTTTCGAGCGTTCTCGTTGCGTGCGGTCGTCTCTACGCGCAAACGCCGGATGAGCTCCGGCCATCACTCCCGGAACCCTCGCCCGAGACCGTCGCGGACAGCACGCTGAGTCCGTCGATCGAGCCGGTGACCGACCTCCCGCACTCGCCCGGGCCGACGATCGAAAGCATCACGCTCTTCCCGAACCAGGGCGAGATCCCGTCCGGCGGCGGGTTTAACGACCAGCGTTTTGGCTACGTGCTTCACGGCCAGTTGAGCGCGCAGTACGACAGCAACATCTTCATCTCGCCGACGAACGAAACCTCCGACTTCATCTTCGCGATCTCGCCCGGAGCGGCTGTGGGTTTCGGCGATTTCAAGAGCAACCTGATCGGTGCGGACGCCTTCCGCTACCGCTTCGAGCGCCTCGCGGATCAGAACTATTTCTACGTCAGCTACTCGCCGACGATCGTCCACTTTCTCGAAAATACGGATCAGGATTCCGTGAACCAAAACGCCAAGATCGAGGGCGAGTGGTCTTTTCAAAAGCTGACCGTCGGAGTGCGCGCGGGCTTTCAAACGCTGAACGCGTCGTCGGAAGACATCGGCGGTCGCGTCGAGTCGCAGCGCCTATCGGCGGCGATCATCTCGCGCTACCAGCTCACCGGGAAGACAGCGCTGGAATTCAACGCCTACTACGAGGGCGTAAACTACAGCGGCGACTACGTGGACGCGCAGGAGTGGCGCGGCGAGACGTGGCTGAACTACCAGATCATGCCGAAAACGACGGTCGCGTTTGGCCTCGTTTACGGCCACCTCGAGCGCAGTCCGGGGCCGACGGATAACTTCGAGGAAGCGCAAGTGCGGGTGCAGTATCAGCCTTCGGAAAAGCTCAGCGTCGGCCTCGTGGCTGGCCCGGAGTTTCGCCAGACGGAAGGCGCGGGTGATCAGACGAACGGCGTATTTTCGCTCTTCGCCGACTGGACACCGACGGACAGCTCGATGCTGACGCTGGAGGCTTACAATCGCGTGCTCGCCTCGGGCGCGGTGGGCGAAAATTACACGGCGACCGGCGTGCGCCTGCAGTATCGGCAGCGGTTGTTTCAGCGGCTCTTTTTCGACCTGAGCGGCGGTTATCAGCACTCGAAGTATGACGGCGATGCCGAGGCGGGCCGCGAGGACGATCTGTATTTCGTGCGTCTCGGTTTCGGCTTCGGGCTCACGAGTTGGATGACCTGTGAAGTGACCGGCGAGTTCCGCAGCAACGACTCGACCGATTTCCAGCGGAGCTTCGACGCGACCAGGGCGACGGTCATTTTCAACGTCCTTTTTTGAGCTGGCCCCACTTTGGCCTGCGGGCGTGTTTTTGTTCACCGTGGAGACTTTTGCTCATCTCTGATCTGCCTTCTGGGAGGGCGATACTCTGGAAAGGGCTCGTGGTCCCGATCCTGCTAAAGGGCGCCTCCGTGAAGACACGTCCAAAATCTCTGATCAAGACGCGCATTCCCGGCAGGGCGCAATCACTCGCAGGCCAGCGATTCGATCCGGGCATCTGCTGACATGGTCGTTGCCCTTCGCAGCGCCCCCCACGCCACTTCCCTCACTCCCAAACCCGCCGCGGCTTGCGCCGCCGCTTCGGCGTCTGCACGCCCGGCAACCCGCCTCGTATGAACCCTGATCCCTTGGCTTGTCCACCACTCCTGCGCACCCTGCTCTGCCTGCTCGCCTTGCTGCCGACCGTGGCCTGCATGTGTCCGTCGCTCGCCTCCGCGGCCGATGAAGCCTCCTACGTCCTCGCGCCGAACGATGTCGTGGAGATCAAAGTTTTCCAGGAAGACGATCTCGAGGCCAAGCTGCGCATCTCCCCGAAAGGGACGATCACTTTTCCGCTGATCGGCGTGGTCGGAATCGGCGGGCGCACGCCCCAGGATGCCGCGGCGCTGATTCGCGAGGCGCTGGCCAAAGATTACCTCGTGAACCCGCAGGTCAGCGTGACCGTGATGGACTACGGCAAGCGGCGCTTCACCGTGCTCGGCCAGGTGCAGAAGCCGGGCAGCTACGACATTCCCGAGCGGGAGAAGATCACGCTGCTCGACGCGATCGCCATGGCCGGTGGTTACACGCGCATCGCGGACGCGGGGAAAGTGACGCTGCGGCGCAAGAGCAGCGGCCAGGAGTCCGTCCTGCGTTTGAACGCGAAAACCATGGCCCGTGACGACCGGGTCGCGCCGGTCGAAGTCAAACCGGGTGACATCATCACCATCGGCGAAAGCCTGTTCTAACCCCAGAGCCGCGAGACGATCCGCCGACTGCGCGCGCGCCGTGGGCCGGGAGCGAGCGGCAACAGCCACATGAAAAAAGCACTGATTACTGGTATCACTGGGCAGGATGGTTCGTACCTCGCGGACCTGCTGCTCGCCAAAGGTTACGAAGTCCACGGCATCATCCGCCGCGCCTCGACCTTCAACACTTCGCGGATCGACCACCTCTATCAGGATCCACACATCAATGGCGTGCGGCTTTTCCTGCACTACGGAGACTTGTCGGATTCGCTGAATCTCACGCGCCTGATCGACCGCATCGGGCCGGATGAAATCTACCACCTGGGCGCGCAGAGCCACGTGCGGGTGAGCTTCGACATTCCCGAGAATACCGGCGACGTGACCGGCCTCGGGACGATCCGCATTCTCGAAGCGATCCGCGAAGCGAAAGTGCCCGCGCGCTTTTACCAAGCCAGCTCAAGCGAGATGTTTGGCAAAGTGCAGGCGGTACCGCAAACGGAGACCACGCATTTCTGGCCGCGCCGTCCGTACGGTGTCGCCAAGGTGTATGCCTATTGGGCCACGGTGAACTACCGCGAGAGCTACGGGATGCACGCGAGCAACGGCATCCTCTTCAACCACGAGAGCCCGCGCCGCGGCGAAACGTTTGTCACGCGCAAGGTGACGCGCGCGGTCGCCGCGATCAAGAAGGGGCGGCAGAAGGAGCTCTTTCTCGGGAATCTGGAATCCAAACGCGACTGGGGTTACGCCAAGGAATATGTGGAAGGCATGTGGCGGATGCTCCAGCAGCCGGAGCCCGATGATTACGTGCTGGCGACGAACGAGACCCACACCATTCAGGAACTCTGCGAAGTGGCGTTTTCCCAGGCGGGGTTGGATTGGAAGGAATTCGTGAAATACGACGCGCGCTACGAGCGCCCGGCGGAAGTGGACCTGCTGATCGGCGATCCGGCCAAGGCGCAGGCCAAGCTCGGCTGGGAACCAAAGACGCGTTTTAAGGAACTGATCGAACTCATGGTCGATGCCGACCTCGCCCTGCTCGACGACATCCCGCTGCATCTCGTGGATGCCATGGCCGGCGTTCTGGAATGACCGCCGCGTTTGTCTATCACCTGAACGCCGCGTCGCCCTCGGTCCAGTCCGGGCGGCCGCACTCCATCCTGCGCAATTTCCAGCGCCTCGGGGTGGAAGTGCGCGAGCATTTCCCGCTCGAGGAAGTCGGGGTGTGGCAACGCAAGTATCAGAAAATCCGCAGCCTCATGCTGCACCAGCGTTATCTGCTGGACCGCGAGGAATCGCTCCTGCGCAGCTTCGCCAATCAACTGCACGTCAGCCTCAAGGAGACGCCGGCCAATTTCGTCTTCAGCCCGAGCACGCTTCCACTCAGCTATCTCGAGACGGACCTGCCCGTGACCTTCTGTGCCGACGCGCCGTTTTGCGCGATGATCGATTATTACGAGGCCTTCACGCGGCTGAACCCACGGCAGCTCGCGCTTTCGGAGAAGCTCGAAGCGCGCGTGATCGCCCAGTCGGCTCTGGCAGTCTATCCGACGCAGTGGGCGGCGGATCAAGCCATCGCCCACTACGGCGCCGATCCGGCGAAAGTGGCGGTCATCCCGTTTGGTGCAAATTTCGGTCGCGACAATCGGCGCGAAGACGTGTGGCCGTGGATCGAGGAACGCGCTGCGCGCGACACGGTGCGGCTGCTTTTTGTCGGGCGGGAGTGGAAGCGAAAAGGCGGGGACATCGTGATGGCGACGGCGGAATGGCTGCGCGCCCGGGGCCTCGACGTGCAGGTCGATGTCGTCGGTTGTGTGCCGCCGGCCAGCTATCGGCACCTCGATTATCTCCACACCCACGGCCTGCTCTCGGCCCGCAATCAGGAGCAGGCTAAGGCCCTGACCCAGCTCTACCAGCAGGCCCATTTCCTTTTCGTGCCGTCGCGTGCCGAGGCTTACGGCATGGTCTTCTGCGAGGCCAATGCGTTTGGCCTGCCGGCGATTTCCACCGCCACGGGCGGCATCCCGGGCGTGATCCGCGATGGAGTGAATGGCTTCGCGCTGCCGCTGGAAGCCGGGGCCGAGTGCTACGGCGACGCCATCCTGAAAACCCTCGAGCCGCGCGGTCGCTACGTGGAGATGGCGCAGAATTCTTTTCAGGAATTCGAGCAGCGACTGAACTGGGAATCCTTCTCCCGCTCCTTCCTCGCGCGGGTCGAGGCGCCGCCGGCAAAGAGCAAGGCGTTGCCGGACGGAATGCACCGTGCTCTTTCTCCGGCATCAGCCATGGAAGTGCCCGCTTACGATCCACTCCCCGAAAGACTGCCCGAGGATTCGGAGACGACCGGCACCCGGCCGCTGCGCGTGGCTTTTGTGGGCAATGAATATTTCGACCCTGCGCAGATCGGCTCGTGGTCGGGCCTGCCGCATTTCCTCTGGCAGGCCTTGGAAAGACAAGGTCTCCAGTTGCATCGCATCCTCCTCCAGAGCCGCCGCCGCCAGCTCTGGCGCCTGGCAAAATTCGGCGCGATCAAGCTCCTGACCGGCCGGCGGTATCTGCGCGACCGCGATCCCGCGCTGCTCCACTCCTACGCGCGCCAGATCGAAGAGGCGCTAGCCGGGCAGGACTACGATTTCCTTTTCTGCCCCGGCACCGCGCCGATTGCTTGCGTAAAGACGGAGGTGCCGATCGCCTTCTGGGTCGATGCCTCCTTTGCCGGCATGAAGGATTTCTACGAGTCCTACACTTCATTGCACCCGGGCAGCATTCGCGACGGTGACGACTCCGATCAGGCCGCGCTCGATCGCGCGGCACTCGCGATCTACTCCTCCGACTGGGCTGCCGATTCCGTCCGCCGCGCGTATCGGGTCGATCCCGCGCGGCTACATGTCGTGCGCTTTGGCGCGAATCTGAAAAATGTCCCGACGACCGCCGAGATCCACGCGGCGATCGATCAACGCGGACGCGATGTTTGCCGGTTGCTCTTCATCGGCGTGGATTGGAAACGCAAGGGAGCCGACATCGCGGTCGCGGCGCTGGATGAGCTGGAACGGCTCGGCGTCAAAGCGCAGCTCACGATCATCGGCTGTCAGCCGCCCCCCGGCACGCGCTTGCCGGACAATGTGAAAGTCCTCGGCTTCATCAGCAAGGCGACCGAAGAAGGCCGCCAGCTCATCAAGCAGCACCTCCGCGAGTCGCACTTCTTTTTCATGCCGAGCCGCGCCGAGGCCTACGGACTCGTCTTCTGCGAATCAAGCGCCTTCGGCCTGCCGTGTGTCGCCACGGATGTCGGCGGCGTCCCCTCGATCGTCGAAAATGGAGTCAACGGCTGGCTGCTCCCGGCGGATGCGCCGCCTGCCGCCTACGCCGAGCGCCTGCACGCCATGTGGCAGGACCCGGCGATCTACGAAGCCTGCGCGCGAAACGGGCGGCGGCTTTACGAGGAGCGTTTGAATTGGGACGCGGCTGCTCAGAAAACCGTCGGGCTGATGCGGCGCTTCCTCGCGGCGCGCGAAGTCGCGGTCCGCAACGCATCTGCCGTATGAGCGCGACTGGGGCCGCCGATCACGTCAAAAAACGCGAGCGATCCATCCTCGCGTTCTTCGCCACCTCGCTTGCTTCGCGCGGACTGGGCATCGGCTGCCAGCTCCTGCAGGTGCCGATCGCCCTGCACCTGCTCGGCAATGAAGCGTTTGGCCTTTGGGTCACGCTGTTCAGCCTCGGCTTCATCCTCGCGTTCACCGATTTCGGCGTCGGGCTCGGCGTGCAAAACAAGATCGCCGAGGCGCTCGGGCGCGGCGATGAGCCGGCCGCGCGCCGCATTTTCCTGACAGGACTCGTCTTCCTCGTGGGCGTGATGTTGCTGCTCCTCGCGGTGGTCGTGCCCGTCTGCCTGTTTGCCGATCTCGCGGGAATGCTGCGCATCACCGACCCCGCGGTGGCCGCGGCGACTGGCCCGGCGATCCTCGTGGTGGCGATCATCTGGTGCGCCAATATCCCGCTGGGTCTCGGCCAGCGCCTCGCCTACGGCGCGCAACTCGGCTGGGCGCACAATGTCGCGCAGACCGTCTCGCAGGTCGCGCTCCTCGCGGGCGTGGCGGTCGGAGCGTGGCTGCACGTGGGCCTCACCACGTTCTTCGTCCTCACCTTCGCCACCGGCGCGCTGGTCAATCTCGGCTTCCTTCTTTTCATGCTCCGCCGGCTCGGCTGGCTGCGTCTTTCGCTGCGGCAGTTTGAACCACCGCTGCTCCGCGAGCTCTCGCAGCTCGGCATCTTTTTCTTCCTCCAGCAGATCGCCACCATGGTCCTCTTCAGCGCGCCGCCGCTCATTCTTTCGGCCACGCTCGGCGCGGCGGAAGTCACCCCCTTCAATCTCACCCAACGCGTGCTCAACCTCTTCATGGTCGTGGCCAATGCCGTGCTGCTGCCCGTCTGGCCCGCTTACACCGAGGCCAAGGCGCGCGGCGACTGGACGTGGATCCAGCGCACGCTCTGGCGCTCGGTCGGCATCGTCACCGCGCTCGCGGTGTTGCCGATGATTGCGGTCGGTTCTTTCGTGCCTGCCATCATCGCCTGGTGGACGCGGGGCGAAGCGGCGCTGCCGCCCATGTCGCTCGTCTGGCTGCTCATCGCGTGGAACGCCGTCACGGTGCTGCAGCAGCCGTTCGGTTTCCTGCTCGCCGGACTTTCGAAAGTGCGCCGTGCGACCGTCTATTCGCTGCTCTCGGTGGTGGCCGCTCTCACCGCGAAATACCTGCTCATCCCGCGCCTCGGCGTGAACGCGCTGCCGATCGGTCTGCTCCTCGGTTTCGTGCCGTTCATCTTCCTCGGAAACATCGTGGAGAGCCTGCTCATCCTGCGCGCTCATCGTCGCCCGTCCGCACCGGAGCCAGACGTTGTCGCGCTCATCACTGCGGAGAAAGTCTCCTGACCGATGCTGCACGTCCCCACGATCTGGCATTCCCTGATTGAGAGCGCCGTGTCGCTATCGGCACGGATCAATCTGCAGGCGACCGGCGGCTGGTCTCAGCTCTGGCTGCTCCGCGCGATGGGCGTGCAAGTCGAGGGACCGGTCGCCGTCGCCCCCGGCACGAGCTTTCTCGGCAGCCGCAATCTCCGCCTCGGGCGCTACGTCACTATCGGCGCCGACTCGCGGATCGTGAGTTGGGCTCCGGTGAAAATCGGCGACGATTTCATGGCGAGCGATCTCCTCAATATCAACAGCGGCGCCCACGACCCGCTCACGCTCCAACCCAGCGGCGCGCCCATCACGATCGGCAATCGCGTGTGGTGCGGCACCGGCGTGACGATCTGCGCGGGCGTGGAAATCGGCGACGACGTGGTCATCGGCGCCCGCTCACTGGTCACGAAATCACTGCCCGCCAACTGCATCGCCTACGGCAGCCCCGCGAAGCCCGTGCGCCCGCTGGATCGGCGCGAGCCGCGCGTGTGGTCGATGTGGCCCGAGCGCGCCGCGGGCGGACACCTCGAAACCGCTCCCGCCTGGAAACGCCACCTGCACTGGCTGCGCGCCCGCCTATGATGCGCGTCGTCCAACTCAGCACCACCGACGTGATGGGCGGAGCCGCCCTCGCGGCGCATCGCTTGCACGAAGCGTTACCGGAGCAGGGCGTGTCGTCCGCAATGTTCGTCGCGCAATCCTCGGGACGTCATGAAAACGTGCGCGCCTACCGGATCGCTCCCGGCGCGCCCGACGCGCTCAATCACTTCCTCTATCGCGTCGCGCGCCGCCTCCAGCGGCGGGTGACTTTCCCGGACGGCATGTTGTTCACGCTCGACTGGACGCTGCTCGGCGGCCTCCCGCTCGCGCAACTCCCTCCCGCGGACGTGCATCATCTGCATTGGGTTTCCGACTTCATCGACTTTCGCTCCTTGCCGCGCCTCGCGCGCCGCGCCCCACTCGTCTGGACCTTCCACGACATGAACGCCTTCACCGGCGGCTGCCACTACGATGGCGGTTGCGGGCGCTTCGCCGAAAACTGCGGCGCGTGTCCCGCGATGCGCTCCGATGATCCGCGCGACGTGACCTTCCGCGTCGTCCAGCGGAAGGCGCGGGCGCTGGAGCAGATCCCGGCGTCGCGCCTGGTCGTCGTCACCCCGAGCGAGTGGCTCGCCGGCGAAGTCCGCCGCAGTCACCTCTTCAGCCGCTTCACTACGCGGGTCATCCCCAATGGGATCGACCTCGATATTTTCCGCCCCGTCGATCGCCTCGCGATTCGCCAACGGCTGGGATTTACAGCCGAAGATCGCGTCGTGCTTTTTGTCGCGGATCGGCTCCGCGACAGTCGCAAAGGCTGGAGCCTGCTGCTCCAGGCACTCACTCCGCTTTTGAGCCAGTCGCACATCCGCGTCCTCACGATCGGTGAAGGTGACACCACAACCCTGTCCGGTTCCAGCTACCACCACCTCGGGCGGCTCGCGGATGTCGCCGCGATCCGCGATGCCTACAACGCGGCCGATGTGTTTGTCATCCCCACGCTACAGGACAATTTTCCCAACACCGTCATCGAGGCGCTGGCCTGCGGAACCCCGGTCGCCGGTTTCGCGACCGGCGGGGTCGTCGATGCAGTCGAACAAGGCGAATGCGGCCTGCTCGCGCCGACCGGCGATGTCGCGGGTCTGACGGCTTGCCTGCAAACGATCCTGTCCGACGACGTGCGACGCGCGGCGATGCGGGTGGCGGCGCGCGAGCGTGCCGTGGCCCGCTACAGCGTGGCCCAACAGGCCAGCGCCCATCGCACTCTTTACGAGGAATTGCTGGGCCTTGCGCCCGTAGCCCGAGCGTCCGAACACGTCGCGCGGCAACCCGTCTCGCTCCTGCCCACATGAACTCGCCATCGACCACTTGGAGCGAAGATGACAAAGGCGCGTGGACGCCAGCGAGACCCGCGTCTGCGGACGTCGCGCCCGGTGTGGGCCGCACGCTCGTCCTCGCCTATTGCCTCGCGGCCTTCCTCATCGGGCTCGTACGCTCGTGGACGATTCAACTCGTCGGCGCGATGCCGGTCGGCGAACTGATCCTCCTCGCAGTCGTAGGCCACGCGATCTTGTGGGTGGCGCTCACGAGTCGTCTGCCCGCCCCGCTCCCCGCGCCGCGTCTCCTCGCGATCTTCGCTCTTTGCCAGGGTCTCGCGCTGGTCAGCTACATCGTCACCGACCTGTGGCGCGAGAGTGCTCCCGTGGACATGATTCGTGGCTGGCTGCGCATGGTCTTCGTGCTCATCGATCTCGGCGGTCTCGCGCTCCTGCTCGGCGCGACCGAGCGCACCTTCGCCTTCATTCAACTCGGCGCGAGCTTTTCGTTTCTCCAGTTGCTCATCACGCCGCCGACCTTCGGCGAGTATTGGAAATTCGGGTTTGCCTACCCCGTGACCACGTTTGTC
>Ga0105046_10017367_pt1 | contig 11010 bp, 11 predicted proteins | sample MAT03_FD_78385 | JGI IMG/M metagenome (GOLD analysis project Ga0105046, IMG submission 78385) | Freshwater microbial communities from Lake Fryxell liftoff mats and glacier meltwater in Antarctica - MAT-03 (megahit assembly) | ecosystem: Environmental > Aquatic > Freshwater > Ice > Liftoff...
GATCAGCAGCACATCACGCACGATGCCCAGATCGCACAAGCTCACGGCGGGCACTTCCGGGTCTGGGACTTCGGCCAGCACCGCCCAGGCGAGCTGCACACGGGTGGCATCAGTGCATGAGTCGTTGTTTGAGGCTGCAGCGGCAATGGCTGCGGACAGCCCAGGCGAAGGGGCCCAGCGGGCCTGCAAATCCCAGGCCGGCGCGGCCATCACCTCATTGCTCACCAGCGCCCCTGCGGATGCTGGCGCGGCAACGACTGCATCTCTGCCAGCAGATAGCCCAGGTGCTCGCTGTGGCGGCCTTGGGTGCCGGTGCTGAGAAACGGCGTGGTCGCTGGCGGCTCCAATCCTGCTTCGGCCAGCACGGCCTGCACCTGCGCCAGCCATGCGGACTGCAGGCTGCTGCGGGTGGGCCCCAGGCCATCACGCGCAGCCGCTTCGTCCACCGCATCGCTGGCAAAAAACTCGGCCGTGAAAGGCCAGGCGCGGTCCAGCGCCGCCACCATGCGGCGGGCAGACTCCAGGCTGCCGTCGCCCAAACGCACCACCCAGTCGCCAGAATGCTGCAGGTGATAACGCGACTCTTTGATGGCTTTGCCGGCAATGGCTGCCAGCATCGCGTCGCTGGAGGACTGCAGCGCGGTCCACAGGCCTTTGAACCAGGTGGCGAGCAGGAAGTTGCGCAGCACCGTGTCTGCAAAGTCACCGCCCTGCACGTGCCCGCTGCTGCGGCGCATCGGCTGCTCGGCCAGCGTCAGGTTGAAGTAGTCACGCTCGTCGCGCAGATAGGCCAATTGGTCTTCGTCGTGACCCTGCCCTTCCAAATGACCGGCATGGCTGAGCAGCGTGCGCGCCTGGCCCACCAGATCGAGCGCCATGTTGGTCAACGCGATGTCTTCTTCAAGCGCCGGGCCGTGGCCACACCATTCGCTCAAGCGCTGGGCATGCACCAGGCAGGTGTCGGCGATACGCAGCACGTACTGCACCTGCGGCTTGCGATCGAGCTGGATGGACGTGGTGGTGGGCGCCTTGGTGGGTGCGGGCACAAGTGCGTTCACGGGTGCGGTCACGGGTGCAGAGGTGGCTGGCGCAGCCAAAGTCCGAGTCATCTTGCCGCCGCCTTACATGTGGTCCACAGCATCGGGCAGCGCATAAAAACTCGGGTGGCGGTAGACCTTGTCTTCCATCGGGTCGAAGTACATGTCTTTGTCGCCCGGGTCGCTGGCCGTGATGTCACTGCTCTTGACCACCCACAAGCTGGTGCCCTCTTGGCGCCGGGTGTAGACCTCACGCGCCAGTTGCACCGCCATCTTGGCGTCCGCAGCATGCAAGCTGCCGCAGTGTTTGTGGTCCAAGCCGGCCTTGGCGCGCACAAAGACCTCAAACAGCGGCCATTCGACCAGGGCCGGGTCGTCTTTGCCACCTGCCGGGGCACCTGATGGCCTCAAATTCGCGCTCATGCAGCCAGCTCCGCCCCGGCAGCACGCTGGGCCTGCTTCTTCGCATGCACCACAGCCGCCTCGCGCACCCAGGCACCGTCTTCCCAGGCCTTGACGCGGGCCCCCAGCCGTTCTTGGTTGCAGGGCCCATGGCCGCCCACCACTTGCCAGAACTCACTCCAGTCGATGGGGCCGAAGTCGTGGCTGCCACGTGCCTCATTCCACTTCAGCAGCGGGTCCGGCAAGCTCACGCCCAGCACTTTGGCCTGCTCCACCGTGGCATCGACAAACTTCTGCCGCAGGTCGTCGTTGCTGATGCGCTTGATGCCCCAGCGCATGCTTTGCGCGCTGTTGGGGCTGTCGCTGTCGGGCGGGCCGAACATCATCAGGCTGGGCCACCACCAGCGGTTGACGGCGTCTTGCACCATCGCTTGCTGCTCGGGCGTGCCTTGTTGCATCATCACCAAGAGGCTGTCAAAGCCTTGGCGCTGGTGAAAGCTCTCTTCGCGGCAGATGCGCACCATCGCCCGGGCGTAGGGTGCAAAGCTGCAGCGCGTCAGCGGCACCTGATTCATGATCGCAGCGCCGTCCACCAGCCAGCCGATCACACCCATGTCGGCCCAGCTCAGCGTGGGGTAGTTGAAGATGCTGCTGTACTTGGCCTTGCCACTGTGCAGCGCCTGCAGCATCTGGTCGCGGCTGGTGCCCAGGGTTTCTGCAGCGGCGTACAAGTACAGCCCGTGGCCAGCTTCATCCTGGATCTTGGCCAGCAGGATCGCTTTGCGTTTGAGCGAGGGCGCGCGGGTCACCCAGTTGCCCTCGGGCAGCATGCCGACGATCTCGCTGTGCGCGTGCTGACTGATCTGCCGCACCAGCGTCTTGCGATAGTGCTCAGGCATCCAGTCCTTGGCTTCGATCGGGGTGCCGGCGTCGATGCGTGCATCGAAACGGGCTTCGAGTTGGGCTTCTTCTGCGCTGCGCAAAGCCTTGCGCTCTTCTTTGGGCGCGGTGTCCATGGCTTGGGTGTACATGCTCGGGCTCCGTGGGATTGATGGCGTGGGGGCTGGCTTGGGACTGACTTCGAAACTACTTGGGAACTACCTGGAAACTACTTGGAAACTACTTGGAAACTACTCGGCGCGTTGGTCGACGACGCGCCGCGCCTTGCCCACCAAGGTTCTTTCGATGGTGTCGGGCAGGCCCACGTCGACCGTGGCGCTGACGCCGATCAGGGTCTTGATGCGATGTTGCAGCTCAAGCGCGATGGTCTCGCGGTTGGCGTTACGGTGCTGGGGCGTCAACTCGCAGCGCACGCTCAAAGCGTCGAGCTTGTCTTGCCGCGTCACCACCAGTTGGTACTGCCCGCCCAGCTGGCCTTGCTGCAGCACCAGCTCTTCGACCTGGGTGGGGAACAGGTTGACGCCGCGGATGATCAGCATGTCGTCACTGCGGCCAACGATCTTGCCCATGCGGCGCATGCTGCGCGCGGTGGGCGGCAGCAAACGCGTCAGGTCGCGGGTGCGGTAGCGGATGACGGGCAGCGCCTGCTTGCTGAGCGTCGTGAAGACCAGCTCACCTTCGCTGCCTTCAGGCAGCACTTGGCCGCTGACCGGGTCGATGATCTCGGGGTAAAAATGGTCTTCCCAGATCACCGGGCCGTCCTTGCTCTCGATGCATTCGTTGGCCACACCGGGGCCCATGACCTCGCTCAGACCGTAGATGTCCACCGCATCGATGGCGGCACTTTGCTCGATGTCGGCGCGCATCGCTTCGGTCCAGGGCTCGGCGCCAAAGATGCCGACGCTGATCGACATCGCGCGCGGGTCTTTGCCCTGGCGCTTGTACTCTTCGACGATCACCTGCATGTAGCTGGGCGTGACCATGATGATGTCGGGCTTGAAGTCCTCGATCAGCTGAACCTGCTTTTCGGTCTGGCCGCCACCCATCGGGATCACCGTGCAACCCAGGCGCTCGGCGCCGTAGTGCGCGCCCAGGCCACCGGTGAACAGGCCGTAGCCGTAGGACACATGCACCATGTCCCCTGCCCTGCCGCCGCTGGCGCGGATGCTGCGGGCCACCAGGTCGGCCCAGGTGTCGATGTCAGCCTGCGTATAGCCCACCACCGTGGGTTTGCCGGTGGTGCCGCTGCTGGCGTGGATGCGCACCACCCGCTCACGCGGCACGGCAAACATGCCGAAGGGATAGTTGTTGCGCAAGTCGGCTTTGGTGGTGAAAGGAAAGCGCGCCAGATCGCCCAGGCTGCGGCAATCCTCAGGGTGCACGCCGGCCGCGCCAAAGGTCTGACGGTAGTGCGGCACGTTGTCGTAGGCCAGCTTCAACGTCTGCTGCAAGCGCTGCAACTGCAGGGCCTGCAACTCATCAGCGCTGGCTTTTTCGATGGCCTCCAATTCAGAAGGCTTGGGCTGCTTGACCGGCATTGGCAGGCTTTCTGTTCAGGATCTGTCGGCCTGCAGCGCCGCTGCAGTCTTGCCAATGGGCAGGCCTTCCACCACCGGCTTGCCTTTGACGGTGTAAGAGCGGCCACGAAAAGCGGCGATGGCGTCGTTGTGCTGGTTGTGCACCACCACGTCGTACACGCCCGTGCGGCCCGACTTGCTGACCTCGGAGGCCGTGGCCGTCAACACATCGCCCTTGCGCGCCGCTGCCAACAGGTTGATATCGAAGCCCGAGGCCACCGTGACTTCGTTGTAGGCGTTGCAGGCAAATGCAAAAGCGCTGTCAGCCAGCGTGCTGACCATTCCGCCATGGCAAATGTCGTGGCCGTTGAGCATGTCTTCGCGCACTGTCATGCGCAACTGCGCACTGCCAGGGCCAACCGCGAGCACTTCGATGCCCAGTGCTTTGGAGGCACGATCGTCGGCCCACATTTCTTCAAACGTGGCTTGCGCAATATCTTGTGGGCTCATGGCAGTTCAGCGATCCTTGAAAACGGGTGGACGTTTGGCCATGAAGGCAGCCACACCTTCGCCAAAATCGGCTTGACGACCCAGCGTGCGTTGCGTGTTGGCCTCCAGCGTGATGGCATCCGCAAAGTCCATGGGCGCAGCAGCGTCCAGCGCACGGCGTGTCTCGGCCAGGGCCTGACTGGGCAAGGCGGCCAGCTTGTGCGCCAGGGCCATGGTCTTGTCCAGCAACTGCGCGTCATCCACGCAGGACCAGATCAAACCCATCTTCTCGGCGTCTTCCGCAGACAGTTTGTCGCCCGTCATGGCCAGGCCCAAAGCGCGCGCGCGCCCCACCAGACGCGGCAACAACCAGGTGCCGCCGCAGTCGGGCACGAGGCCGATCTTGATGAAGGCCTGGATGAAACTGGCGCTGCGCGCCGCCACCACCATGTCGCAGCAAAGCGCCAGGTTGGCGCCGGCACCGGCAGCCACACCGTTGACCATCGCCAGCACCGGCACCGGCATGCTGCGCACACGGGTCGCCAGTGGGCGGTAGTGGCGCTCGATGACGGCGCCCACATCCAGCTCACCCGGTGCGCCCACCATGGCCGGGTCGTTCAAGTCCTGCCCGGCGCAAAAGCCCCGGCCAGCGCCAGTGATCACCACGGCACGCACCTCGCGGTCCTGTGCGGCCGTGTCGAGCGCCGGCAGCAACTCGGCGTGCATCTGGGCGGTGAAGCTGTTCAGCGCCGCCGGGCGATTCAGCGTCAGCGTGCGCACGGGGCCAGAGGTGGTTTGCAGAACCAGGGGTTCGGTCATGGATGGCTTCCTTCAATTACCCGACCAGTTGGTCGACGAATTCTAGGCGCAGCAGCGCGGGCTGGGCAAGCAGGCAGGGCTAGCGGGCCGAAGCAGAGACAATCATCCCCCTCAGCTGGCCAAAGCCGACCCAGAGCCTACCGGCAGTCGGGCCCAAGATGCAACCGTACGTCCCCTCTACCGCCAAGGCCCAGTCGCATCAGCAGCTGCTTGCTTGCAGAGAGCGCGTCACCACCCCGCGCCTGATCCTGCTGGCCCCGATGGAAGGTGTGCTGGACCACAGCCTGCGTGAGGTCATCTCCAGTTTTGGTGGCATCGACCGCTGCGTCTCCGAGTTCATCCGCATCACCGACCAATTGTTGCCGCGGCGGGTGTTCACGCGGCTGATGCCAGAGCTGCTGACTGGCAGCCGCACGGCGTTCGGCACGCCAGTGCGCGCCCAGTTGCTGGGTTCCGACCCCTCTTGCCTGGCCGACAACGCAGCGCGTCTGGCCAGCCTGCGGCCCGAAGGCATCGATCTGAACTTTGGCTGTCCAGCCAAGACGGTCAACCGGCACCGCGGCGGCGCGGTGTTGCTGGACGAGCCTGAGCTGGTGCACCGCATCGTCGCTGCCGTGCGCCGGGCCGTGCCGGCGCACATCCCCGTCTCGGCCAAGATGCGCCTGGGCCACCTCGACGAAAGCCGCATGCTGGACTGCGCCCAGGCGATCGACAGCGCCGGTGCTGCAGAGTTGGTGGTGCATGCGCGCACCAAGCTGCAAGGCTACAAACCGCCGGCCTATTGGGATTGCATCGCGCAGATTCGCCAATCGGTCAGCCTGCCGGTGGTGGCCAACGGCGAGGTGTGGACCGTGGCCGACGCACAGCGATGCCTGCAAGAGTCACGCTGCGATGCGTTGATGCTGGGGCGCGGGCTGGTCTCGGACCCCGGCTTGGCGTTGGCGCTGCGAGGAGCACCATTGCCGGACTGGCATCAGGTGCGACAAGGCGTGGCACGTTATGCGCAGCTGATCAAGCCCAGAGTGGAGCCGCGCCATCGAGGTGGCCGGCTGAAACAGTGGCTGAACATGCTGCGCCGGAGCTATCCGCAGGCCCAACATTTGTACGAACGGATGCGGGCGCTCAACGACCCGCAGGCGATTGACAACCTGCTGGCCCAGGAAACATTGCTGGCGGCGGCTTGAAGCCCACTCGAAAGCGCGTTGCGAAGCCCTGAAATTGAAACTTCAGGCGCCGGGCACGGGTTCCGGGACTCCGCCCAATCTTGCGGTCGGTTCTCGCCTGTAGTGACGCTCAGTATCTCAGCGCACAAGCTCTGAGATCCGACGAACAGATTGGCCTTGACAAGCCATTTCTGCAGCCTCACCTGCCGGCGCCAAAGCGCTTTTCCAGGTAGGCCAGCAGCGTGCGCACACCCTGCGCTTCGCCACCCACCGGCCGGCCGGACCGAGCGCTGTTGTTCCAGGCAAAGACATCGATGTGCAGCCAGTCTTGCTGGCGAGGCACAAAGTCTTCCAGGAACAGCGCCGCCGTTACCGCACCCGCCATCGACCCGCCGGTATTGACGATGTCAGCCACATCACTCTCGATCTGACCATGGTAGGGCTGCCACAGCGGCAGGTGCCACAGCGGGTCGTGCAGGCTCAGGCCCAGGTCCACCAGCTCGCGGGCTTGCGCCATGCTGCGGCCAAACAGCGCCGGCAGCTGCGGGCCCAGCGCCACCCGCGCAGCGCCGGTCAGCGTGGCCATGTCGATCATCAGGGCGGGCTCAGATTCGGCGCCATAGGCCAACGCGTCACACAGGATCACGCGGCCTTCAGCGTCGGTATTGCCGATCTCGATGTGCAGGCCCTTGCGGGTCTTGAAGACATCGCCCGGCCGATAGGCGTTGCCGGCGATGGCGTTTTCAACCGCAGGGATCAACACCTGCAAGCGCACCGGCAAGCCCAGTGCCATCACCATCTGCGCCAGGCCCATCACGTTGGCTGCACCGCCCATGTCCTTCTTCATCTGGCGCATGCCGTCGGCACCTTTGATGTTCAGGCCGCCGCTGTCGAAACACACACCCTTGCCCACCAGCGTGACGAGCGGATCCTTGGCCTTGCCCCAGAGCAGCTCGATCAGGCGCGGCGCACGCGCGCTGTCGGCAGCACGGCCCACCGCATGGATGGCAGGAAAGCCGGCGGCCAGCAACTTGCTGCCCACCGTCTGCTTGAACCTGGCACCAAACTGGCGCGCCAGCTTCTGCGCCGCCTGCGCCAGGTGCGCCGGGCCGAGGTCTTCTGCCGGCGTGTTGACGAGGTCGCGGGTCAGTGTGATGGCCTCGGCCAGCACCAGGCCGCGTCGGCTGGCGGCGCTGGCAGGCAGATGCAGGCGCGCATTGGCCCTTCGCGCAGCCTTGTATTTGGCAAATCCGTAGCTGCCCAGCGCCCACGACAGGGCTGCGGCCTGGTCATCCATCTGCAGCCCGCCGGCCTCGGCTGCAGCCAGGTGATAGCGGCCTTCGGGCAGCGATTTGGGAAAAGCCGCCAATGCAAAGGGGTGTTCTGCGCCCGGGATACCCGCCCAGACCTTGCTGAGCTGGCCCTCGGGGCCGTGCACCAGAGCCTGCGTATCAGCGGCGCCATTGAAAGTGAGCGTCTGCAGCCAGCGCGCTTCGGCTGTATCGAGCTTGGGCTGCAGGGCCTGGAAGCTGGCGCAGTCGACCACCACGATGGGCACGCTGTGGCGCTCGGGTTTCTTCAGCTCGACGCTCATGGTTCAGGTTCCCTTCAAAGAGTCTGATGGACCATGTGAGCCGTGGTCGGATTGAGACCGGGCTCAGCATGATCGGGCTTGCAGCGTCGTTTCACGCCACCGGTTGTCGTTTCGTCGGTAACGCCATCGTGATGCCGTTCAAGACCTTGTTCGTGGTGGGCCTGACCGGGCTCATCAACGCCATCCCCTTCAGCAGCGTCTGGTGGTTCAAATGGGTGGCGCTGGGCATGGGCATTGCCACCGTCGTCGCACTGGCCCGTGGCGCAAGGGCGCTGCTGCTGCCGGCGTTGGTGGCCTGGGTGGGCACCAAGATCTACCGGCGCTATGGCGAGGCTGCGCGTCAGCAGTTCGACGACTGGGCAGCCAAAAGCCAAGCTCAGGCCAGTCAAGTGCTGAACGCGCTGAGAGCAGTCGGCCCGGATACCGGCCTGAACCGCAGCAATGGCACGACTGGCAGAGAGGGCGGGGCCAACAAACGAACAGCTTGGTGACACAAGCAAGGGCTGCCAGACTGCCGGACCCTGGATGCGCCCCCGTCAGCCGCCGGGCGCGTCGTTGGCTGCGTCAACACCGTTGGCCAAGGCACCAGGAGCAGCAGGCACGGCAGGTGCAACCACTGCAGGCTCGGTGGCCACGCGCTGCGCATGCAACTGCACCATCTTGCGCATCTGGCCCATCGAAGCCCAATGCAGATGCATCAGGCCCAGCATGCCGTTGCGGTGCAACTCCACCACCGTGGCGTCAGGCAGCGCCGTCACCTTGGCGTCGTCCAGCGTCATGAAACCATCCACCGCGTGTTTGCTGCCGTCGGGCAAAGTGGCTTCAAAGCGCATGTCCTGCAGCAGATCCAGCTCGCGCAGGCGCTTGCAGATCAGCCGGGTGCGCTGGATTTCTTGCTCCAGCAACTCCAGCTGCCGCTGCATCTCGACCACCAGTTCGGCCGGCTTGCCTTCTGCTGTGAACAGCGGCGTGCCCTCGGTCTGGCTGGTGCCGGGAAAGGCGATGTCGATGCACACCGCATAGCGCTGCTCGTTCATGCGCGCGATGCAGAAGGGGTACATGCGCATCACCGCCGGCATGTAGCCACCGCGCCATTGCGGGCCTTGAATGAACAGGTTGTCGCCCTGGCGCAGCCCCATCAAAGCAATCGGGGCGATCGAATCGCTGCCGTCATCGTCCTTGCCGGCACGCACGAAGACGATCGGGTAGTCCAGGCAGGCATCGCCAAACTCCACCGTGGCCAAGAACACCGCATTGAGTTCTTTGGCCACCGACCAGTCGGTCACCGGCAATTGCAGCTTGACGTTGCGGTGGGTGTTGAGATCGAGTGCTGCGGGCTGCTTGTGCAGGTTCTGATTGATCAAGAGTCTTCTCCGGGGTTTTCGGCGCGCTGAACCAGCACCTTGTCTACACGTTTGCCGTCCAGATCGACGACTTCAAATTTCCAGCCGCCCCAGACCACGGTGTCGGTGGTGCGTGGCAGGCGGCCGAGCAAAAGCATGATCATGCCAGCCAGCGTGTTGTAGCGGCCGCGGTCTTCTTCTGGCAGCTCTTTGATGTCCAGACGGTCTTTCAGCTCTGGCACCGGGATCAGGCCATCCATCAGCCAACTGCCGTCCGCGCGCACCAAAGCCCAGGATTCCTCGTCGGTGTCGCCGCCAAACTCTCCGGTGATCGCTTCCAGCAAATCCCGCTCGGTGATCACGCCCTGCACGGCGCCGTACTCGTCCACCACAAAGACGATGTCGGTGCGGGTCTGCCTGAAGTTCTCCAGCAGCTCCATGCCCGACAAGGTCTCGGGCACAAACACCGGCGGCTTGATCAGGTCGGCAATCACCAGCGGCTGGCCACGCGACAAGGGTTGCAGCAGGCTGCCTGCGTCCAGCACGCCACGCACATCGTCCAGCGAGCCGCGACACACGGGGTACCGTGCGTGCACTTCGGTCGTCATGCGCTCGAGCAGCACCTCGACCGGGTCAGCCTCGTCCAGCCAGACGATCTCGGCGCGCGGGATCATCATGCTGCCGATCTGGCGGTCGTCCAGCCGGAACACGTTGCGCACCATCTGGTGCTCCTGGGCCTCGATCACGCCGGCGTCCACGCCTTCTTCCAGACTGGCGGCGATCTCTTCTTCGGTCACCGACCGGGAAGGCCCGCCGGTAATGCCCAGCAGCTTGAGGATCGCGATGGTGCTGATGCTGAGCAAGGCCACCAACGGGCGCACTACGGTGGATATCAAGTTCATCGGCCGCGAGACCAGCCGCGCCACCACCTCAGGGAACATCTGCCCCACCCGCTTGGGCACCAACTCACCGAAGATGATGGTCAGGATGGTGATCAGAATCACCACCCCGGCGGTGGCAGCAATCGAGGCCACGCCGTCGCTGATGCCAAATCCGGTTTGCAGCCAATGGCTCAGCGGCGCAGAGAACGCCGCCTCACCCACGATGCCGTTGAGTATGCCAATCGAGGTGATGCCGATCTGCACCGTCGACAAGAACTTGGTCGGGTTGTCGTGCAGCTCCATGGCCGCTTGCGCGCCGGATTCGCCAGCCTCCACCATGACCTGCAGGCGCGCCTTTCGGCTGGCCGTCAAGGCCATCTCAGACATCGCAAAAACGCCGTTGAGCAGAATCAGAAAAACGAGAAGGACTAATTCCATGCGCGCCGCCCGGACGTGGCGGGTGCGGAAATAAAGGTCGTTTAGCGTAGCAGAATCGCATGATGATTTTATTGGTAGGAGACGTCCAGGGCTGTGCCGCGTCATTGCAGCGGCTGCTGGATCAATCCGGCTTCTCGGCCTCGCGCGACCGGTTGGTGTTGTTGGGCGACCTGGTCAACCGCGGGCCCGACTCCCTGGGCGTGCTGCAAATGGTGGCCAGGCTGGGTGGTGCAGCACGCTGTTTGCTGGGCAATCACGACCTGCACCTGCTGGCCGTGGCCCATGGTGCGCGCCGCTTGAGCCGCAAAGACACTTTCGAGCCGATCCTGCGGTCGCCACAGGCGGCGCAATGGCTGGACTGGCTGCGCCAGCAACCCCTGGCCCTGATGGAGTCAGGCTGGCTGTGTGTGCACGCAGGCGTGGTCCC
>Ga0105046_10017368_pt1 | contig 11010 bp, 10 predicted proteins | sample MAT03_FD_78385 | JGI IMG/M metagenome (GOLD analysis project Ga0105046, IMG submission 78385) | Freshwater microbial communities from Lake Fryxell liftoff mats and glacier meltwater in Antarctica - MAT-03 (megahit assembly) | ecosystem: Environmental > Aquatic > Freshwater > Ice > Liftoff...
AGGCGATTCACCAGGCACGCGGCAGGACTCATGTGCATTTCGCTCTCCGCGTGTCCATCGGCAACCTGGACGACTTTGCGCTGCACCTGCAGTCGCTTGGTCATGAGGTGGAAACTGGATGGGATTTCGGAAATGGCAATCGCGCGATCTATGTGCACGATCCAGACAGAAACGTTGTTGAACGCACCGAACGCACGACGCTCTGGGATGGCGCCACGGCCACAAACTGAGGTGACCGGGTCGGGACAAACCCGCTTTCACCAGATCCTGGCATACATCCCCCGGAACCTCCGTCTCTCATGAACCAGGCCAATCCGAGTATTTCTGGAGATACCACATGTTGACCTTCTCATCCTGAATCGCCATTACGCTCCACGGATGGCTTTGAAATGGTCACCATTCGTGCATCGATTGCGCGAAGCAGATCCGTCGAGGCCAGACGCACGCCGGCACCGTGGCGACCTGAACTGATCGCCAACTCCTCTTCCTGCATGAAAAGCGGATCGGCCAGGACCTCACGGACCCCTGAGATCCCAACCGGTGAGACCGCACCCGGCGGGTATCCGGTCAGCGCCTCGACCTCTTCGCGGGCTACCCAGGAGAGACGGCGGATTCCGTACGATTGCTTGATCAGTCTCAAGTCGACATCGCGATCGCCAGGAACCAATGCTGCAATGTGTGACCCGTCTGGCAGCCGAAGGACCATCGTCTTCACCATTTGCCCGGGTCGCATGTTGCGTTGTTCAGCCGCTTCCTGCACGGTCATCGCAGGTTGGTTGTGAATCGATAACCGGAACGGGACGCCTCTGTCTCGCAAGATCCGCGTGACCGTGGTCTCGAAGTTCGCATGTTGATCGACCGAATTTGCCACCTGTCACAATCCCTCTATCTTCAAAGTGCGAACAATTCCTGTATCGAGGTCGGCCGCCCGAATCGCATGGTTGTTCGTATCGGCGACGTAGAGTTGGCGACCGGCAAGCGATAGTCCGCTCGGTTCCCAGAACTCCGCGTCCTCACCGGAACCATCCATCAATCCGTGTTCGCCGCTGCCGAAGAGCGTCGATACATCTCGGGTTGATGGATCGAGTCGTTTGATCTTGTTGTTGTAGCTATCGGCGATCAAGACAATCGGGTCGTCGCCTTCGGTGGCGACCTCGACCCCGAGTGGATGCTGCAGACGGACACTATCGCCTCGGGCATCGACATCACCGAATTCGAACAATCCCCGCCCGACGAGCCGTTTTACCCGGTCATCACGTGGATCGATTTTGCGGACCGCGCTGGTTTCACTATCGGCCACGTAGATGACACCATTCAGAGATGTGATACCGCTTGGTTGGGCGAAGGTTGCAGAGACCAACGGGCCATCGTGTATCGATTCATGTCCGCTCCCCGCCGCAGGTGCGATCTTGTTTGTCACCGGATCGAAGCTCCAGAGTTGATGCATTCCAGCCATCGCAATCCAGAGTTCGTCTTGAAACCAGGTGAGATCCCAGGGTGACGCCAGCGAGGTATCGCGCGCCGGTCCCGGTTCGAAACCATGTGCACGTTCACCATTACCAGCAATCGACGTCACAACTCGGATTTCGAGATCAATGACTCGCAACGTATGATTTCCGGTATCGGCGACGTACAGATACCGCCCGGTTGGGTCAAGCGCCATGCCTTGCGGATGAGTGAATCGGGCGTAAGGAACATCGCCATCCACGAATCCAGGTTCACCAGCTCCAATGATCTCTGCCACTTCTCCATTCAGATTGGTCACGACAAGACGATGATGACCGGTATCTGAGATGTAGAGTCGATCTCGCATTTGATCAGCAAGGACTTTGCCGGGAAAGCGCAGCGTTCCCTCTTCGTTGGCTTCGGGGATCAGTGCAATCGGTGTTCGGTTGATTTTGCCGTCGGCGTCGAACGTGTCGATCGCGCCACGCAGGAACTCGCGCATTACCCCGATGTCGAATTCACCCTCGTGTTTGCCGATGACATACCCACGAGGATCGATGAACATGAACGTTGGCCAGGCACGGACGGCAAATCCCTGCCAGATCGCGAAGTCCGCGTCGTTCACAACTGGATGATCAAGATCATTCCGTAAAATGGCCTTTCGGAGATTTCCGCCAATCCGCTCTGCCGGAAATTTGGCGGAATGGACTCCAATTACAACCAACGAATCGGCAAATTCGTGTATGAGCTTCCGCAACTGCGGAAGCATATGGATGCAGTTGATTCAGCAATAGGTCCAGAAGTCGAGAATCACCATCTTGCCGCGAAGATTGGCCAGTGTTAGCGGTCCGGTATTGAACCACTCAAGATCAGCGGGGAACTCCGGAGAGCGGACGGTTCCCGCGTAAGGATTCACCATCGTAAGTTCCTTTCATTTGTGTCGTCTTCTCGTGTCGTCAGTATCGTGGATCACACCAGTGCTGGAGAAATCGGGATGAGTCGTCATGATCTTCGCCAGGACGTACATGATTTCGTGCCGTGATCTGCACATCGGGGCGCCGCTGATCCGGTCAACCCATTAGAATGAGACGATCATCGTACGATGCGGGAACTCGACCGCGCCCTGCGTACGGTGGTTCAAGGAATGACGGATGACAGAAATGACCGCTGACCGAATGCGGGAACCGATCGCGGTTGCTGCTGACGCCGCAGTCCAGTCACACAAACCCGATCCCGCCACTCCGATCCTGCGCACCGCGCGGGATCTCGTCAACGACTATATCGCGCTCACCAAACCGGGTATTTTGACGCTTCTGCTCGCAACAACGCTGGGAGGAATGCTCGCCGGTGCAGCTGGTTTGCCTTCGCTTTGGCTGATACTCGCGACCATGGTCGGCGGGTACCTCTCAGCCGGCGGGGCAAACGCGCTCAACTGCTACATCGATCGCGATATCGACGCCCTGATGGGCCGGACCAAGGGACGCGGGACGGTCACCGGAACCATTTCTCCGCGGGCCTCACTCATCTTTGGATTGACCCTGACGGTGATTTCTGTTCTTGTGTTCGGCTTCCTGGTGAACTGGCTGGCCGCCGGCCTGTCGCTCCTGGGCAATGTCTATTACGTGCTCGTCTACACAAAGTGGCTGAAACGACGAACTCCCCAGAACATCGTCATCGGTGGAGCCGCCGGAGCGATGCCGCCGATGGTCGGATGGGCAGCCGCCACTGGCAATGTCTCAGTCGCGGCGGTGCTCATGTTCGCAATCATCTACTACTGGACACCGCCGCATTTCTGGGCACTCGCGCTGCTAAAACAGGGTGAGTACGGTCGCGCGGCGGTGCCGATGCTTCCCAATGTGCGAGGAGAAGCAGAAACCCGCTGGCAGGTGCTGCTTTACACCGTGATGCTGACCGCAGTTTCGTTGATGCTTGGTCCATTCGGTATGGGTTGGATCTATTTGATTGGCGCGGCGGTGCTCAATGCGATCTTCCTCGCCTACGCGATCAAGCTCTATCGCGCTCCGAGCAAAGCACTTGCACGACGCACCTTTTTCTACTCGCTCTGGTACCTCGCGATTATTTTTGCCGTGATGGTCGTCGATCGAATGGTTCTGGCCTGAACCACTAACTCCAGCAGATCAGATCGTATGCTTCCTCGCGCACCTTGGATCGAGTGCCTGAGTTCGTCACGGCGTTGACATTGCCATTGGCTACTATATTGGCTATACTATTGGCCATTAGTCTGGCCAACACGATGGCCAAAGGAGCGTGCGCAATGGAACAGCGAAAAGAGACCACAGTGACGGCCACGGACGCCAAGAACAATCTGGGCTCATTGATCGGCAAAGTTGCGCTTCACGGTGAGTCGATCATCGTCGAACGGCAGGGTAAACCGCGGGCGGCGATTATCTCGATGGACGAGTACCGTCAGTTTCGCCTGCTTCAGGAGCAGGAGCGACGCAGGGAGGCAATTGCCACCATTCGTCGGATTCGCGACGAGGTGTCCGAGCGCAACAAAGACCTGACCACTGAACAGATCGAAGCTTTCGCCAATTCCGTCACAAACGATGCAATGAACAACCTGATCGTCAAACGTGGAATCACGTTTGAATGAGGAAACAACGCGTCCGGGTGCTGATTGATGCAAACATCTATCTGAGTTTTCTCGTGTCACCACAAAACAGGTCCGGTTCGATCGAATTCCTGATTGAAGCTGCCTTCACCCAGCGGTACAGGCTGCTGCTTCCAATCGACCTGATTGATGAAGTCGCACATTCGCTGGAGACTAAGCCGTTTTTCAAGCAGCGGGTAGATCCGACGACAGCCGACCAATTTCTCAACGCGATCAAAAACATCGCGGAACACATTGCAACTCCGCCGGGACCGCTCGCGTTGGTGACGCGAGACCCAAAAGACGACTACTTAATCGCGTGCGCTATTAGTTCGGAGACTGACTATCTGGTCAGCGGAGACAAAGATCTTCTGGTAATTGGTGATACCTTTCACCCGCTCAAAATTCGAACTCCGTCGGCATTTCTGCCTGAACTGGATTAGTTCTAACCTTCAATCACAACCATCCAACCAGCGGTGTCTCGTGAAATCGACACGTCTCCGCCGGGGTGGGCTAAAATCTGCCACAAAGCATGGTATTTCCTGTTAAGGTCGATATACCCTCGCATCCCGAGTTACCGCTAAGGAGGCGAAATTCTCTTGTTTGAAATCGATAGCGTTGTCGCGTTTTTGATGATCATTCTGTATGACCTACTGCTCTCGGGTGATAACGCGGTCGTCATCGGCATGGCGGCGCGCCGACTCTCGGAAAAGAATCGACGGCGAGCGATCATCATCGGCGGTGGCGGCGCAGTCGCCCTCCGCATTGGTTTCACTCTCGTCGCGACATATCTACTGGAAGTGCCATTCCTGCAAGCATTGGGAGGAATACTTCTTCTCTGGATCGCCGCGAAACTCATGCGTTCAGAGGATCACGCAGAGCATGTCAGCGAGGCGGACTCGCTCGGGCAGGCGATCAAAACTATCATCATTGCCGACGTCGTGATGAGTCTGGACAACATTCTGGCCATCAGTGGCGCCGCCGACGGCGATCGCTGGCTCGTCCTGTTCGGTCTCGGTCTTTCGATTCCGCTGCTGCTGGTGGGAAGCAATCTCGTCTCCAAATTGCTGGGCCGCTTCCCGATCCTGGTGTATGTCGGTGCGATCCTGCTCGTGTGGACGGCGATTCGCATGTTCGCCGAGGATGACATCATTCACGATCGGTTCACAATCACAATTGGTATCGAGATCGCGGTGACTGTCGTTTTTTCGATAATCATTGTGCTACTTGGTCGGCGGTCATCCCGCAAGGTCTCGCTCGAACCAGTGTGATTCCGGAGACCAACGACCCAGAGCACGCCTGAAACCGTTCAAACCCTGCATGAATCCAAACTTGAGACCCTGTCGTTAAGTCAATTGAGAGTATCGCCCCAACATTTACTGATGCTCTCTCCCAAGCCCAATGGAGCGCCGCACACGCTCCATCCCTCCCCTTCCCGCATAGACCCGGCCGCTTGGCCGGGTCTGTGTATTTAATTGCTTCTGTCTCCCGCTCTCGTATCCATAGGACCACTTGTAGGAGTTTTTGGCCTTGGAATCAAAGTGATTCGTCCCTGAAGTGGGCATTTAGCATCCGATTTGGCATGTCAATGCGGAGTCGCCTGACCCCGCAATCCCGTGCTACGATGCCAACTTGCTTGGACGGGTTCAGGCGTGGACACCCGTGTACAACCTCGAGGTCACGACGACGTGCAAATGCAGGCAGACCAACTCTGGCAAGCAGTTCTGAGCGATATGGAACGCCGCCTGAGTCGTTCGGCATTCGACAACTGGTTGCGTCAAACCACGATCGTCGATTTCGCTGATGATGTCGCTACTGTCGGCGCTGCAAACACATTCAGCGCATCCACCCTGCAATCTCGATATGGCGATGAAATCGAAAAACTCATGTCGTCGATCGTTGGCCGGCCGATTCGGGTCGAATTCACGGTTCTCAATGCCAATGGTGACCAGGACCGCCTGCCTGCTCCCGATCCGCAGCCCCGGCAGCCGAAACGAGATGCGCCATCGCTGCCCCCATCCATGAGTTCGCAGTCGACGAGAGTCTTTCCGCCGAGCCGACAACTCGAGCTCGCGCCAACTCCCACCCATGGTCTAAATCCGCGCTATATCTACAACCACTATGTGGTTGGGTCATCCAATCGGTTTGCCCATGCAGCCTCCCTGTCCGTGGCCGAACAACCCGGAGGAAAGTACAACCCGTTCTTCATTTATGGGGGTGTAGGACTTGGGAAGACGCACCTGCTGCACGCGATCGGTCATCGGGCCATCGAACTCCGTCCGGAGTTAGCCGTCGCTTACGTCTCATCTGAGAAGTTCACCAACGATGTCATCAATGCGATCCGGGCGCAGCGGATGGAAGAATTCCGCGCGCGATACCGGACGATCGATATTCTGATGATTGACGACATCCAATTCATCGGCGGCAAGGATGCGACCCAGGAAGAGTTCTTCCACACCTTCAACACGCTCTACCAGAATGGCAAACAGGTCGTTATCTCCAGCGACAAACCACCGAAAGCGATAGGCGGGTTGGAGGAGCGGTTGCGTTCACGCTTCGAGGGTGGCCTGATCGCGGATGTTCAGCTCCCCGATTATGAGATGCGGACCGCGATTCTGCGCGCCAAGGGCGAAGAACTCGGAGTCGCGCTGCCGGCCGACGTTATCGAATACGTCGCGCAGCGTGATCAATCCAACATTCGTGAGCTGGAAGGTGCGCTCAACAAGATTCTCGCGCTGGCCGAGTTTGCGGGTCGACCACTCTCCCTGCATCTCGCGATGGAAGCAATGACAAACGCCGGGCCAGGTGGTCGCACGGTTCAGATAACATCTGAAAGCGTGATGGACGCGGTTTCTGCGTACTTCAAAGCGTCGTTCGCCGATCTTCGCGGACGATCCCGGGCCAAGGAAATCGTCCTTCCCCGTCAGATCGCGATGTATCTTCTGAGGGAAGAGACCGGCGCCACCTATGCTGATATAGCGGTGGTTCTCGGTGGTCGGGATCACACCACGGTTATGCACGGGATCAAAAAGATCGAACTCGGCATTCAAACCGATACGACGCTTCGCTCTCACCTTATGAAGATTCGCGAATCGATTTTCTCCGGTTCGTATGGAGCTTAGTTTGCTTGTTCCAACTGATTCAGACGCCGGGGCAGTCGCTACCCCCCAAAGAGATCGTTGACACCTTCTCCTCACTCGCTACACTTTTTGATCTTGGCTGCTTTCGGGGTGTTGTCCAACAGGCTTGCGTCATCAGAATGAGCACCCCTCCAATGATTTCGCTTATCACATATTGGAGTGCGCGATGACACAGCAGGCTTCAACCCGAAATCGCATCCCAACGCTGGTCGAGGACGCCCCTGATGGTGAGGGACGCTGGCTTTCCATTCAGGAAGCCTGCATCAAACTTGGCGTGGATCAGTCGACGCTCCGGCGGTGGAGCGATGCCGGAAAGGTTCCCGTTTTCCGCACACCGGGTGGCCATCGCCGGTACTCAGAATCGGATTTGCGGACATTAGTTGGCGCGAACGGGCGCCGACCGGAGCGACCGCGCATCCGTCCGGAGATTACGGGAAGCTCACTTTCAACATTTGAGGAAGTTTTCTGGCAGGGCGCGCGATCACGTCGATGGTTTCGTGCATTCAGCCCGGCAAAACACGATGAACTTCGACTCCTTGGACGCCGTCTTGTCGATCTCGCAGTTCGCTTTGCTTCCTCGCCAGAGTCGCCAGATCGCAACTCCTTGTTGGAAGAAGGACGTCAGATTGGAGAGCAATACGGCATCTCCAGTACCCGGGTGGGTCTCACTTCGACCGAAGCTGTCGAGGCTTTCCTGTTTTTCCGTTCCCCGGTCGTGCGCTCGGTGGTCGGGATGATAGAGGAGCAGGGACTGGCCACAAAACGGGCTGCGCTGGTCTTTGTCGATATCGGTCAGTTCATGGATCAGGTGCTTCTGGCGATGGTGCGAACCCACGAATCGACGTCGCACGAACCGGCGGTTTCGGTTCCCAGCGCTCCGCTGATCGCTGATATGGAGCCTGTGGGAGAGCTTTAACACGCTCAAAATGCTACTTTGGGTACGAAGGTGCCGGATGCGGTATCCGTTCAGTCCACCTGGTGACACCGCGTCACGGTTATTTTTGCGCATAGCGCATGATCGGCTTTCCCCCTTCCCTCGCCGATCATCGCGATAGACCCCCGCGGAGCCCCCTGCTGCAACAGGGGGCTCGGCACTTAAGCGCCCTTTTCCAAATGAACGCTCCGGTTTGAACCCTCGAATTTTAACGCCGCCCACAAGCGGGGGACTGCTATCATTTCAAAGATTGAATCGAGCTGTTGTCCGGCACGCAGAGAGCAACCATGAGTTCGAAGGAATACCTCTTAGTCGCACTCAGTATCCTGATCCCCCTGGCTATCGCGATCGTGGTTACCCTGTGGACATTGGAGCAGGCACGACTGCGCAACAAGAAGAACCGGAAACGCGCACAGCAGCCGAAGCCGGACTCCGATTCGCCTCCCCCAACTCCATAGCCGCCGTCTTTCCCATTGATCCCGCCTACTCCTCGCTCATCCCCGCGGTTCACCTTTGGTCCGATTTGGCTAGTCTGCGAATTGAGGCCATTTCCCCTCCCTTCTAGAATGAATGCACGAAGGCTCGTCCCCGCGGGCTGAACTGCGTTTCCCGTCGTCTTCGGAATCTGGTGTTGTCTGTCTTCGTTTCAGGAGTGTTTTGGCCGCGTGGCCACGACTCGCATCCATCAGGGGGTCGTTGTGGAGTTAGTTGAGATCATCCGCGGCGCACAGGATGCGATGGATCGTGGTGACTACCGTCGTTCAGCGGCCGCAAGTCGCCATGTACTGGAGACGTTCCCTTCATCACTCACCGCTCATCGCATGCTCGGGGAATCGCTTCTTGAACTCGGGGAGACTGATAAGGCGATCGCCCACTTTCAACAGGCAATCGCGATCGATCCATTGAATGTCGTTGCCAGGCTCGGCCTGGGTGTCGCTTCTGAAGAGAAGCGAGACATGAATCAGGCATACACCGCCTATCTTCATGCGTGGGAGATCAATCCGGCACTCGATCAGGTTCGCGACGAACTTGTCCGCCTGCGTGGCCTGCTTGGCGGTGGCGAGCGCCTCCATCCGACTCGCGCCGGTCTTGCCGGAATCTTTGCCCGAGGTGGCCAATTCGGGCGCGCGGCAGCGGAATGGCGAGCCGTCCTCCTGGCAGAACCCGAGAGTCGCCGTGCTCGCACGTCTCTGGCCGAAGTGCACTGGCGAGGTGGTGACGACACCGCGGCGCTGAACGCGAGCCGAGAAGCACTCAACCTTGGTCCGGAAAACGTTCGCGCTCTCGCACTCGTTGCTGAAGTAGAAACTCGTCGTGGTATGCAAACCGCGCCCGAATTCGTTGAGCGTTACCAGTTCGCTGATCCGGTCGGCGAGATCATGACGTTGATGCAGGATTGGCGCGATGATCTCGACCTCAGCTTCCTCCGGCGAGAATCAGCACACTTGGCTGACTTCGACTTCTCGGCCACACCGCTAGAGGATCGAACGCCTGCGCCTGTTGTCGCAGCGGCAACGGTGGCTGGACTTGGCGCAAACCAATTCGCTGCTCCCGATCTTTGGGACAGTCTCGTTCAGGACCTCAAACCCGGCGATCTTCCGGCCGGTTCCGGTGGTTCAGTTCAGGCAGACGTGCAGCCATTTGCATGGTTTGAGGATGGCGACACAGCTTCACTTGGAAACCAAGAGCCATTCTCGCTGGATGGGGTTGTCGATCCTTCTGCCAGATCCGGATCACCGGCCGGACCCGACTCCTTTGAACTTGAGTTCGCGGGACTCGGTGGCCCGACCGGACCGGGCACTCAGCCTATTTTCGAACCGATGCCGGATCCGACGCCGATCCGTGCAGAAGTGGTTGCTCCACAGATTCCAGCTGTGCCTACCCCGGCGCCGAAAGCTGCAAAAGAACAGTTCGTCAACGCCGATGGTGGGATCGATCTGACCGTCGGTTGGGACGATCTCGATCGCCAGCTCAAGGAAGCGACTCCGAATTTCGAGTCCTCGCACGAGATGGATGCGCTGATAGCCCAACTTGGGGTTGATGGTCTGCAGCCTTTCGAGGTCGCGGATTCACCCTTCGATGAGTCGGCCTGGGCGCCATTCACAGATGACGAACTTCCGGTTCCGCTGCAACGCGCGGAACCTCCGGTTGCCGCGCAGTCGATCGCGCCTGAACCCTTCCGACAACCCCCGGTTGCTGAACCTATCTTTGAATCGGAATCGAGCGAGAACGCGGCAGCGCAGGATGGCTGGGAACTCGATCACGAGTTCCTGGCAGCGATCCCCGGTCAGCGCTCGAGCGGATACACCGAGCTCTTCCGTAATGTAGACACGGAATTCCCGAGCGACGGTGTACTGGGGGAGGCGATCGATCCCTTCGCAAATCCGGATTCAGCGGGAATGCCGCTTGATTTCGAGGACCTGCTCGCCGTTACGAGTCGAGACGGCACCGCCCCGCTGCGTGATTCTGGTGCTGAGTCGGGATTTGACGGCGGCCTCGCCGCTGACACGCTGATCGATTCCACGTGGGACACGTATGAACCCATTTCGGAGGTGGCGGGTTCGTTTGACTCACTTGTCGGCGAAAGTCCGTACGCATTTGTTGAAACACCCGCGCCATCCTCTGCTCCAATGTACGATTCGCTTCCAGCTTTCGATTCAGTTGTGGCGACCGAGAGCAGCGAGGAGTCAGACCCTGGTTTGAGCGCGCTGTTCGCCGATTTTGGCGATTTGCAGCCATTCTCGGTAGACGACAACTTCGAATCCCACCGCGCAGGACCGATCAGCGATTCGGTCGACTTCTCCGAAATCAACGAAGCGCCGTTCGACCCGGCCACACTTCCAAAAATTGCAGTCGCACCGAGCGTGCGGCCAGTGGCG
>Ga0105046_10017371_pt1 | contig 11009 bp, 5 predicted proteins | sample MAT03_FD_78385 | JGI IMG/M metagenome (GOLD analysis project Ga0105046, IMG submission 78385) | Freshwater microbial communities from Lake Fryxell liftoff mats and glacier meltwater in Antarctica - MAT-03 (megahit assembly) | ecosystem: Environmental > Aquatic > Freshwater > Ice > Liftoff...
CGGCGCGTTGACGCTAGAGCACCAGAAACACAACCTAGGCAAGCTGTCCGAACCGCTGCGGCTGCTGTGGCCCGAGGGCGGCATTCCGCAGGCCGACGTAGCCCCGGGGCCGATGGTGCAAGGCATCTCCGACCGCACACGCACGAAAGCCCTGCTGAAGCTGATAGAGGAGTTCGCAGCACGGGGCGAGTTCGTCACGACCGCCACCACTTCGCGCACCCATGCGGCGAAGCTGCTGAAGCAAGAAGCCACCTATCCCAAGGTGAAGGATGGCGAGGTGTTCGACCTGCTGCGCCGCGCCGAACGTGCGGGGTATCTCGAACGCGTGGAGTTCAGAGGCACCGACCGGCACACGCGCGAACGGTGGCAAGTCAGCAAGGCCGGCGCCGCCTTTGCTGGCATCGCTGCGGGCACTGCGGGCACTGCGGCGACTTCCTATGTTCCCGCACCAGACGCACAGCCCGCAACGCCTGCGGGCACTGCGGCGACTTCGCCGCTAGGGGGTGTGGGGGAAACCGCGCCGCACGAAGTCACCGCGGAAGCAACCGCAGGGGACGCCTATGCCTGACTCGCTTTCACTGGAGCAAGGGCACCCGCGCCGCCGCCGTTTGAAAACAATCACGGGAAAACAACCGCAGAAGAAACGCGGAAACGCTCTTTCTGGAGTCATGCTGCCCGTGCTGCCCGCGCTGCCAGTCGTGCCCGTGGAGGACAAGAGCCGCACGATTCAGGTACTCCGCAAGGAAGGCGAGACCGAAGACCAAGCCGTGGCCCGGATGATGGTTCGGGGGACGGTAGGTAACGCGTCAACCGTCATTGACTATTCCCGCAGCCAGCACGAAGGCCTATCGCTGACCGACATTGCGCGAACGCTGAAGGAGGAAGGCGAGACAGTCAGCGCCGGGAACCTGGGCAGCCTGGAGCGGATGCTGTACGGGCAAGCCGTGGCACTCAATGCCATGTTTACCGAACTGGCCCGGCGTGGTGCCCTGAACATGGGCGAGCACGTTGAAGCGTCAGAGCGTTATATCCGGCTGGGGCTGAAGGCGCAGAGCCAAGCCCGCGCGACAGCTGAGACCCTGTGCGCCATGAAAAACCCGCCCGTGGTGTTTGCCCGTCAAGCCAACATCAGCCACGGGCCGCAGCAGGTGAACAACGGCCCGGCCGCTGTAACAACAGGCAAAGAACAGGCAGCGCGCACGGGGGAAAGCACTTCAAGGCCGAACGAACTTTTAGAGGACCGCACACATGGCAGCCCGCAACTGGACACCCGAGCAACGACAACAGCAAGCCGACCGCATCAGGGCCTGGAGCCCGTGGAGGCAGTCAACCGGCCCGCGCACCGCTGAAGGCAGGGCTACCGCATCGCGCAACGCCTGGAAGGGTGGCACCCGTGAAGCACTGCGAGAGCTAGCGCGGCTGTTGCAGTCCCACCGCGACACGCTGAAGGGCTGAACCTGCCGAACTCAAGAGCCCGCCCACTGCGCCGGGGCATGGTTGCCATCGGCGGAAGGTGATTCCGCCATGTTCACCTATGACAACAATCCTAGGAAATCACTCTACCCCCCATCCGACCCATCATCCCGAAAACAGACCCGGCCCGGCCACAGCGCCGGGTTCGTCGTTTCCGGGGCCGCGTTGATGCACCGTGGCTACAGGGTGGCTACATGGAGCGAATCCAGAAACGGCAACGGCCCCAAAAGCGGGGCCGTTTTCATAGGTGGAGGCGCGACCGGGAGTCGAACCCGGCTGGACGGATTTGCAATCCGGTGCATAACCGCTTTGCTATCGCGCCTTGAAGATCATCGTAACGAAAAAGGGAAGCCTGGGCTTCCCTTTTTCTGACGTTCTGGAGCGGGAGAAGAGTCTCGAACTCTCGACCTCAACCTTGGCAAGGTTGCGCTCTACCAACTGAGCTACTCCCGCGCAAGCCTCACATTATAGCGTCCTGACGACACCCGCTCAATGCGGCAGCGCATCACCCGCTGCAGGCGGCGGGCTCGCGACTGCGACGACGGCAGGTGCCACTTCCTTGACCACTACCTCGTCGTCGGGCAGCGGCTGCGGCGCCGACACCAGCGCGTGCTCGAGCACTTGGTCGATCCAGCGCACCGGCACGATCTCGAGGTTGTTCTTGGCGTTCTCCGGAATGTCCTGCAGGTCCTTGACGTTCTCCTGCGGGATCAACACGGTTTTCACGCCGCCCCGGTGCGCGGCCAGCAGCTTCTCCTTCAGGCCACCGATCGCCGTGACTTCGCCGCGCAGGGTGATCTCACCGGTCATCGCCACATCGGCCCGCACCGGAATGCCGGTCAGCGCGGAGACGATGGCCGTGGTCATCGCGATACCTGCACTCGGGCCGTCCTTGGGCGTGGCGCCGTCGGGCACGTGAACGTGCATGTCGCGCTTCTCGAACATGTCGTCACGGATGCCCAGGCGCCGTGCGCGGCTGCGCACCACAGAACGCGCGGCCTCGACCGACTCCTTCATCACGTCGCCCAGCAAGCCGGTGCGGATGATGTTGCCCTTGCCCGGCATCACGGCGGCTTCGATCGTCAGCAAGTCGCCACCCACCTCGGTCCAGGCCAGGCCAACCACCTGACCGACCTGATTGGTCTTCTCGGCGCGGCCGAAGTCGAACTTGCGAACGCCGAGGAAGTCATTGAGGTTCTCCTCGGTGACGACGGCCTTGTCGACCACCTTCTTGAGCTGTACCGCCTTGACCACCTTGCGGCAAATCTTGGAGATCTCGCGCTCGAGCGAGCGTACGCCAGCCTCCCGCGTGTAGTAACGGATGATCCCGCGGATGGCGCCCTCGGTGACCTCCATCTCGCTGTCGCGGACGCCGTTGTTCTTCTGTTGCTTGGGCAGCAGATAACGCAGCGCGATGTTGAGCTTTTCGTCCTCGGTGTAGCCGGCCAGCCGGATGACTTCCATCCGGTCCAGCAGCGCCGGCGGGATATTCATGCTGTTGCTGGTGGCCACGAACATCACGTCCGACAGATCGAAGTCGACCTCGACGTAATGGTCGCTGAAGGTGTGGTTCTGCTCCGGGTCGAGCACCTCGAGCAGCGCCGACGATGGGTCGCCACGGAAGTCCATGCCCAGCTTGTCGATCTCGTCGAGCAGGAACAACGGGTTGCGCGTGCCGATCTTGGACAGGCTTTGCAGCACCTTGCCCGGCATCGAGCCGATGTAAGTGCGGCGGTGGCCGCGGATCTCGGCCTCGTCGCGCACGCCGCCCAGCGCCATGCGCACGAACTTGCGTCCGGTGGCGCGCGCCACGCTCTGGCCGAGCGAGGTCTTGCCCACCCCCGGCGGGCCGACCAGGCACAGGATCGGCGCCTTCACCTTGTCCACCCGCTGCTGCACCGCGAGGTACTCGAGAATGCGGTCCTTGACCTTCTCCAGCCCGTAGTGGTCTTCGTTGAGCACGTCCTCGGCAAAACCCAGGTCGTGCTTGATCTTGGTCTTCTTCGCCCACGGCAGGTTGACCAGCGTGTCGATGTAGTTGCGCACCACCGTGGCTTCGGCCGACATCGGTGACATCAGCTTGAGCTTCTTCAGCTCGTTGTCAGCCTTCTTGCGCGCCTCCTTGGACATGCGCGCGGCGGTGATCTTCTTCTCGAGCTCCTCGAGGTCGGCACCCTCTTCGCCGTCGCCGAGTTCCTTCTGGATCGCCTTGACCTGCTCGTTGAGGTAGTACTCGCGCTGGCTCTTCTCCATCTGCCGCTTGACGCGGCCGCGGATGCGCTTCTCTACCTGCAGGATGTCGACTTCGTGCTCGAGCAGTTCGAGCAGCCGCTCCAGCCGCTTGCCCAGATCGACCAGGTCGAGCACCGACTGCTTGGCTTCGAGCTTGAGCGGCAGGTGCGCGGCGATGGTGTCGGCCAAGCGGCCCGGATCGTCGATGCCCGCGATCGAAGTCAGGATCTCCGGCGGGATCTTCTTGTTGAGCTTGACGTACTGGTCGAACTGCTGCGTCACCGCGCGACGCAGCGCCTCGATCTCCGGGCTGCCTTCGCCCGCCGGCAGCACCGGCGTCACAGTGCCGACGAAGTGGTTGCCGTTGTCGATGATCTTCTGCGTGTTGGCGCGCTGCAGGCCCTCGACCAGCACCTTCACGGTGCCATCGGGAAGCTTGAGCATCTGCAGGATGCTGGAGACGCAGCCGACATCGAACATGTCCTCGGGCCGTGGCTCATCCTTGCCGGCGGCCTTCTGCGCCACCAGCATGATCTGGCGGCCGGCCTCCATCGCCGCCTCCAGCGCCTTGATCGACTTCGGCCGCCCGACGAACAGCGGGATGACCATGTGGGGAAAGACGACCACATCACGCAAAGGCAGTAGCGGCAGCGTGATCGGGTCGGACGGCAGGATCGGGTGACCGGACATTAGGAACCTCTCTTTCTCGGACCAACTTTGGGGCCCGAGACGACAAATTCAAGGGGGGCGTCGGGGCCGCAGGGCGCCGCGCGGATCAGGCGCTGGCCTTGGCCTTGTCGCGGTAGACCAGCAAGGGCTTGCCGCCGTCGTCGATGATGTGTTCGTCGACGACGACCTTGGCCACGCCCTCCATTGCCGGCAACTCGAACATCGTATCGAGCAGCGACTGCTCCATGATCGAACGCAAGCCGCGGGCGCCGGTCTTGCGCGCGAGCGCCTTGCGCGCGATGGCCGCCAGTGCCGAACTGCGGATCTCGAGCTCGACACCGTCCATCGCGAACAGCTTCTGGTACTGCTTGACCAGGGCGTTCTTGGGTTCGGTGAGGATCTGCACCATGGCGTCTTCGGTGAGCTCACCAAGTGTCGCCACCACCGGCAGGCGGCCCACCAGTTCGGGGATCAGGCCGAACTTGATCAGGTCTTCTGGCTCGACCTCGCGGAACAGGTCGGCGGCGCGCTTCTCGGTCTTGCTGTGGATGGTTGCGCCGAAGCCGATGCCCGACTTCTCGGTGCGGTTCTGGATCACCTTCTCCAGCCCGTCGAAGGCCCCCCCGCAGATGAACAGGATGTTGGTCGTGTCGATCTGCAGGAAGTCCTGATTCGGATGCTTGCGCCCGCCTTGCGGCGGCACGCTGGCCATCGTGCCCTCGACCAGCTTGAGCAACGCTTGCTGCACACCTTCGCCGGAGACATCGCGCGTGATGCTGGGGTTGTCGGCCTTGCGGCTGATCTTGTCGATCTCGTCGATATAGACGATGCCACGCTGGGCCCGTTCGACGTCGTAGTTGCAGTTCTGCAGAAGCTTCTGGATGATGTTCTCGACGTCTTCACCCACGTAGCCGGCTTCGGTCAGCGTGGTGGCGTCGGAGATCACGAAGGGCACGTTGAGCAGCCGCGCCAGGGTCTGCGCCAGCAGCGTCTTGCCGCTGCCTGTCGGGCCGATGAGCAAGATGTTGCTCTTGCTCAGCTCGACCTCTTCCTTGCCCGCGGCCATGTGCTTGAGGCGCTTGTAGTGGTTGTAGACCGCCACCGACAGCGTGCGCTTGGCTTGATTCTGCCCGATCACGTACTGGTCCAGACTGCTCTTGATCTCGCTGGGCACCGGAAGATCTGAGCGGCTGCCGCGGGCGCTGGGCGCCTCGGGCGGCACCTCGTCGCGAATGATGTCGTTGCACAACTCGATGCATTCATCACAGATGAAGACCGAGGGGCCGGCGATCAGCTTCTTGACCTCGTGCTGGCTCTTGCCGCAAAACGAGCAATAAAGAACCTTCTCGCCGGCGGCGCCTTTCTTGTCTGCCATGTATGCCCTGATCGTGCGCAGTGTCGTCCGTCTAGGACCTTCGAAGGATCATAGACCATCGCCGAGCACCCCTCTCGTGCGAGAGGAGGGTGCAAAGCAGCCGTTTCTGCGCGCGTTACAGCGCGCGCTTCCACGCGTATTTGCGCGTGTTACGCGCGTTTGGCGATGACCTGATCGACCAGACCGTAGTCGCGCGCTTCGTCGGGCGACATGAAGTAATCACGCTCCATGTCGGCGGTAATCCTCTCCAGCGACTGCCCGGTGCGCTCGGCGTAGATGCGGTTGAGCTGCTCGCGGGTCTTGATGATCTCGCGCGCCTGGATCTCGATGTCGGTCGCCTGCCCCTGCGCGCCGCCGCTGGGCTGGTGGATCATGATCTTGCTGTTGGGCAGCGCGAAACGCTTCCCCTTGGCGCCGGCCATCAGCAGGAAGCTGCCCATGCTCGCCGCCAGGCCCATGCACAGCGTCGAGACATCCGGCTTGATGAAGTTCATCGTGTCGAAGATCGACAGCCCGGCGCTGACGCTGCCCCCCGGCGAGTTGATGTACAGCGAGATGTCCTTGTCCGGGTTCTCGCTTTCCAGGAACAACAACTGGGCGACCACCAGATTGGCCGTCTGGTCGTTGACCGGGCCGATCAGGAACACCAGCCGCTCGCGCAGCAGCCGGCTGTAGATGTCGTAAGCGCGTTCGCCGCGGCCCGAGGTCTCGATGACGATGGGCACCATGCCCAGGCCCTCGGTTTGCAATGCGCTCATGCTCGTCCTCTCGAAGTTCAGGTGGCCACCATCAGTTCGTCGAACGGTAGCATCTTGTCGGTGACCTGCGCTCGCTCGAGCACATGGCTCGTCACGTTGTTCTCGACCACGATCGCCTCGACCTCGGCCATGCGCTGACGGTCGCCCAGGTACCAGCGCATCACCTCGGCCGGCTTCTCGTAGCTGTGGCTCATCTGCTCGATGTAGGCCTGCAGCTGGTCGGGCTTGGCCTGCAGCTTGTTCGTGCGCACCAGTTCGGCCACCACCAGTCCCAGGCGCACACGGCGCTCGGCCTGCGGCAGGAACACGTCGGGCGGGATCTCCACCGTCTCGGCATCCTTGACGCCGCGCTTCTTCAGATCAGCGCGCGCGGCCTCGATGAGTCGCTCGCCCTCGCCGGCCACCAGGGCCTTGGGCAGATCCAGCTGCGCCGCACCGACCAGCGCATCCATCACGGCGGCCTTGTTGCGCGCCAACACGCGCTGCCTGACTTCGCGGTCGAGGTTGGCCTTGACGTCGGCGCGCAGCGCTTCGACGCTGCCTTCCTTGATGCCCAGCGCCTTGGCGAACGCCTCGTCCACGGTGGGCAGGTGCGGCACTTCGATCTTCTTCATCGTGACCATGAAGTCGGCTTCCTTGCCGGCCACTGCCAGGCCCTGGTAGTCGGCCGGGAACTGCAGCGGGAAGGTCTTGCTCTCGCCGACACGCATGCCGCGCACCGACTTGTCGAACTGCTCGAGCATCTGGCCCTCGCCGACGACGAACTGGAAGGCGTCGGCCTTGCCGCCGGAGAAGGGCTCGCCGTCGATCTTGCCCTCGAAGTCGATCGTCACGCGATCGTCGGCTAGCGCCCCTTCGGCTGCCGGGCGCTGGCTGAAGGTGCGCCGCTGCTTGCGCAGGATCTCTACCGTGCGGTCGATGGCCTCCTCGCTGACCGAGGTGGCGATGCGCTCGACCTGCAGCGCCGACAGGTCGCCCAGGCTGATCTCGGGGTAGACCTCGAAGGTGGCATCGAAGGCGACGCTGCCCTCGGGCGCCTGCTCATTCTGCGTGATGCGCGGCGCGCCGGCCACACGCAGTTGCGCTTCGCGCGCGGCGTCGGCGAAAGCCTGTCCGACGCGGTCGTTGACCACCTCGTACTGCACCGAGTAGCCGTAGCGCTGGGCGACGACGGACATCGGTACCTTGCCGGGTCGGAAGCCGTCGGCGCGCACGGTGCGCGAGAGCTTCTTCAAACGGCTGTCGACTTCATTGCTGATGTCGGTTGCGGGCATCGTCAGGGTGATGCGACGCTCGAGCTTGTCGAGGGTTTCGACTTGGACGGCCATGGCGGTGATCTCGCGGAGTTCCGGGGTTCAGGGTTGTTGCTGGTGCGCGGGGCCGGACTCGAACCGGCACGCCTGTAAGGGCGTCAGGACCTAAACCTGGTGCGTCTACCAATTTCGCCACCCGCGCGGGCAGTGGCATCGCTCAGCAGGAAACCGCGGATTCTATCCGCCCTGCGGCTCCCGTCTGACACGGAAAAACGCGGCATACATCGCCGGCAGTGCCAGCAGCGTCAAGGCCGTGCCCACCACCAGCCCGCCCATGATGGCCACCGCCATCGGCCCCCAGAACACGCTGCGCGACAACGGGATCATCGCCAGCACCGCCGCCGCGGCCGTCAGCACGATCGGGCGGAAGCGCCGCACCGCCGCCTCGACGATCGCGTCCCAGGTGGGCACACCGCGCGCGCGGTCCTGCTCGATCTGGTCGATCAGGATCACCGAGTTGCGCATGATCATGCCCATCAGCGCGACCACACCGAGCAGCGCGACAAAACCGAACGGCCGGTTCAGCAGCAGCAGCGCCCCAGCCACGCCAGCAATGCCCAGCGGGCCGGTGAGGAAGACCAGCATCGCGCGGCTGAAACTGTTGAGCTGCAGCATCAGCAGCGTGAAGATCAGGAACAGCATCACCGGCACACCGACGGCGATCGAGCCCTGGCCCTTGCCGGCTTCTTCCACCGCGCCGGCCACCTTGATGCCGTAGCCCGGCGGCATCTGCGCCGCCAGTTCCTGCAGCTTCGGCCAGATCTGGGCGCTGACGGTGGGGCCCTGCAGCCCTTCGACGATGTCGCCCTGCACCGTGACCGCGTAGTCGCGGTTCTCGCGCCACAGCACGCCAGGCTCCCAGGCGAACTCGATCTTCGCCACCTGCGGCAGCGGCACCGCGCGGCCCGAGGCCGTCGGCACGTACGAATTGCTCAGGTCGGTGATGACGCGCCGCTCGTCGGCCGGCTGGCGCAGCACGATGTCGATCAGCTTGTCGCCCTCGCGGTACTGGCCGATCGTCACGCCTGAGAGCATGGTGCGCGAGAACTGCGCGATGGCCTGGCTGGTGATGCCCAGCGCGCGCGCCTTGTCCTGATCGACCACCAGCCGCAGCACCTTGACCGACTCGTTCCAGTTGTCGTTGACGCCGCGCATGTTCGGGTTGGCGCGCAGCAACTCCTTGGCGCGATCGGCCCACAGGCGCACCTCCCTGGCGTCGCTGCCGCTGACGCGGAACTGCACCGGATAGGGCACCGGCGGCCCATTGGGCAGCAGCTTGACGCGGCCGCGCACCTCGGGGAATTCCTCCGCCAGCAGGGCAGGCAGCCGCACGCGCAGCGACTCGCGCACGGCCAGGTCCTTGGGCAGCACGATCGACTGGCTGACGTTGCTCTGCGGGAAGATCTGGTCCAGCGGCAGATAGAAGCGCGGCACGCCGGAGCCGATCCAGCTGCTGACGCTGGCGATGCCCGGCTCCTTCATCATGCGTTGCTCGAACCGGCGCGCGATGATTTCGCTCTGCTGGATGGTCGAACCCTCGGGCAGCCACAGATCCACCAGCAGTTCGGGCCGGCTCGAGTCAGGGAAGAACTGCTGCTGCACCTTGCCCATGCCGACGATGCCGGCGGCAAAGGTCGCCAGCGTCAGCGCGATGGTGATCCAGCGGTACTGCACGCACCAGTTCACCATGCGCCTGAAGCGCGCATAGAACGGGGTGTCGAAGAGCTCGTGCGCCGCCGCGCCGTCCGGTCCGCCGGGCCCGCCCGCATGCGGGCGCGAACGCAGCAGCTTGTAGCCGAGATAGGGCACGAACAACACCGACACCACCCACGAGATGACGAGCGCCGCCGCGGTCACGGCGAAGATCGCGAAGGTGTACTCGCCGGTCATCGACTTCGCCAGGCCGATGGGCAGAAAGCCGGCGGCCGTGATCAGCGTGCCGGTCAGCATCGGGAAGGCCGTCACCTCGAAGGCGTAGGTCGCCGCGCGCATGCGGTCCCAGCCCTCCTCGAGTTTGCGCACCATCATCTCGACCACGATGATCGCGTCGTCGACCAGCAGGCCGAGCGCGATGATCAGGCTGCCGAGCGAAATCTTGTGCAGCCCGACGCCCCAGTAGTACATGGTCACGAAGGTGATGGCCAGCACCAGCGGGATCGTGATGCCCACCACCATGCCCGGCCAGATATCGATGCGCAGCGGCTTGGTGTGCAGGCCCAGGCTGATGAAGCTGACTCCCAGCACCACAATGACGGCTTCGATCAGGACGCCGACGAACTCGCTCACCGAGCGCGAAACCGCCTGCGGCTGGTCCTGCACCTGCTCCATCATGATGCCCAGCGGCAGCTCGGCCTGGACCTGCGCGGCAGCGTTGCGCAGCTCACCACCCAGCGCGATGATGTCGCCCCCCTTGGCCATCGAGACACCGAGCGCGATCACCTCGCGCCCCTGGTGGCGCACCATGACCGAGGGCGGGTCGACGAAATCGCGCCGCACCTCGGCGATGTCGTCGAGTCGGATCTGGCTCGCCTGGCCGGTGGTTGCGTTGACGGCGCGGATCGGGAAGCGGCGCAGCTCGTCGACGTTGTTGAACTGCCCGCCGATGCGGATCTGGAAGTTGTCGCTGCCGGCGTTGAGTACACCAGCCCCCTCGACCGCGTTCTGCGCGCCGATCTGGTTGATGACCTGGCCCATGTCCAGGCCCATCTGCGCCAGGCGCTTCTGCGAGATCTCGACGAACAGCTTTTCGGCCTGCGCGCCGAAAGTCTCCACCTTGGCCACGTCGGGCACACGCAGCAGCCGCTGGCGCACCCGTTCGGCCACCACGCGCAGCTCTTCATGGCTGAAGCCGTCGGCCGAGAGCGCGAAGATGGTGCCGTAGACATCGCCGAACTCGTCGTTGAAGACCGGGCCGATGACGCCCGTCGGCAACTGTCCGCGCACGTCACCGACCTTCTTGCGCGCCGCATACCAGCTGTTGGCCACCTGCTGCGGCGGCGACGAGTCCTTCAGTTGCAACAAAGTCAGACTCTCGCCCGGCTTGGTGTAGCTGCGCACCACGTCGGCGTAAGGCACTTCCTGCAGCGTCTTCTCGATGCGGTCGGTCACCAACTCAGCCATCTGCTGCGCCGTGGCGCCGGGCCAGAAGGCCTGCACGACCATCGCGCGGAAGGTGAACGGCGGATCCTC
>Ga0105046_10017373_pt1 | contig 11008 bp, 9 predicted proteins | sample MAT03_FD_78385 | JGI IMG/M metagenome (GOLD analysis project Ga0105046, IMG submission 78385) | Freshwater microbial communities from Lake Fryxell liftoff mats and glacier meltwater in Antarctica - MAT-03 (megahit assembly) | ecosystem: Environmental > Aquatic > Freshwater > Ice > Liftoff...
AGGGCTAAGATGTCGTCGTGGGCGGCTCCAAGGTCGTCTCGACCGACATCGAAGGCTCGAATGGCGTGATCCACGTCATCGATACCGTGATCACCGCAGCCAACGGCTGAGTCGATCCAGCCGGCTGGTCCGGCCAGCGTTGCGTCAACGACCCCCGGTCTCTGGACCGGGGGTCGTTTCGCGTTCGAATCGCAACATCATCAATCGTGGAATGGTCTCGGCGTCGCGATACTCCGATGCCCGATCGATGAACCCGGGTGGCGGCGGTGGCTCCTCCAAGCGCCGTAACACCAAGCCATGGTCGGCCGCAGTGTTGACGTAGCGATGCAGCGGCCGGTGGTAGAACCGCACGAAGACACCTCGCTCCACTTCTTCCATCGTGACGGCGTCGAGTAGGTACGGACCTACTCGCCAGTACTGCTCAGGGGGGTCCAAGACTTGGTCGTCGATCCACCCGCTCCCTGGCGTTTGGAGCAATGGGTGATTGAGCAACAGCAAGAACACGCCACCGGGCCGAAGCGCCCGGGCGACCTCGCCGAGTGCCACCTCGAGCTCATCGATGTGTTCGAACACCAGACAGGCCACCGCCGCGTCGAACACGCCATCGGGAACCGGTAGATGTGTGGCCGACCCCTGCAGCCACCGCACACCGCCACCGCGCCGGACCCCTTCGGCCACCTGGGCCGTCGCCGGATCGAGCGCCACCACCTCGAATCCGTCGCCGGCTGCCTGGCGAGCCACCTGGCCCTCCCCTGCGCCGATGTCGAGCAAGCGGCCGGCGGCGGGAAGGTGATCGCGAATCAGCGGCAGGATCTGCTCGGTGTACTCGGGGTCGACCCCATCGGTGAACTCGCGCTGCCACCAGGCGGCGTGGTCGTCCCAGTCGTCGTCGGATGGATCGCCACTCATGACGCTCCGACCGCATCGGCGACGGCGTCCGCCACCGAATTCGGCAACCACGACAGGGAACGCAACTGCTCGCGGGACGCGGCACGCACCTTGGTGACCCCGCCCAACTCTTTCAGCAAGCGGTTCTTGCGCGCCTCGCCGAGTCCGGGCACATCATCGAGCACCGACTTGGTCATGCGCTTGCCCCGCAACTCGCGGTGGAAGGCGATGGCGAACCGGTGCGACTCATCGCGAATGCGCTGCAACAAGAACAGTGCATCGGACTGGCGGGGCACCTGGATCGGGTCGGATCGCCCGGGTACGAACACCTCCTCGAACTGCTTCGCCAGTGAACACACCGGGATCTCCTCATCGAGTCCCAACGATTCCAGGACCCGGACTGCGACCCCCAACTGGCCTTTTCCGCCGTCGACCACCAGCAGCTGGGGCGGATACTGGAACTTGCCGCGTTCGGCCACCGGCTTCGAGCGATCGTTGAGGTAGTTCGTAAACCGACGCGTCAAGACTTCCTCCATGGCGGCGAAGTCGTCGCTGTCGCCGATCTGCACGCCTCCGACGGTGTTGACTTTGAACCGGCGGTACTCCCGCTTGTCGGGCAACCCGTCGGTCATCACCACCATCGACCCCACATAGTCGGAACCCTGGATGTGGCTCATGTCGAAGCACTCGATGCGCAGCGGAGCGTCGGGCAGGTCGAGGTGGGATTGCAACTCGTTGAGGGCGCGAGCCCGACTGTTGTGATCCGACGCCCGACGCAATCGATGACGCTGAAACTCCTCGGTGGCGTTCTGGGTCACCGTCTCGGCCAAGCGCCGCTTGTCGCCGCGCTGCGGCACCCTGATCGACACCCGGCTCCCCCGATGTTCGCCGAGCCAGCGCTCGTACAGCGCGGGGTCCTCGGGGAGCTGAGGCAACAGCACCGCTTTCGGCATCCCGAGTGGTGGCTCGTCGTAGTACAGCTCCTCGAGCACCCGCTCGGACACCTCCCCGGGAGTGAGCTCCATGACTTTGTCCAGCACGAACCCCTTGCGGCCCACCATGCGCCCCCGACGCACGTAGAACACCTGCACAGCCGCTTCGAGCTCGTCCTCGGCGATGCCGATCACGTCGAGGTCCTCGTCGCGTTCGGCCACCATCTGCTGTTTCTCGATGGCCCGACGCACGCTGCTCAGCCGGTCACGCATCCGGGCCGCCAACTCGAATTCGAGCCCCTCGGCGGCGCGCAACATGTCCGCTTCGAGCCGTTCGACGACCTGATCCGTGTCGCCCTCCAGGAACTGGATCAGTTCGCGAACCAGGTCGTCGTAATCGTGTTTCGACACCTCGCCCACGCACGGCCCGGCGCATTGCTCGATATGGAACAGCAGACACGGCCGGCCCTGTTTGGCGTGACGCTCGAACTTGGCGTCGCTGCATGTGCGGATCGGGAACGTCCGCAACAGCAGATCGAGGGTTTCACGAATGGCGTACGCCTGGCCGTACGGGCCGAAGTACCGGACCCCTTTGCGCCGCGCACCCCGCATCACCATGGCTCGCGGCCAGGTATCCGACATGGTCAAGGCCAGGAACGGGTAGCTCTTGTCGTCGACCAGACGGACGTTGAACCGAGGCCGATGTTCCTTGATGAGGCTGAACTCCAGCATCAGCGCTTCGACCTCGTTGCGGACCTGGATCCACTCGACGCTCGCGGCGGTCGCCACCATCTGGGCGGTTCGTGGGTGCAGCGTGGCGGGATCGCTGAAGTAGTTACTCAACCGCGAGCGCAGCGATTTCGCCTTGCCCACATAGATCACCCGGCCGTCGGCGTCTTTGAACTGGTAGCTCCCCGGCGTGTCCGGGATGGAACCGGCAACGGGGCGTTCGATCACGCCCGCAGGCTACCGAGCGTCCGGGACCGCCCGAGCCGGGCCCACGTCGCGAGCAGGGTTGCCAATGACGAGCCGCCCAGGTGCGACATCGCCGGTCACCACGGCGCCGGCGCCGACCATGGACCAGGCACCTATCCGCACACCGGGGGCGATCACCGCCGCCGATCCAATCGACGCGCCTTCGCCCACGAACGTCCGCTCCAAGGTCCAGTCATCGTCGCCCAGCTGTGCGCCGTCGGGTCCGATCGCCCGGGGAACCCGGTCGTTGGTGAACATCACCCCGTGGCCGATGAAGACCCCATCGGCCAACGTCACGCCATCGCACAGGAACGAGTGCGATGACACCTTGCATCGAGCGCCAACCTGCGCTCCGCCTTGTATCTCGACGAACGTGCCGATTCTGGTCTCGTCGCCGATTCGACAGCCGTACAGGTTCACCAGGTCCGGGTGATGAATGACCACACCATGTCCGAGTTCCACAGATTCAGCGATCATGTTGCGGCTCCTGACGTGCTCCATTGGCGGCCCGGGTCGCCGGGTGCCGCGGGTACGGTAGGTGCTGCGGTGTGGTCGATCGCAGCGCACCAGACCAACACCACCAGGCCGGTCAGCTCGGCTACGGCCTGCGCCGCAATCGCGCCCGCGACGCCGTGGGTCGGGACCAGGATGACCGCCGCCGCGGCACCGCTCACCAGCGCTCCGACGCCGGCGGCGGCGGCATCGCCGGCTCGGGCTTCAGCCAGCGCCGAGATCTCGGCCGCGTGACGGCCAAGTGACACCGCGGCGATCGCCAGCAAAGCGACCAACGGGCCAGCCATGTCGGCATAGCTGCCCGAGCCGGAGATGAACCTCAACGCCGGCTCCGCAACCAACCAAGCCGCCAGCGATCCGGCAAGACCGATGGCCACCATCGACCATCCCGCAGTCGCCACCAGCGTTCGTTCGCCATGTCGATCACCGGCGGCCAGCCGTCGGCGGGCCTCCGGGTGCACCACTGTCAGAGCGGTTGCTCCCAATACGAGCATGGCGTCAACTGGCCGCTGGGCCAGGCTCATGCCACCGACGACGAATGCCGTCCCGGATACGGCGATCGAGACCGCTCCCACCCTCGGCACCAGCATGCTCACCGCGCCAAGCATCGCTGTGCGTCGACCTTCCGCATCGAGCATCGGCGCTGCGGGCGGCGAGGGGGTCCCAGGCGTGGACCCCGGTACGAACGACCGAGCGGCGACCGCGCGGATGGCGATCGTTGCACTCAACGCGTTGGTGACGAGGTAGGTGACCAGCAGTGCCGTCGGTCCACCGCCGCCTGCCAACACCGCGCTGGCCGCCACCAGAAAGATCAACCGCTCGCCTACCAGAACCGCCGCCTCGACTCGGACCGAACCCATCGCCCGCAACGCGGCGAGATGGAGGTCCGTCACGCCGCTCATCCATGACAGCGCTGCGGCGACGACGAGCAGCGACCACGGCGCGTCCACGTCGATCGCCAGCGCAGTCGCCACCACGATCGGCCCGGCCAAGGCGGCGCCGGCGCACCGCACCAACACGGCGCGCCGCACCGTGGAGCGGTTCGCCCCGCCGTGGGCCAGATGCCGGATCAAGGTCCGATTCACTCCGAACTCGGCGAGCGCCGAGGTGACCGCCACGACAACCAGGGCAATTCCGATCTGGCCGAACTGCTCCCGGTCGAGGAGGCGTGCCGCCAGTAGAAACCAACCGAGCGACAGCAGTTGGGCGATGATCCGCGCCATGACCAGCCCCAAGGCTGGTTTCACGACACCCGACGCCGGCGGGTTGCGATGAGCCTGATTCACCACGGCGTCAGTCGCGCCGGAGCAGGCCGGCCAGGACCCCAAACCCCCACGAGAGGTGCATCACCGGGAACGCCCGCGCCACCACCGACGGCGCCGCGTGGTGGGCCGCAGGTTCGGTCGCCCGGCACGCCGCAGCCAACAGCCCGGCGTAGGCGGCCGCCGCGACCCCGAGCAGCTTTCGGCCCTGTGGCCTGCTCGCCACGATCGGTGACACCAAGAGCCCGAGTGCGGCGGCGGGTGGGACGAGATGGCGCGCCTTGGTCGCCCCAGGGTGACGGCGCATGACCAACGCCTTGTACCGGCCATACCACCAGAACTGGCGGGCCAGCGCAGTCAGCGAGGCACGCGGGCGGTAGACCGAGGAGATACGCGGGTCGAACTGCAGCACGTCACCCGCGTTGCGCAGGCGCCAGTTCAATTCGTAGTCCTCATTGCGAAGTAGCGACTCATCGAAGCCGCCGACTGCACGAACACGGTCGGTCCAGTAGATCGGGTGACTGATCGTGTCGACCGTCATGGGCTCGGTAGCAGAACGGTGCGGCGACGCCATGCCGAACGGCGACGACATCGCCAGGCCGATCGCCGTGGACACAACGTCGGTACCACGGTGAAGGTACCGACCCCCGACACCAGACGCTCCCGAGTCGTGCAACGCCTCGACCGAACGTTCGATGAAATCGTCCGAGGGGATTCCGTGGCTCGAGAAGATCCCGAAGCAGTCGCCCCGCGCCGTTCTGAGTCCCACATTCCAGGCCGCGGCCGAGTGACGCTTCGGATTCTCGATCACCCGAACCCAGTCCCGTGTGGCCGCGAAGTCGTCGACCACCGCTCGTGACCCGTCGGTCGAGCCACCGTCGACGACCATCACGTCCAAGAGTTCGTGAGGCCACGTCTGGCGCTCGAACGCCCGGAGGCATGCCAGCACGTGTTCCTGCTCGTTGAGCATCGCCACGGCGACGCTGACCATCGGGCGCAGCGGTCGCGAGGACAGGTCAGACGGTGACGGGGAGTGGGTGACGGTCACCCCACTCTCATCGGCGGGCGGGCGGAATCCTTTACCTCACCCCTGGGTTGTCCTAGCCGACCGGCTCTACACTCCGGGCAGTCCGAACGAGGGAATGCACCCATGTCCACCCAGGCCCCCGCCACCCAGGTGGCGCTGCGGTTGCAGCGTCCGCTCGACGACCGTTACATCGACGCCGGCGAGGCCGAGTTGGCCGAGCGGATCGCTGCGGCCAAGGCCACGCTCGGCGATCGACTGTTCATCTTGGGACACCACTACCAACGCGACGAAGTCATCCGGTGGGCTGACGCTCGGGGCGACAGTTTCAAACTGGCCCAGCTCGCTTCGCAGCGCCCCGAGGCCGAGTTCATCGTATTCTGCGGCGTCCACTTCATGGCCGAAGCAGCCGATGTGCTGACCGCTGACCATCAGCAGGTGGTGTTGCCCGACCTCAACGCCGGCTGCTCCATGGCCGACATGGCCGACATCGACTCGGTCGAGGAGGCGTGGGACGACCTGGCTCGCCATACCGACCTCGAGCGACTCGTGCCCATCACGTACATGAACTCGGCCGCCGATCTCAAGGCATTCGTCGGACGCAAAGGCGGTGCCGTCTGTACCAGCTCGAATGCCCGAGCAGTGCTCGAATGGGCCTTCGCCAAAGGCGATCAGGTGTTGTTTTTTCCCGATCAGCACTTGGGTCGCAACACCGGCTTCGAGATGGGGTACGGAGATGCTGACATGCGGGTGTGGAACCCCCGGCTGGCGCTCGGAGGCCTGCAACCCGACGAGCTCCGCACCCGATTTCTGCTCTGGAAGGGCCACTGCTCAGTCCACCAACGGTTCCAGCCAGCGCACATCGAGGCGTTCCGAGCCGAGTATCCCGACGGCATCGTGGTCGCCCACCCCGAGTGCTCCCGAGAGGTGTGCGCGCTCGCTGATCAGGTCGGCTCGACCGAGTACATCTTGCGGGCCGTCCGCGAGGCCCCCGTCGGGTCGGTCATCGGCGTCGGCACCGAGATCCACATGGTGAAGCGAATGAATGACGAAACACCCGACAAGACGGTGTTGTCGCTCGATCCGTTGGTGTGCCCGTGCTCGACGATGTTCCGTATCGATGCCCCACATCTGTGCTGGACGCTCGAACAGCTCGTCGCCGGCCAGGTCGTGAACCGTGTCAGCGTCGACCCGGAGGACGCTCACTGGGCCAGGGTGTCATTGCAACGCATGCTCGACATCACCTGATCGCCCCGGTCGAAGCGTGGACGATCGCCACTGAACTCTGGCGGGTACCCGCCGATAGATCGGGGTGAACTGGACGAACGGGCGCAGACCCGACGACATCGGCGTGGCCGTCATCGGAGCGGGGTACTGGGGACCGAATCTGATCCGGAACTTCCTCGGGTCGGATCGGATATGGCTCGACGCAGTCTGTGATCTAGACGTCGACCGTGGTCGAGCGGTGGTCGGTCGCCACACGTCGGTTCGGGTCACGCCGGACCTCGATGACATCCTCAACGACCCCGGTATCGACGCGGTCGCCATCGCCACCCCGGCCGGCACCCACTACGGCATCGCGCGAACCTGTCTGGAGGCCGGCAAACACGTCCTGGTCGAAAAGCCGCTCGCCCTATCGTCGAGGGATGCCGAGCGGCTCGTCGCTGTGGCCGCCGAGCGTCAGCTCACCCTGATGTGCGACCACACGTTCTGCTACACGCCGGTGGTCACCCGTCTCCACGACGACATCGCCAGCGGCGCGCTCGGCTCCATCCAGTTCGTCGATTCAGTTCGCATCAATCTCGGCCTGATCCAACCGGATGCCGACGTCTTCTGGGATCTGCTGCCCCACGACCTTTCCATTCTGGATTTCATCCTCCCTCGGGGTATCCAACCCCTTGCGGTGTCGGCGTTGGGTGTCGACCCGGTCGGCGCCGGGCGGGCTTGCGTTGGGCACGTCACGATGACGTTGCCGGACAACGCGCTGATCCACGTCCATGTGAGTTGGTTGTCGCCCGTGAAGATTCGCAACTTCGTGGTCGGCGGCAGCCGACGCCATGCCGTGTGGGACGACGTCAATCCCGCTCAACGTCTGACGATCTACGAACGTGGCGTCGAAGTGGCCGGCTACCGAAGTGGCCATGCGGACGAGCAACGAGAACTGCGCGTTCAATACCGCTCCGGCGACATGCTGGCGCCGGCCCTGAAAGAACGCGAGGCATTGGCCGGCGTGGTGTCGCACTTCGCCGACTGCATCCGCTCCGGCGCAACTCCCATCACCGACGGCGCTGCCGGGGTTCGGGTCCTTCGGGTGTTGGAAGCAGTGGACGCCTCGGTCGCCGCGTGCGGCGCACTGATTCCCGTGCAGACGACGACCACGGCGAGGGTGTGATGTTGCCGGCATCAGTCACGGCCCTCGGCCCGGTTCCGTTCTTGAACCTCGGCTGGCAGCACGACCAGATCGCCGAAGAGGTCGACGAGGGCTTTCGCCGTGTGCTGGCCAGCGGCGCCTACGTCGGCGGACCCGAGGTCACCCAGTTCGAGAACGCCTTCGCAGCGGCGAGCGGGGTCGATCACTGTGTCGGCGTCGCCAACGGCACCGACGCCATCGAGCTCGCGTTGCGGGCTTTGGGGATCGGACCGGACTCCGTTGTTGCAGTGCCGGCCAATACGTTCATCGCAACAGCCGAGGCGGCGTGGCGGACCGGCGCCCGGGTGGTCTTTGTCGACGTCGACCCCGCCCACCTGCTCATGGATCCGACGTCGTTGGAAGCCACGTGCCGAGCCCACCGGCCGAACGCAGTCATCGCGGTGGACCTGTATGGGCAGATCGCTCCGCTCGACCAACTCGTGCCGATCGCCGAACGCCACGGCGCAGTTGTCATCGAGGATGCCGCACAATCGCAGGGAGCACTGCGACACGGCCGAGGACTTGGCCACGGTGTGGCGATGGCCACCACCAGCTTTTATCCCGGCAAGAACCTCGGCGCCTACGGCGATGGTGGAGCGGTGTTGACCAGGTCGCCGGAACTGGCCGAACGGGTCCGCCTGATCGCCAACCATGGTTCGAAGGTTCGTTACCACCACGAGGTACCAGGGGTGAACAGCCGACTCGACGCCCTCCAAGCTGTCGTGCTGTCAGCAAAGCTTTCCCGCCTCGAAGGGTGGAACGAACGTCGGCGCGCGGCGGCCCGTCTTTACGAGGAGCTCCTCGAAAGCGTCGGCGGGGTGACGACCACACCAACCGCAGCGGGCAATACCCATGTCTGGCATCTCTTCGTCGTCCAGGTCGACGATCGCGACCGTGTGGTCAGCGAGCTGCAGGCCAACGGCGTGGGGGCCGCTATCCACTACCCGGTTCCGGTGCACCGCACGCCGGCCTTCGCCGGCGCCACCGATGAACGGTTCGAAGTCTCCGAGGCCGCCGCAGACCACATTCTGAGCCTTCCGATGTTTCCTGGCATCACCGCTGATCAACAGGTTCGGGTGGTCGCGACGCTGCAGGCTGCGGTGTCGCAGCGCGCCGCGATTCGCTACTGACGCAGTTCGAGGCTGACGCGGTTCGGGACTTGCGGTTCAGCGCCCGGCACCGGGTCCGCCCAGCATTGACCGGAAGGTCCGGATGATGATCTGTGCATCGAAGCGAAGGCTTTGATGGCGCAGGTAGTACATCTCGTACTGGAGCTTTTCGAGTGCATCGGCGTTGGTCGATGCATAGCCGTACTTGACTTGCGCCCAACCCGTCAGCCCCGGCTGTACCAGGTGTCGGAGTCGATAGAACGGCAGCTTGGTGGTGAGCTCATCGACATAGCCAGGTTGCTCGGGCCGGGGACCGACCACCGAGAGCTCGCCCCGCAAGATGTTGATCGCCTGAGGCAGTTCGTCGAGATGGGTCCGACGCAGTACACCGCCGAATCGAGTGACCCGCGCATCTCCGGCGCCGGTCCACAAGCCGCTCGTCGGCTGGGGAGACGCCTGAGTCGATGGGGCCATGGTGCGGAACTTCCAGATGTCGAACACCACTCCGCCCTTGCCGACCCTTGGTTGGCGAAACCAGAGCGGCCCTCGGTTGCCGACCCAGTTGGCCACCACGACGACAGGGACTGTCACGACGAGGGCGACCAACATCACCAGCCCGATCGCGACGTCCACGATCCGTTTCATCGGCGCATAGGTGCCGCGATGCAGCTCGGCAATATCGAACAGCATGGAGACCCGCTCCAGTTCCGCGACGGGCAGCTTGCCCAACCACTCCTCATAGAAGCCGAGCAGGGTGCGCACACGCGTGCCCGCCTCGTGCAACTGCGCCGCCTGACGAACGATCGACGGGTCCGTCGACGCCGCGCTGTCGAGCACCACCACGGTCGCCCCCGAGGTTCGGGCAAGGTCCACCAACGGTCGACGACGATGGGTTCCCGTCGCAGCCGCTGGCTGCATGATCTCCACGAGCGTCGCGGGCCGCTCGCCGAGTTCGTCGAGATCGATCAACAGCGAACCCACATCGGCCAAGTCACCCACCACCAACACGCGATCGGTGGCCCGGGCTCTCTTCGACAGATCCGCCGCCACCCGAGCGCAGAGTACGAACCATGGAGTCAGGATCAACACGGCACCGAGCACGACGAAACGAGGCAGGACGGCAGTTCCTCCGACCAGTTGGATGACCGACACCCCGAGTGCAGCGGTACCGGTAGCGGTACCGGCCGCCAAGAGCGCACCCAGCCGTGTCGCTCGACGGTCGGGCAATCCAGCGCCGTAGGCGGCAAGGAACAGCAGCGCCACGAAGGCAACCGCCGCGCTGAACCGGAACGACTCGGTGAAGTCGTACGGCGGATCGGCAATGCGTGAAGCGTGAAACTTTGACAGCGCGACAACCACGACCGCCACACCACCGTGCAGCAACACACGCGCCCACGACCGGCCCATCATCTTGTTCCATCGGCAGTTTCGCTGCCGGGGCAAGCCGCATGCGCCAGCCGCCCTTCAGGATGACGGCGATGGCGGTGACGAGGGGGCTGCCGAACTGGCCCGGAACCACCAGATGATCGTGATGGTCAACACGACAACGATCACCCCAACGACAGCAGCGCCGGAATGTGCGCGCCCCAGAATGAGAGCATCATCTTCATCCCCACATAGCTCAGGATCACCCCGAGCCCGATGTTGAGGTCGTCGGCAGCCGGCCGGTCGATCAGCGCGACTTCTCGATTCAACGCGCCAACAGCGCCGCGAGGAACTGTCCGGTGTAGCTCTCGGGCGTCTTCGCCACCACTTCAGGCGGTCCCTCGACCACTACCTGACCGCCCCCGGACCCACCTTCGGGACCCAGATCGATGATCCAGTCGGCGGTCTTGATCACGTCCAGGTTGTGCTCGATCACCAACACGGTGTTCCCCTGATCCACCAGTCGGGAG
>Ga0105046_10017376_pt1 | contig 11008 bp, 12 predicted proteins | sample MAT03_FD_78385 | JGI IMG/M metagenome (GOLD analysis project Ga0105046, IMG submission 78385) | Freshwater microbial communities from Lake Fryxell liftoff mats and glacier meltwater in Antarctica - MAT-03 (megahit assembly) | ecosystem: Environmental > Aquatic > Freshwater > Ice > Liftoff...
ACAACAATGACCATCAACGACGCAACAAACGGATCCATCCCGACGAACCATCGCTTTATTGTTCGCATGCCGCTACATACGCATCGATCGCATCAAGGTGCAATCGCCCCTCCTCATGCGATAGAAACGATCTCTCGATATGCAAATGCAACTCCGCTTTCGGCAGGCCTTTTATGAAGTCATTTTGGTTCGTCAAAGTTTGTTCCATTATGGATGAGTATGGGTAACCGACGAAGCGAATGCCTAGTACGGCTGCTGAAGCGCATCGCATAGGAACTTCATCATCGGTTTTGCATCGTCAAATGCATTCATGATCTGGTCACAGACATCCGCTTGCAAAAACGCTTTCTCAGTCAACTGCGTCACACCCGCGAAACTCTTTCGCCGCAGGTCTTCGATCGCCGGATGATTCGGGTCCATTCCGCGTGGCGCCGTTTTGAGCGAAGCGCCATCGAGTTTGAATCGCGAGACAAACTTCTTGTTGTTGCGAACGCGGTTCCATTCCTTGACGTCGTCCAAAATCGCTTGTCGAATGGCAGTAAGGGTTTCCGTCGGCGGTAGCCAAATTCCTGCCGCAACAAAACATGCATCCGGTTCCAAATGAACATAAAGACCGGGTGCATGTACATCGCCTCCAATGGAGTGCCGAAAATGGATTCCCACGTTGGTCTTGTAGGGCGTTTTGTCTTTTGAGAACCGCGTGTCCCGATAGATCCGCATAATCGACCCGCCCACTCGTTTTGGCTCTGCGAGCAAGTAGCGAGAATGCTTGGCTAGCCGAGGTTGCATTTGCTTTACAAAATCCATCGCGGCAAACAACACATCTTGCTCATAGCGCGGCTTGTTTTCGGCAAACCACTCGCGGTCGTTGTTGTTCCCAAGCTCCCTCAAAAACGAAAAAAGCTTAGCCGAAAACGGTGACTTCACGGCCTCAACGGATGCTCTCTTCATTCGTCCGCCGTACTTTGAAAAAGCCGTATCAACAAATCGACGATGGGAGACATCGCAATGGCCATAAACCCTAGCATGAATATTTGATTGGCATCCAGCCATTGATCCTCTGGCAAAATCACCACCGCGCCAAGCAACCCTAATGCGGCAATCAAAAACATTTCAAACCGATAGGGGCGCTGCCAAACCGAATACCATAACAACAAAGTCCAAAAGGCCAGCAAGAGCCCCACCATACCCATACCAAGCCAGCCGGACCCAGCCAAAAGACCAGCGAGTATCCAATAGTACGGCCGTATTTTTGATAATCGCTGTCGGGTATGACGCGCAGTACGTGCAATAGGGTTTGGCATAGTTTTAGGGTCGCACTACCATTCCGATTGCCAAGGCTTAGTGATGTAAAGAATCGCTCCCAACGCAAGACTGCACCACGACGCAGCCAACACAACTCGAAACCAACCACTCGTTATTCGCCCTAACACAATGTCAAATACGCCAACTATCGTCGGAAGGAAAAGTACCGAGCCAATTAGCCAATACGGAAGAGAATGCGATTCAAAAAAGAACCTGCTAGTTGCCAAGCAAGCGACTGCCATGATAGCCAACGGTAAAACAATGGTTGCAAGCTGCCAGCCATAATGCAGCTTGGCCGATGATTGGCGAAACAAGCCAGCAATGGAAGCTCCCAACGCCACGCCGATTCCGACAACTGCCCACTCCCCGAGGCTCGCATACGACTGCAGGGTAATCGCAGCCACGCACCCGAATTGGCCGAGCACCGTCAGCGAAACCCAGCGAGAACCACCCGCTCTTGCAATGGAATTCAAAGAAGCCATGTTGCACACTGCAGCCAAACAACCCACCGCCATCCACGGCAGCAACTTCACATGCTGGTCGTCCAATACAGCACCTTCGTTGAGGCATACGTAAATCACGCCGATGGCAATAGCACTAGTTACCGTTCCAGCCAGACCAGTAAAGTGGACCGGGATGGAGAACACCACGCGAGCCATTGCCAACAGAACCATACTCGCCGGAATCATCCAAATCATCCATTCCCATTGGTAGGACGCTTTCCAAGAAGACCACTCCGACGGTGCACTGATCAAACCGCGTTGCCAGAAATCCGATATTATCATCCCAACGGCACAAAGGACCGCTCCGAGTACCGTTGGCAACGCAGTCCCCTTGACCGGTTCGTCGTCATACCAGTCCTCTCCTTGATCGGTTCGAGCCAATAGGGCACAACCAATCAACGAACACACTGCAGGCAACACCACTCTCTGCAAACCGATGTCGAGCTCAAAACTCATTCGTAATCCCCAGCGGCAGCATTCATCCTCGCGGCTCAATGAAGACTTGAGTCAACCTTTGATAAGCTTCCGCATCGAGGGCAAAGTCCGTTTCGCCCAGAAACAATGAGCCGGCCTCCGGTGAATCACCTCTTCGCTCCATCGGCATGTGCTCAACCGCCGTTGTAATCACCAACCAAACGCGATCTTGCCAAACGATGAGCTGAGGGCAAGTCGCTTGGGGGCTTCCGTTGGTTTGCCATTCCTGTTCGACTTGTCCGGTCGCAACCGAGTATTGAACCGTTCTTCCAAACGGGGCTGCGCTGGGATTGTAAAGAGAAACCAAAACACTCCTGCCATCCAACGTCATCGTCATTCCATCTGGAACGCCTGGGTCGTTCGCCAAATCCACCACCACGTGCTCTTCTTCGATAGCACCCGAATCTGTATTGATGTGATACAAGACTACTTTACGCGTCGGCGAGTCGATGTCCAGCAGTTCAACATGCGATGGCCCCACAGCTAAAACACACTTTCCATTACTGCAAATTTGATCGGATCTCAACCGAAACAACTTGGCATCGCGTCCTCGCCAAAAGTACAAACCAGCCTTTTTCGTTCGAAACTCAAGATCCTTCGTTCCGAAAATCAAATTGCCATCCCATGTAACACCATCGTTAACGATCGTTCCAGCGCAATCGCTATCTATCCCATCGATAAAGGGAGCGAAGTGTTCGGTAGCACACGAATAGATTCCAACGCTGCGTTCACATCCAACAACGAAGTTTCCCTTGTCCGTTGGGAAAGCGAAACCAGGACGACCAGGTATCGCATAGGAGACGTTGGTTTTGTCGGCCAAGTCAAAGATATTGATGGAACCGGAGCTCGCATCCGGACCATGCTGGATCGCAACCCATGAAAACTTTCCGTCACCCAATGGATAAGGCCCCTCAGGTAAAAACCGAAGGGCACTAGACGCAGGCGAATACAAAACTTGTGTCGGTTTCAATTCGTTAAGCTTTCTCAAACGCGGAGTCAAATGCTCGACCGCTTGGCGCAAAGTCGATGTTCTTTACGAAGCCGGCCGCCTCTTTGGCTCCGAACTCACGATCCATTCCGCTGTCTTCCCACTCGACGCTCAATGGCCCGGCGTACCCGATATCATTCAGTGCACGAATGATCTCCTCGAAGTTCACGCTGCCGCGACCTGGACTTCTGAAATCCCAACCGCGACGTGGATCGCCAAAATTGAGATGGCTGGCCAAGATACCCGATCGACCGTTCAGCTTGGTCGTCGCGTCCTTGATATGAACGTGGTAGATTCGGTCCGGGAACGCACGCAGAAACTCAACAGGATCGATACCCTGCCAAATCAAATGACTAGGATCAAAGTTGAATCCGAACTCAGGACGATGATCGAGCGCCTTCAATGCCATTTGTGCCGTATAAATATCAAAGGCTATTTCTGTCGGGTGCACTTCCAACGCAAATCGAACGCCATTCTTTGCAAACTCATCGAGAATCGGATTCCAACGTTTGGCCAAAAGCGAGAAACCATCATCAATCATCGATTGGGGCACGGGCGGAAAGGAATAGTTGAGATGCCAAATACTTGACCCCGTAAAGCCATTCACGACACCTACGCCAAACTTCTTTGCGGCTCGCGCTGTTGCCTTCATCTCCTCGATAGCTCGCGCATTGACGCCAGCTGGGTTTCCGTCGCCCCATACGTACCCGGGAAGGATGGCCTTGTGGCGTTGATCGATGGTATCCAAAACCGCTTGGCCAACAAGGTGGGCGCTAATCGCATGGCATTGCAATCCCAAATCGTCTAACGCCGCTCGCTTGGTATCGCAGTAAGCAGGCTCTGAATTCGCTTTTTGCACCTCAAAATGGTCGCCCCAGCATGCCAACTCGATACCATCGTAACCAAAATCTTTGGTAAGCTGTGCCATCTTGGAAAACGGCAAATCGGCCCACTGGCCGGTAAACAACGTGACTGGTCTGGCCATGCTAAAACTATCTCCTAAGGGTGAGAGTCGACGGAAAGGATTCGGATCTAAAGAATAACATGATCCGCGATCCAGTTATAGTCAGGGAACCAGAATGAATTCAGACATTGTGATTCAGCTCTCTTTAGGAGGACAGGATCTAGCAGACATCAGGAACCTGCGATTCGAAATCCTCCGCAAACCGCTCTCCATGCCAACCTCAGGAACCCTTTTTCCCGGCGACGAAGACGAATCGACTATTCATATTCTTGCCCGGCGTCACGGAGAACTCATCGGCTGCGCAACTTTGCTCATCGACGATTCTCCCGACATTCAACTGCGCGGGATGGCCGTTGCAAAGGAATGGCAAAGTCACGGCATTGGGCAACGTATCGTGGAATCCGCTAAGGACATGGCTATCCAAAAAGGCAAAGATCTTTGGTGCAACGCCCGCTTTTCCGCAATCGGCTTCTACGAACGACACGGCTGGAATCCGTCCGGCGAATTCTTCGAAGTTCCGATTGTAGGGAAACACATTGTCATGAAATGGACCAGAACTTTGGTAAATATCGTTTGATTGGTTAAGAACGCAATAAAATAGTTGGGTATCATCAGGTGGCTCAGGCTGACCGCCTGACTCATCTAACCCGTGTCAAAAGTCAGCACTACACATTGAAACAGAGGCCGCGATGAACGATCCAAAGAATCAAGACGTCGTTCTGCACGACGGCCAATGCAATTTCTGCCGCTCGCAAATCAATATTTTGCGTCGCCTCGACGGACGAAATCGACTGAAATTCATCTCGCTCCACGATCCTGAGGTGGCCATCAACTATCCGAATTTGACCGTCGAAAAGCTGATGGAACAAATGTGGATCGTAACGCCAGATGGAAAACAACATGGCGGTGCATATGCCGTCCGATACCTTACTCGTCGGCTTCCTATCCTTTGGCCTGTCGCTCCGCTGCTGCACATGCCTTTGACGATGCCTATCTGGTGTTTCCTGTATCGACTCGTCGCCAAGTATCGGTACAAGATTGCTGGCAGGGATTGCGACGAGGGTGGCACTTGCTCGCTTCACCGTTGAGCAAGCGATGATTACCTCGCTACTTGCCACAGACCAACTTCGAAACCAAGCGATGGCTCTCGGCTTTTCGTTGTTCGGAGTCGTACGCGCTCAGCCCGCTCCAGGCTTCGAGCGACTGCAGGAATGGATACAACGTGGCTACGCCGGAGAGATGAACTACATCGCCAAACGTGCCTCCGCCTACCAACACCCTGATGCGGTGCTTGAGGGCTGCCAAAGCGTAGTCATGTTAACGATGCCCTACGCCTCCAATCCACTGACTACGCCCCGTAAGAGCACGAGTGATCAACTCGCACTCGCACAAGATACTTCCGGATACAAAATCGGGAACTATGCGGCGGGACAAGTCGATTACCATGAGTTGATCCGCGAACGACTCAACAAGCTTGCGAACTCGATGGAGACGATGTTCCCAGGCTCACGGAATCGCGGTGTCGTCGATACCGCTCCTCTTCTCGAACGTGACTTTGCACAGTTGGCCGGTATCGGTTGGATCGGAAAAAACACGCTCCTGCTAAATCGCTCGGAAGGTAGTTATTTCTTTTTGGCTGCACTGCTAACTAGCGCCGAACTCGCGGAAGACATTTCCTCCGAAACGGACCACTGCGGTTCATGTACTGCTTGCCTGGACGCGTGTCCAACCTCCGCTTTCGTCGGCCCGCATGTTCTCGACGCATCGAAATGCATCAGCTACTTGACGATCGAATATCGAGGTCGCATCCCCGATTCGTTAAGCGAAAAGATGGATGGATGGATTTTTGGCTGCGATGTTTGCCAAATGGTTTGCCCCTGGAACCGCAAACTCGACGTCACTGTGCCCAGCGAGCTTCAACCCGATCAAATGGACTTCAAGACCTCTCTGGAACACTGGCTGACGATCGACGAAGCGACCTTTCGAAAACTCTATCGTCACACCCCGTTCTGGCGCACCAAACTCTCCGGTATGCAACGCAACGCCATGATCGCAGCCGCAAGCTCCAATCGCCTGGATCTGACGCCAATCCTTGAGAAGTTTCTAAAAAGCAGCGACGAAGTACTGCGGTCGACCTCACAATGGTGCCTATCCAAACTGACAGACACCCTTGTTTAACCCCATGGCCTTTTGGCCGTGGGGGAAGTGGGATAGGCTTCCAGCCTGTCATTTTTAATGCGACAGGCTGGAAGCCTATCCCACCAGACGAGCTGGCTGGGGTCTCTTCGGATCATCTATACTGATCGCAATGTTGCGAGCTTAGTTTTGTCCCACTGGGCTCGCGAAAATCCTTTAATAAAAATCCCTCCCACACTAGGTCGTGCCATGAAGATTAAAAGTCTCTTGATGTCGATGCTTCTTCTCGTTTGCTATACATGGCACAACGATTCACTCGACGATAAGCCGAACATTCTGCTGATGCTAAGCGACGACCATAGCTACCCCTTTGTCAGTTGTTACGGAGATTCCAATGTCCGGACTCCAACGCTGGATCGCCTGGCAAACGAAGGGATGCGATTTCATCGGTTCTTCACCGCTTGTCCGCAATGTGTACCATCCCGCGCTGCATACATGACCGGTCGGTCCGTCGTCGCAGCTCGCATGACTCGATTCTCATCGCCTCGACCAAGAGACGAAATAACGCTTCCCGAACTTTTGAAATCCCAAGCGGGTTACTATACCGGCATCTGTGGCAGAAGCTTTCATTTAGACGGCTCCAACGGAAAGGGGACCCAACCAGGGACGGATCTCCTAGCAAAAAATGACATGCGTACATTTCAGTCGCGGGTCGACTTCCTGGAAGGCTCACCTGATTCCGGCGTATCGCAAAAGTTTGCGACTTTCCTAGATAACAAGCCAGCCGCCAAACCGTTTTTCATGTGGGCAAACTTCAGCGACCCGCATCACGTATGGAATGCACCTAATGAGTTTCGACCCGATCCGAAGTCACTAACACTGCCTGCTCATTGGCCAGATCTGCCAGGCATGCGTGATCAATTGGCTGACTATTGCGCCGAAGTGAATCGAGTGGATCAAACGGTTGCAAGTGTTGTCCGGGTTCTCGAAGAGCGAAAACTACTTGACACGACGATCATCGTCTTTGCTGGCGAAGGGATGTCAACAAAGACGGGGCCATTGACCGATCCGAGTTCATGCCCGCAACGCCTTTGGAATCCCCAAAGTAGCACCCTCCAAGGCCATTGAGGTCGAACTTAGAACATTCAAACAAGTCCGTTTTTCGTCAAAAACTACCAACTGGACTTCGCCGATGCCTCCTGCATCGACGTTTTGAATTCAATACTTGATATCAACGGGAATCGTTTTCCGCTTAGCGATACAAGACCGTAGCGTACCAACCATTGCTACCTCGGGCTACGCCGATTCCGACAGGGCTACGTTGTCCCCAGTAACAGCATTTTCGAATCGCATCATCCGAGGAGACGGTTGAGAAACCGACACCTTCGTAACGACCACTCCCCATCGAGCCACCCACATGACGCATTTGGCCGGACGACGCTTGTTGCGTAGCTTTCCGTTGCGCTATGCAGTTGTCGCAGGCACTTGCTGTCTGGGATGATTGTGCAAATACAGTTGCAACAAACACCATCATCGTCAATGCAAACCGTCGCATAAAAAACACTCCCTTACGAGAAACTTTTCAACAGCCTCGTGCTATATTCCATTTCAGCAACCTTCCTGATCACTTAACACATACAACCCTCTCCCCGGACCGCAAACCTGTCAACCGCACATAGCGTTGGGGGGTGACCACTTGACAACCTTAAAGCCTTTGGTGACCAAGACCTATGCGGACGAGATTTTTTAGAAGATATGGGGGATTGGTGACTGTAGGTGTCAGTCGTCTTTAGACTGCAATGACCTCAGCGAGGGGAATTGCCCTTGACGATTACTCTGCGAGAAGTTCTTCGACTATCTTTTCGATAGTCTTGTCGACAGTTGCTCCCTCCCAGTTAAGTTCGCCTTGCCACCAAAAACGGATGTATCCCTTCTTATCGATGACGTAAACTGTGGGCCACATGGTGTTCGACCAAGCGTCCCAGTTTGTGCTTTTTACGTCAATCAAAACTGGAAACTTGAAGCCCTTTTCATTGGCTGCGTTCTGAACTTGCTTTACATCTCGCTCGGTAGCCGTCTCTGGCGTTTGGATTCCAATCACGCTGACACCACGTTTCGACAGCTGTTCATGCCAACGATTGTAATGGTTAAAATTGGCAACGCAGTTGTGACATTGGAAAGCATAGAAGTGCAGCAAAACAACCTTGCCTCTGTTATCAGCAAGTTTCGTCGCCGCGCCACCTGCCCAGTGGCCACTCTCAATAAGCTCTGGGGCAAGCGGATAGATTCGTGTCAGTTTTTGGGTATCGAACGAGTTGCCCATCAATTTGCTAAATGCGTTCCTCTGTGCTGAGGTCAAGGTTTCCGCAATTCCCTTTGACTCTGCGTCCTTTGCGGCCTGAGCCTCTGCTAGCAGTTTCTTATCCTGCGATTTGTCGCCTTGTAGTTTTTTGGCGACTCGGTCTGTCGCCGCGTAGAGATCATTTAACATTGATGTCTGGGTTTTGGTGAGATTGACTACTTTCGCAACATCGGGTCTGGCAAAGATGCGAGTCCCTTGAGACTGGAGTTCGATCTGCTTTAGCCGCTCCATTTTCTCTGGCGATACATACTTACTCAGGGAATCGATCAGCAATTGCTCTTGATTTGCAATCACTTTCCGCTGCTCATCCTCTGGCCGAATCCGAACTCGCCACCACAAACCATCTATCACAGCCAATTCTTCCAAAAAAGCGTTGAGCGAGTCCCCCTCCAGTTGCAATTCCTTTTGTACCTCTGGCGTGTGAATGAGCTTCAGCAAATTTTGTGGTACCGCCTTGAGATCAGCGGGAATCGCATCAAACGAGATTGGATCTGACGCAGACGAGCTCGATTGTGGCCCGAAAGCAACAACCAAAGCCAAAAGACCTGCGAGTTGCTTTAATGAATTGACTATTTGAATCATGAACCCACCTTTTTGCCACTTTCGGGAAATCGAAATCATACTGACGTGACGGTTCGGATCGCAAAATTCTTACATTCCATTCGTCAAAAAAAACTCCCAGGGAGCTAGGAAAACACAACAATGTCGAACGCTACTTCGCATCGAGTGGCGTTCTTGTGTTTGATTCTTCCATTGTAGCGATCACCTTTGACTGCTGTTCCGCATCAGCCATCATCCCCAGAATTTTGTACGCGGATACTAGTTTTTGTCGTGTCTCCATGCGACCAAGATCCAAACGGATCGCTAATTCGAACTTGTTGATGGCTTCCTTAGGCCGGTTTGCTAAAACCAATACTTCCCCCCAAGTATCCAAGACATCGGCGTTACTCGGAGCAATTGCACTCGCCTTGGTAACAAGCTCTAGTGCACGATCAACGTGCGATGACGATATCGCAATCAAACAGGAAGCCAAATTGTTCAATGCTGCAAAATTGTCAGGTTCCTTAGCCACTGCCAACTCCCAATACCTTTGCGCTTCCGTGAAATTGCTATTTACGAAGTGGCCCTGACCCAACAGGAGAAGCGAAGGTACATCAATAATATCGCGAGCGATTTGATCCTTAAGTACGTCCAATAGCCTCTTGGTTGGCTTGACTTTAAACACAAGCAATTTAGCAATCTCACCCGACACGTTTGGGTTGGTGGGATCTGTGTCAGCCATTGCTTCTAAAAAGTTGAGGTTCGATTCAAATTTTCCATCCGAATTTTTCGTGATTGTTTTTAAGTAGATTAATCGCTGAACTTCAGACAGTTGCCGAACGGTTGATGACCCGCCGAGCTTTAGACGCAATCCCTCCTGAAGCACGTCAGCGGCTGATTCCAGTCGATAGTTCAAAAGCCTTGCGTCAGCAAGCGACTGCCGATCCAATTCTTTCTCTGTGGGAAAATTGATCTTGGCCGCAAAGTAGTCTTCCGCTCGATTCGCTGCCGCTATCCTCCCTTCGTCATCTCCAATCCTGGCGCAGAGTTTAGCAAGTTCCAAAATCAGTTCCGGCTTCACCATGACCACTTGCTTTACCATCTCGACCGACTTCTTATTGTCCCCTTGTTTCTCCAACAAGCGAGCATAAAGCAGGAGCAATCTAAAATCCGCGTCCTTCCATTTGGAAGCTTTGTCCAAATGATCCATTAGTTCATCTTTGGCCACTTCATCCCCGGAACTTTTTTTGATGACGAGCGATTTTGCGAGCCAAGCGTTTGCCTGAGGAAATTCGCCGAATTGGTTCCCGCTAACCTCTTTCATTCCAAGCTCGGCTCGCTCGTCCTGATCGTTCAGAGTTGCGATCAATCCAAGGCGATACTTTGCAATCTGGTGATTTGGCTCGAGCTCAAGTACCCGACTACATTGCAACTCCAAATAGCGTTTCCTGTCATTCGACAAGATTTCGAGTGGAGCCTCAAACTCGACTCTCGCAACGGCACCGATCGCTTCGCTAAATTCTGACTCCTGCCGTCGCTCACTTGCCAACTCAAGAGTCCTTGTCGAGCAGAGCTTTAAACTCTCGTCGATAAGCGATTTCACCTGGCTGCCCTTGCGATTGAGAATCGAAAAACCAACCATACAGTAGAACCCTATGAGCAATATCAACGATGTGCTATTCAGAAAAAAACCACGCCATTGGCGCGACCCTCGCCAACCGCGTGCCCAATCGATG
>Ga0105046_10017380_pt1 | contig 11004 bp, 8 predicted proteins | sample MAT03_FD_78385 | JGI IMG/M metagenome (GOLD analysis project Ga0105046, IMG submission 78385) | Freshwater microbial communities from Lake Fryxell liftoff mats and glacier meltwater in Antarctica - MAT-03 (megahit assembly) | ecosystem: Environmental > Aquatic > Freshwater > Ice > Liftoff...
ACTCGCCGCATGGGCTACGACGGCAAGGGCCAGGCCGTCATCCGCACGCCCGCCGACGCCGACGCCGCGTGGGAGGCGCTCGGCGCCGTGCCCCTCCTCGTCGAGGCCCTCATCCCCTTCGACCGTGAACTCTCCGTCATCGGCGTCCGCGCCCGCAGCGGCGAGCACCGCGCCTACCCCCTGGTCGAGAACGTCCACGAACGCGGCATCCTGCGCCTCTCCCGCGCCCCCGCCGACGTCACCCCAGCGCTCCAGGCCGCCGCCACGGCCCACTCCAAGGCCGTCATGGACGCTCTGGGCTACGTCGGCGTCCTCACCATCGAGTTCTTCGACGCCGCAGGGACGCTCCTGGCCAACGAGATGGCCCCCCGCGTCCACAACTCCGGCCACTGGACGATCGAGGCCGCGCGCACCAGCCAGTTCGAGAATCACCTCCGCGCCCTCGCCGACCTCCCCCTGGGCGACACCACCCCCCGCGGCCCCAGCGCGATGGTCAACCTCATCGGAGCGTGCCCACCCCTCGCCGACCTGCTCCGAATCCCCGGCGCCCACCCGCACCTCTACGGCAAGGGCCCCCGCGAAGGCCGCAAGGTGGGCCACGTCACCATCACCGACGACAGTGCGACCCTCGCCCGCTCCACGCAGGCCGTCCTCGCCCTCGCAACCGAGCACCACACCCCCCTCCATCCCGACGCAAACCCATAACCCCGCGCCCTCTCCTCCCTCCCCCCCCGGGGGAGGTGGCGCTTCGCCGGTGAGGGCTCCACCCCCTCAACCCTCTCCGATGACGACACGACGTGACGAATCGGCGTCGAGGACGATCGAGAGGTCGACGTCGCACCGGGCCCGAATCGGGGGTTTACCCGATCATCACCCCAGCACACCCGCGACCATCCCCGCCGCGTCCATCGACTCCCCTTCGATCGCCCCCAGCAACCCGCTCCGCCATACCCAGCGCTTGAGCGGGAGGTGCTGCCCATACGCCAACGCCAGCAACTCCGCGGCGTGCGGGCCGTCCACGGTCGAGGCGGGCAGGCTCTCCGTCTCGAGGAACGGCGCGACCGCCCGCGACGCGCCGCCTCGCTCGCGCTTCACGAACTGCCGCGTGTACACGGCCTCGTCCGACGACGCCACGTCCCGGCCGAAGAGGGCCGCCGCGCACTCAGGCGTGGTCTTCGCGAACCCGAGCGCGGCGTACCCGAGCTTGTATTCCCGCTCCAAGTACGCCCGCGCCGTCAGCCGGTGGTCGTGCAGCGCCGTCGCCTCGGGCCGATACAGCACCGGCACCCCGAACGCCCGCTGCATCCGGAACGCGAGCTCATCGTCCTCGTACCCGTACGTCGAGGGGAAGACCGTCACCCCGCCGACCTCCCGCACCAAGTCCCGCGGCATCGACAGGTTCAGCATCCACGCGTGGCGGAACCCCCAGTCCCGCTCCCGATCCGCGCGGGCCGCGGGAGCGTCCATCCGATCATGGAAGAAGACCATCGACGTCTCACGCACCATGCGGTCGAACAACCGGTCGTCCGCGTGCCGTACCCAAGGCGAGGCGCCCACGACGATTGCTCCGGGCCGGCGACCCTCTCGCGCCGCCGCCTGCGCTCGCGCGTGCGCCGCGAGAAACCCTGCGTCGGGCACCATGTCGTCGTTCAGGAAGACGAGCGTCTCGCCCCGGGCGACCTCCAGAAGCCGGTTCCTGACGGCCGCCTGGCCGCACCGCGGGCACTCGATCGCCTTGAGTTCACCGCCCCCGGCCTCGCGCCACGCCGTCAGGCCGACCTTCGCCGCCTCGGAGTCGGGCCCGTCGAACCCCACCAGCACCTCGTACGCGTCCCGGGCCAGCGTCTGCCCGGCGAGCGCGCGGAGCAGGGCCGCGAGCCGCGCCGGGCGGTGGTGGGTCGGGATGAGCACGCTGACCAGCACGACGGTGGGTTATCGGCCCGCAGGCGGGGGGGACTTGCCCCGACCCACCCGGTCCTCGCAGGTCGCGGCGCTCCCGGGCCGCAGGCGGAGCGTCCGAGAGCCGATACGTCACCCGGATGGGTCGGTGTCGGCCGATCCCCGATCCGGCACCGGCCCAGCCACCCCGAGCGAAGAGCGATCATGCAGACCCGCGAACAGAGCACCGAGCAGCGCCGCCACCCCCGCGTCCGGGTCGAGCGCCCCTGCAAGGTCTTCCACCACCGCACGGGCCGGTACTTTCCCGGCATCACGTCCGACGCCTCGGCGGGCGGGTTCCTCGTCCGGATCGAGTCCGCCCGCCCCATCGGCCCCGGAGACCGGCTCGACGTCCTGGTCGCGTGGTCCGAGCGCGTCCTGCTCGCCAAGGCGGACGGCGTCGAGGCGACCGTCACCCGCCGCCTCCAGACCGGCGAACGCGAGCAGACCGTCGCCGTCAGGTTCACCCAGCCCCGCGAGCTGGCGGTGTCGAACGCGGCGTGACTCTCGGACGTACAGCGGTGAACGAGCCCCGCTCCGCGCCCCCTCCCCCCTTCTCGGCGCCCTCTGCGTTGAGGGCGGTCCTCCCTACGATTCCCCGATGCTCTGGCAGCCGTCCCTTCCCGACGCCTATCTGAAGATGACGCCCGAGTCGCTGGGCGCGGCGATCGATGCGCGCCGGCGCGAGCTGGGAGACGCCGTGGTCATCCTCGGCCACCACTACCAGACCGACGAGGTCATTCGGCACGTCGACGCGACGGGGGACTCGCTCAAACTCAGCCAGGTCGCGGCCCGGCTGGCCGGCGAACGGACGGCCCTGAACCCCGTCCGAGCCGTGATCTTCTGCGGCGTTCACTTCATGGCCGAGACGGCCGACATGCTGACGCCAGACGGCGTCGCAGTGATCCTCCCGGACCTCTCGGCCGGGTGCTCCATGGCCGACATGGCGCAGTACGACGACACCGTCGAGGCGTGGGATTCGATCCACGCCTCCCTCGCAGAGGGGGGCTGGCGCGGCCGCGTGGTCCCGGTGACGTACGTCAACTCCTCCGCCGCCATCAAGGCCTTCGTCGGCGAGCGCGGCGGGGCCTGCTGCACGAGCTCCAACGCCGCCGCGGTCTTCCGCTGGGCCATGGCCGGGGGCACGACCCCCCGGGCCGACGGCGAGGAGATCAAGGTCCTCTTCCTGCCCGATCAGCACCTGGGCCGCAACACGGCCGCGGCGTACGGCATCGACGTCGCCGCGCACTCGTGCGTCTACGACCCCCGTCTGACCCGGCGTGGCCGGCCCTTGGGCGGCGCGACGCCCGAGGCGCTGCGCGGGTCGTCGGTGATTCTGTGGGCGGGGCACTGCTCGGTGCACAAGCTCTTCCGCCCGGAGCACTGCGACGCCATCCGCGCCGAGAACGCCGCGGACCCGGGTGCCGAGCCAGTGCGGATCCTCGTCCACCCCGAGTGCGCGAAGGAGGTGGTCGACCGGGCCGATCTGGCGGGTTCGACCGAGTTCATCATCAACGCGGTCCGCGAGGCGCCCGCGGGAAGCCGCTGGGCGATCGGCACCGAGGTGCACCTGGTCACGCGCCTGGGGCGCGAGGCCGCTCTCCGGGGCGTGCAGGTCCGCATCCTCAGCGACTGCCAATGCCTCTGCACCACGATGTTCCGCATCGACCAGCCGCACGTGCTGTGGGTCCTGGACAACCTGGCCGGTCGCTTCGACGGTCGGGGCGGCGTCGAGGGAAAGGTCCGGATCGTCAACCAGATCAGCGTCCACCCCGAGGTGCGTCGGTTGGCCCTGCTGGCCATCGACCGCATGCTGGCGCTCTCGGCGGGGCGGCCCGACGCGGCGCGGGTCGGCACCGCGGATTGACGCCGCGTTCCCCGTCGCTCAGACGCCGACCTTGGCTCCCATCTTGATCTCGGTGACCGCGGCCTCGCGGGGCGCGGTGGACGCGGGGGCGGTGGGCGTGGCGGGCTGCAGCTCGACGCTCTCGCGCATCAGGCGGCCGACCTTGAACTTGACGGCCCGCTTGGACGGGACCTCGACCTTCGCGAGGGTCTTGGGGTTCTGCGCGAGGCGGGCGGCGCGCTCCTTCACCTCGAAGACCCCGAAGTCGCGGAACTCGAGGCGGTTGCCCCGCTTGAGCTCGGTGATGATCTGATCGAGGAACTCCTGGATCGCGCGCTTCGCGTCGGCCTTCTTGACCTTGGTCCGCTCGGTCACGCGCTCGATGAGTTCCTTCTTCGTGATGGTGGTCATGCCTCGTCCTCGCCCGGCGCGTCGCGCGGCCCGTCCTGGCCGAATCGCCGCTCCGTCTCCTCCGCCCTCGACGACCGACGATCCACGCTCACCCGACGGTACGGCGTCACGCCGCGGACGCCAAGGTGCGGCGGCCAGAACACCCTGCTTGGCACCGCGCGGCAGGAGTCCTGCGCGGGCGACGCCCCTCGATGCGGTCTGTGCGGTCTCTCTCGCTCCGAACGGGCAGGCCCGAGAACCCCACGACCCCCAAACACTCACGGTCTCGACACCCGACGGTTGCTCGGGCGCGACCGCCGAGTATCGCGCGCCGTAAGTCTTTAGTCAATCCCGACGTAGGGTCATTGGCGCGAAGATTCGCGCGCCTGGCGTGGCCCCCGGCACGAATCGGGCGGCGTTCGGGGTTCGGTCCGACGGGAGCGACGTGGGGGGGCGGCTAGAAGGCGAAGACGGCGCCGAAGTACAGCCCTTGGAGGGTGCCGTCGAACTCGAAGGCCTCGCCGCCGTCGCCGCTGCCGAGGTCCATGAAGAGGGCGCGATAGCCCACCTGCAGGCCGACGTGGTCGATGGGGTGCCAGGCGAAGCCGACGATGATGTCCAGGGAGAGGGAGTCGCGGTCCGCGAGGGGGAGGCCGCCGACGGTCATCTGGATGTTGACGTCGGCCTGCTCGTAGAACTCCATGACGTAACGGATGCCGGCGAGGGGCTCGACGAAGGTTTCCTCGCCCGCCGCGGCGGAGACGGCGCCGGGGGCGGACTCCCCGACGCGGACGACGTCGATGTCGACGTCGTAGAGGCGGGCGCCCGCGACGGCGTCGAGCGTGGCGCTGAAGACCCGCTTGCCCATGGGCGTGCGGCGGGTCCAGCGGCGGTCGCCGTCGAAGAAGCGGTAGGTCCCTTCGATCTCCATGTTGGCGATGTCGAAGGATGTTCGGACGGTGTCGGCGGGGACGATCTCGAGGTCGCCCACGCGGTTCAGGATGCCGGTGGCGTTGCGGTCGGTGGTGTAGATGAAGCCCCGAGCACCCCCGCCCCAGCGGCCGCGGGCGATGGAGAACTCGCCCAAGGGGGTGAGGCGGCTGTTGTCCACGCCGAGGTTGTTGACGTCGACGGGCGTGGTGTCGCCGGCGGGGTCGGCGCTGGGGAGGGTGAGGTCGCCGCTGACGCCGGCGTACCAGACCGCGGGCTCGACGCGGAGCGTGAAGCGGGCGGGGGCGTGGATGGCGGATTCGGCGGTATCGGCCACCTCGGCGGGCGAAGTCTGCGCGAGCGCGGCGGGGGCGAGGGCGAGGGCCAGGAGGATGCCTTGGCAGGGGCGGCGGCGGGTGGGGGGCATGGCGGGCTCCGGAGTCGCGACGGGGAAGGGCAAGAGCGTACCCGCGCTAGGCTCCGCCGTGCGACCGCCCGACCTCGTGATCGCGATTGAAACAAGCAACCCGTCCGCGTGGGGGCCGGGGGCGGGGGGCGGGGACGCGTCGGTGATGCCCGGGGTGGCAGTGGGGCGGCTGGTGGGCGGCGCCGTCGAGTTGGTGGGCGTGGAGCGGATCGATCCCCGGGGGCGGTCGGACGGGCTGATGGCGGCGGTGGACGCCCTGTTCAAGAGGATCGGGGCGCGGCCGCGCGAGATCGCGCGGGTGGCGGTGTCGGTGGGGCCCGGGGGGTTCACGGCGGTCAGGATCGCGGTGAGCGCGGCGAAGATGATCGCGGAGGTGACGGGGGCGGGGTGCATCGCGGTGCCATCGGCGAGCGTCGCCGCGTGGCGGACGCCGCGGGGACGCGCCTTCGCGGTGGCGCTGGCGTCGAAGGTCGCGGCCAGCGGATCGACGGCGTGGGTGACGGGGTTCGACGGGGAGGGGGCGGCGATGGGGGCGGGGGCATTGATGGACGCGGCGGCGGTGCGGGCGATGGGGGTGGGCGTGTTGGTGGCGGACCGGTTCCTCCCGGCGGAGTTCGGCGCGGGGATGGAGGTGGTGGCACCGGTCTTCGATCCGGTGGCGTTGCTGGAGGCCTCGGCGGGGATGCCGGCGGTGGACCCGGCCGCGCTGCTGCCGGTGTATCCGAGGGAGCCCGAGGCGGTGACGAAGTGGCGGGCGCTGCGGGGAGGTGGGGTGGAGGGCATCGGATAGCCGCGGGGCGCGGCGAGCCGGTGGCGCGGGGGGGTGGGGGGCGTGTGCGGTCTGTGCGTGCGCCGGGCCGCGGGAGGGACGTGAAGTTGCGTGGGGTGGGGGTCGATAGACGCCTGTAGCACGCGGGGACCTTGGGCAAGCAGCGCCCGTGCCGGAAGGGCGATGACTCTCCGGCGGCCATGGACGGCCGATCCTCGGCGCGCGACGAGGGCGCCCACATGACGGCCGGAAACCTGGGTGGAAACGCGGGCGGGAACGCGGGCGGGCGGGCCGAGGGCGCCGGCGAGGATCTCTCGCGGAAGCGCGTCTTCACGACGGGCGAGGCCGCGGCGGTCTGCAAGGTGAGCCAGCAGACGATCATCCGCTGCTTCGACTCTGGGCGCCTGGCGGGCTTCCGGGTGCCGGGGTCGAAGTTCCGGCGGATCCCGCGGGACGAACTGATCCGCTTCATGCGGGCGAACCACATCCCGCTGGACGCGCTCGGCTCGACGCGCAAGCGGGTGCTGGTGGTGGACGACGATCCGGCGATCGTGGAGCTGTACGCGGACCTGTTCGCGCGGGACGCGCGGTTCGACCTGCGGACGGCGGGGAACGGGTACGACGCGGGGATGCTCACCGAGAGCTTCCGGCCGCAGCTGATCGTGCTGGACTACATGCTGCCGGACATCAACGGAACGGTGGTCTGCGCCCGGGTGCGGGAGAACCCGAACCTGGCGGGGGCCAAGGTGCTGTGCGTGAGCGGCGTGGCGGAGCCGGCGGAGGTCCGCAAGCTGATGGAGGCGGGGGCGAACGGGTTCATCAAGAAGCCCTTCCACGTCGAGGACCTGATGGGCAAGGTGCTGGAGCTGCTCGAGCTCGAGCGGTTGCCGGCGTCGGAGCGCGGGGCGGAGGCGGCGGGCTGACGGTGGATGGCGGGGGGCGGAAGAGGCGTGATGCAACCCGAGGGTGGACAGAGCGCGGTGGACGGCGCGCGGGCGCGGCAGGTCGAGGTCGTCCTGGAACGGGTCGAGTCGATCCCGACGCTGTCGCCGGTGGCGGCGCGCCTCCTGAAGCTCGGATCGGTGACGGGCGTGCCGATCGGGGACGTGGTCAGGCTCATCGAGAGCGATCCGGCGTTGTCGACGCGGATCCTGGGGCTCTGCCGCAAGGCGGACCGCGGGCTGGGTGATCGGATCAAGACGGTGCGGCGGGCGGTGCTGATGCTCGGCGTGGACGCGGTGCGTTCGGCCGCGCTGAGCGTGAGCGTGTACGACCTCATGTCGCGTGGGGACGACGGGAGCAGGGCGGCGCTGGACGAGTCCGTCGCGGGGGCCGCGGGGGGAGGCCGGGGAACGGGTGGGGACGCCGCGGAGCCGCCGGCGTTCGACCGCAAGGGGTTCTGGCGGCACTCGATCGCGGTGGCGTGCGCGGCGGAACTGATCGCGGCGGGGCATCCGAAGTTGCGGGTGCAGCCCGAGGAGGCGTTCCTCGCGGGGCTGCTGCACGACGTGGGGAAGCTGGTCCTCGACCTGGTGCTGCCGCGGTCGTACGACCGGGTGGTGCGCCTCGCGGAGCGGCGGGGGAGCGACAGCGCGCCGGTGGAGCGGGCGGTGATCGGGATCGACCACCACACGGCGGGGCGGCGGGTCGCGGAGCACTGGGGGCTGCCGGCGTCGGTGCAGGGGGTCGTGTGGCTGCACGGGACGGGCGTTGGGGCGCTGCCCGAGGGGGCGGACGCGACGCTGATCGCGGTGGTGACGGCGGCGAAGGCGGTCTGCCGAGGGTTGCATTTGGGGTGGTCGGGAGACTTCGGCCCGGCGGCGGACGCGGGGGCGCTCTGGCGCGATCTGAAGCTGAAGAGGGGGGGTCCGGGGTCGATCGCGGGGCCGCTGCACGCGGCCGTCGCGGACCGGTTGTCGGTGCTCGGCCTCGACGACGTGACGCCGCCGGACCTGCTGCTCGAGTCCCTGGCGAACGCCAACCGGGCGCTGAGCGGGCTCAACTCCAGTCTGCGGGAGCGGGCGCGGCAGGCGGAGTCGCAGGCGGCGGCGCTGGCGGCGATCGGGGACTTCCACGCGGGGCTGACCGGAGCGCGGGGCGTGAGCGAGACTGCGGCGCTGGTGCTGGCGTCGGCCGCGGCGGCGCTGGGGGCGGGGCGGTACGCGCTGCTCTATCGGTCCGTGGAGGAAGGCCCCTGGCGGCTCTTCGGTCCGGGAGAGGGGGCCGCGGCTGTGTTGAGGGGCGAGGGGGACGACGCGTCGGCCGAGATGGCGGAACTGCTCGCGGCGATGCCCGCGCACGCGCTGGCGCTGCCGCTGGCGGCATGGCTGCGGACCCCCGCGGGCTTGCTAGTGGATCCGCGCCGGACGCGGGTGCTGGCGCTGCGGCGTGGGTGCGCGGCGGAGGATGGGGCGGAGATCGTGGGGGCGGCGTTGCTTCACGACCGGGACGTGCGAGAGCTGCCCCTGGGCTCGACGCAGATCGCGCCGCTGGTGGCGACGTGGGGGGCGGCGCTGGCGGGGGCGGGGGAACGGGAGGCGTCGCGTCGGCTCGGAGAACGGCTGCTCGAGTCGGGGCGGGCCCTGGCGGAGACACGGTCGGCGCTGGCGGGGCGCGAGGCGATGGCGCGGCTGGGCGAGACGACGGCGGGGGCGGCGCACGAGATGAACGGGCCGCTGACGGTCATCACCGGGCGGGCGCAGCTGCTGGCGATGCGGGTGCGGGACGAGAAGGACAAGGCGGCGCTGGAGGCGATCGCGGAGGCGGGGCGCTCGGTCTCGGAGATCATCACGACGCTGCACACGCTGGCGACGACGCCGGTGGCGAAGTCGGAGGCGGTGGACGTTGCGGGGGTGATGAGCGCGGCGTGCGCGGCGGCGGCGGGGCGGGTGCCGGGGTGCGCTCCTGCGGGGGTGGCGGTCGGGCCGGGGTGCGGGCGTGCGAGGACGGACGGGGGAATGCTGCGGACGATCGTGGAGGAACTCGTCGCGAACGCGCTGCAGGCGTGTCCGGCGGGGCCGGTGTCGGTGCGGGTCGCGTGCGATCCGCTCGAAGGCGGCCTGCAGGTGCGGGTGGAGGATGCCGGCCCGGGGATGAGCCCGCGGGCCCTCGCGCACGCGTTCGACCCGTTCTTCAGCGAGCGGGCGGCCGGGCGTGGGCGGGGCCTGGGGCTGACCCGGGCGCGGCGCCTTGCGGATGCCCTGGGGGCGGATCTTGCGCTTGGTGGCGACGCGGGTGCCGCGACGCGCGAGGGAAAGGGGCGCGGGACGGTCGCGGTGCTGACGCTCCGCTCGTGGCGCGAGGACGGGGAGACGGATGCGGGGGGTTCCGAGCGGGGCGGCTGAACCGGGTGTAGCGGGGAGTCGATGAGGATGGTCGGCCGCCGCGGCGCCTCGTGGGGCGTCGGCGGTCGGGTCTTGGACGCGCCCGGCCGCGCTGGAAGACGTATGGCACGCCGCAAAGCATCGAAGGGATCGGCCGGAGCCGAAGTCGAGGGGAGCGTCGCCGGTGCGAGCGGCGCGTCGCGGAGCGGAACCACCGTCCGCGTTGGCGCGCTGGCCGGGTCGGCCATGCTCGTGCTCATGCGGGCGTCGACGCGGCGCGAGGCGCTGCTCGGACGGCTGATGCGGCGCGGCGTTCGGGCGGACGCGGCGGCGGGGACGGACGGGCTGGCGGCGCGGGTGCAGGGGGGCGAATACGACCTGGTGCTGATCGACGCCGACCTTGAAGGAAGCGTGGAGGCGTGCGGTGTCGTGGCCGACAGCGGCCGGGCCGCGCCGGTGATGATCGCGCCGACACCGACGCTGGAGCTGGGCGTGGTGGCGATGCGGGCGGGGGCCGTGGACCTGATCGAGGCCGACCTGCCGGTGGCCCGTCTGGTGGAGCGGCTGGAGGGAGCGCTGGGGCGGACGCGGCGGCTGCGCGATCGCGAGCGGGCGGCGCGGGCGCGGGAGCGGCGGCTCCGGGCGGATTGCCGCGACCTGACGCGGTCGCGTCACGAACTGGTGCGACAGGTGGGGACGCTGGCGACGGACCTCGCGGCGGCGTATCGAGAGTTGACGCGGCGGCTCGGGTCCGTGTCGATGGCGAGCGAGTTGAACGCCCTGGTGCGACAGGAACTCGAGGTCGAGGGGCTGCTCAGGACGGTGCTGGAGTATGCCCTGCGCCGGCTGGGCCCGACCAACGCCGCGATCTTCCTGCCGTCGTCGTCGGGTGACTATTCGCTGGGCGCGTACGTGAACTACGACTTCCCCAAGGACTCAGCCGAGGCGCTGCTCGGGCACCTGTCCTGCACGCTCGCGCCCGCGTTCGAGGGGCGCGAGGGGCTGGTGGTGATCGACGACCCCGAGGACCTCGAGGAGGAGATCGGGCGGCGGACTGACTGGCTCGACGAGTCGTGCCTCGCGGCGTTCGCGTGCCGGCAGGACGGCGAGTGCCTGGCGGTGGTCGTCTTCTTCCGGGATCGGCGGCAGCCGTTCGCGGCCGAGACGCTGCCGGCCCTCACGATCATCCAAGACCTGTTCGGGAAGCAACTGGCGCGGGTGATCCGGACGCACCACCGGCACCATCCAAAGGGCGGGTGGGGAATGCCGGGGGACGAGGGGCTGGGGGATATCGACCTCGCGGCGTGAAGAGGATGCCACGGGGCATCAGACGCTCGGCGCTTGGGGTGAGCACGGGGCGGGAACGAGCACTGAGCGTGCC
>Ga0105046_10017381_pt1 | contig 11004 bp, 8 predicted proteins | sample MAT03_FD_78385 | JGI IMG/M metagenome (GOLD analysis project Ga0105046, IMG submission 78385) | Freshwater microbial communities from Lake Fryxell liftoff mats and glacier meltwater in Antarctica - MAT-03 (megahit assembly) | ecosystem: Environmental > Aquatic > Freshwater > Ice > Liftoff...
TCAGGGCTGGTGCGGATTGCGCAATTCGCGTCGCAACACTTTGCCGATCGGTGTTTTAGGCAGCGCATCGCGAAACTCCACGTGGCGCGGCAGCTTGTAGCCGGTCAGCTGCGACTTGCAATGCTCGAGCATCGCCTCTTTGGTGAGGCCGGGGTCCTTGCGCACGATCACGATCTTGACCGCCTCGCCCGACTTGTCATCTGGCACCCCCACCGCTCCGCATTCAAGCACCCCCGGATGCGATGCGACGACACCCTCGATTTCATTTGGATAGACGTTGAAGCCCGACACCAGGATCATGTCCTTCTTGCGGTCGGTGATCGTGAAGGAGCCGCCAGTATCGACATGACCGATGTCGCCGGTCTTCAACCACCCATCCTGCATAACCTTGGCGGTTTCAGCGGCGTTGTTCCAGTAGCCCTTCATCACCTGCGGACCGCGGACGCATATCTCGCCGGTGTGGGCTTCGATATCGTCATGACTGGTCCAAGGCGAAAGTTCGATGAAATCTTCGCTGCGGATCGACACCTCCGTCGACGGGATCGGCAATCCGATCGAACCGTTCCATGGTGCCTTGAGCGGCACGGCGCATACCCCCGGGGAGGTCTCCGTCAAGCCATAGGCTTCGGTGATGGCATGTCCGGTCACCTGCTGCCAGCGCTCGGCGATTGCCTTTTGCACGGCGGCACCGCCGCCGACCACGACCTTGATTGCGGAAAAATCCAGTCGGTCGAATCCCGGTGTATGCAAAAGCCCGTTGAACAGCGTATTGACGCCCGTCATCACACTGAACTTCCATTGCCCGAGTTCCTTGACGAAGGCCGGCATGTCGCGCGGATTGGTGATGAGCACGGTGAGGCTGCCCCACTTCATGAACGACAGCGTCGAGCTGAGGCAGAAGATGTGGTACAGCGGCAACGGGGCAATCACGATTTCGGTCGCTTCCTTGAAGCTGCCCGAGACCCACACGCCGACCTGCTCCACGTTGGCGAGTATGTTGCGATGCGTAAGCATCGCGCCCTTCGAGACGCCGGTGGTTCCGCCCGTATATTGAAGGAACGCAATGTCCTCGCGCGCAATCGCCACCGGCGTGAAGGTCGTGCCTGCGCCCCGCGCCAGCGCGGCGGGAAAACTGATGGCGCCGGGGATGTGCCATGCCGGCACCATCTTTTTCACCCTCTTGATGACCAGATTGACGAGCCAGCGCTTTGGTATCGGCAACATGTCGCCGACCTGGGACGTAATCACGTGCTTGACCGATGTGTCGGCGCATACTTGCTGCAGCGTGTTGGCAAAATTCTCGAGGACGACGATGGCCTTGGCACCGGAGTCAGACAGCTGGTGCTGCAATTCGCGTGGCGTGTAGAGCGGGTTGACGTTGACCACGGTCATCCCGGCGCGAAGGATGCCGAACAATGCCACCGGATACTGCAGCAGGTTGGGCGACATGATGGCAACACGATCGCCTTGCACCATGCCGGGCAGGCTTTGCAGAAACGCTGCGAAATTGCGCGATAGCCGGTCGAGTTCGGCAAAGTCCATCGTATAGCCGAGATTGTGAAACGCCGGCTTGTCGGCAAACTTGACGACGACCTTGTCGAGCAGGTCCGGGATGGACGCGAACAGATCGGGATTGATCTCGGCAGGCATGCCGACCGGATAGTTCTTGAGCCAGATCTTGTCCACGTTGCTTCCTCCTGATGCCACATTTTTATAGTGGTCTACCAGACATACTATTCCAACCGCACCGCATCGATCGGGAATTGCAGCCGGCGAGGCGGAAGGCGAGGGGGTAGGCGAAGCTGTAGGCGAAGTTGTAGGCGAGGCTTTAGCCTCGCTAATCCTCCCGACCCGATTCTGAAGCCTCGCCTGCGGATTGGAAACTACCGCCGCCCGAAACGCGCGGCGTACCTCCTTAATGATGCTGGCCCATCACGCCACAAACCGCCAGCGGTCGACGTGCCGCTCAAGGCGTCCGAAGGCAAGATCGGTGACGATCGCCAGCAAACCGACCAGCACGGCGCCTTGCAGGATATAGGCGGTATTGAAGCCGCTGAGACCAACGATGATCGGCGTACCCAAGGTCTTCGCACCGACGGTTGACGCGATGGTTGCGGTGCCGATGTTGATGATCACCGACGTGCGGACGCCGGCGAGGATGACGGGCAATGCCAGTGGCAGATCGACGCGATTGAGCACCTGGATTGCGTTCATGCCGAGTCCCTTGGCCACCTCGCGGGCGGCATGGGGCACCGCTTCGAGACCTGCAATGGTTTGTTGCACGACAGGCAGCAACCCGTAGAGCGCCAGCGCGATCAGCGCCGGTGTTTCGCCAAACCCGATCAGCGGTACCGCCACCGCCAGGACGGCCACGGGAGGAAACGTTTGCCCGATGGCGACGACCGACTCGACCATTGAACGAAATTCCGCACCGGACGGCCGCGTAACAAAGATACCTGCTGCAACGCCCACCACGATCGCGATACCACTCGATATGGTGACCAGCCCGATGTGGGCAAGCATCAGCGCCGGGAAAGTATCCTGCGTAAAGACCGGACGCTCGAGTGCAGGGAACGCCGCCGCAAACAACGGCCGCAGGCTATCCATCCCGAACGTGAGCAGCACCAGCGCAGTCAGCGCCCACAGTAATGGATCGCGCACCAGCATCCCGAACAAGCCCAGCGGACGAACCGTGTCGGTCATTCGCGCGACTTCACGAGGTCGCTCAAGTGAAGGCAACCAATCGCCTGACCATCGCCGTCCACGACCGCAAGCCGCTCGACCTGGCGTGTCACAAATACCGACAGCGCCTCCCGCAGCGTCAGGGAATCGGCCACTGGCGCGCCTTCGCCGGATTCATTCCGACGGACGCGGCTCGCGACCGTTTGGAGTCCAAGCAACTTGATGCCAACCTCGCTTCGCCCCACAAAATCCGTCACGAACTCGCTGGCCGGATGCGCGAGGATCTGCAACGGCGTGCCGGACTGCACCAGACGGCCATGGTCGAGCAGGACCACACGCGTGGCGAGGTGCAGCGCCTCGTCGATGTCGTGCGTCACCAGCACGATGGTCTTGCCGGATACGATATGGATACGCGCAAGCTCTTTCTGCAAGGCAAGACGCGTGAGCGGGTCGAGTGCGCCGAAAGGTTCATCCATCAGCAGCACCTCGGGGTCGCCTGCCAACGCGCGGGCCACGCCCACCCGTTGTTGCTGCCCGCCCGAGAGCTGATGCGGGTACCTGCCGCGAAAGAGTGCCGGATCGAGGTCGAGCAGTTGCAGCAGCTCCGTGACCCGATCGCGGATACGTGGGCGGGGCCACTGCAAGAGCTCCGGCACCGTGGCGATGTTCCTCTCGACCGTCCAGTGGGGGAAGAGTCCGACCGACTGTATGACATAGCCCATGCGGCGGCGAATGTCTTGAGGCTTGAAGCCGCGAATCTCCTGACCCTCGAAAAGAATGCGCCCGCTGTCGTGTTCGACCAGTCGGTTCATCATTCTCAATGTCGTCGACTTGCCGCAACCCGAGCTGCCGATCAGTACGATGAATTCACCCTGCCGCACCGTCAGCGACAGGTCGTCAATCGCCTTCGTGCGACCGAACGCCTTGCTGACATGCTGCAGTTCGATCATCAATGGGATCGGTCGACCATCAAGGTCATGAACCTGAACACGGCGTCCACCGTGACGGCCATTGCGACCACCGGCAACACCCCTAACAGCACCAGATCGAGCGCACTGCTCAAGAGCCCCTGAAACATGATCGACCCCAACCCTCCCGCGCCGATCAGCGCCGCGACGACCGCCAATCCGATCGTTTGCACTGTAGTGATGCGGATCCCCGACAACAGCAGGGGCAGTGCGATCGGCGCCTGCACCTTCCAGAAAATCTGGCGCGGGGTGAGTCCCATTCCGGCGGCCGCCTCAATGACGGACCGCGGCACCTGACCCAGTCCTGCGACAGTGCTGCGCACGATGGGCAACAGCGCGTACAACGTCAATGCAATGACCGCCGGCGCCAGCCCGATGCCGCCCACGCCAAGCTGCCCCAGCCACGGCACTGTGGCGGCGAGCAGCGCGAGCGGTGCAATGAGCAGGCCGAACAGCGCGATCGATGGCACCGTCTGGATCATGTTGAGGATCGCAAAAGCCGCCGGTGCGAAGCGTTCGGTACGGAACAATGCCCAACCCAGCGGCACACCGATCACGAGGGTCGGCACCACCGTCGCGCCTACGATTTGCAGGTGCCGAAGCAACGCCGTGTGAAACACGTCCTGCCGATTCGCGTATTCCTTCAGCAGCGAAAGCTGGTCCAACTCGCCCGACGCCACGAGACCCACGACCAGCGCAACGATTGCGGCACCCACCACGACCTGCCACAACGCGCCGAGCCCGGCTCGCTGCAGCGCGTCGACCACGGCGAGCCCGAGCACGACCAACAGCACCCAGAACGCACCGCCCAAAGACACGCGACTGAGTTTCGGCTCCGCTGCCGAGAGGCGCGTGGCCTCATCGCCGGCAAGCCAGACGAGGGCAACCACCAAGAGCGACCCTGCCAGGGCGACCATCAGGTTGGTGCGCCACGTCGGACGCATGAAGATGCCGATGCAGAGCAACAACATCGGCACCACGATCACGCCGCGCCAACCCTGCATCAGGTCAGTCAGCCCGATTCCAGTGCCGTGCATCAGGCGGTTCGGGGCGAGGGCCACAAACGCCATCCAGAATGCGGCGGCAGCAGCCATGACAACGAGCGTGGCGAGGACGCGGTTCCTGATCAGCGTTGGCAACAACACCTTGAAACTTTCATTGGGGGGCAGCGATCAAGGCTGCAGTGGCGCCCGCCGTTGTCCCGACTTGGGTTGAGAAATACGCTGGTGACGGATACCGCCTACTTGATGAAGCCTTTCGCCTTGAGGTAGGTGGCAGCGACCTGTTTCGCATCCTGCCCTTCCAGCGCGATCCTGGCGTTAAGCGCCTGCAGCGTGGGACCGTCGAGCGACCGGAAAACAGGTGCCAACGCGCTCTCTATTCCGGGATGTCGCGCCAGCACATCCGCCCGCACGATTGGCGTCGGGGCGTAAATCGGCTGAACGCCTTGCGGATCCTCGAGGATGACGAGTCCCAGCGCCGCCAATGCGCCGTCGGTGCCATATGCCATGGCCGCGTTGACCCCGGACGTCTGTTCGGCGGCCGCCTTGATCGTCACGGCAGTATCGCCGCCGGCAAGAACCAGGATCTGATCCTGGCTCAGTTTGAAACCATACGCGGTCTGAAAGGCGGGCAATGCGTCGGACCGCTCGACGAATTCTGCCGATGCCGCAAGCTTCAACTTGCCGCCTCGCGCTACCCACTTGCCAAAGTCGTCCAGTGACGTGAGTTTGTTGGCGGCTGCGACGTCCTTGCGAATGGCGATCGCCCAAGTGTTGTTGGCCGGAGCAGGCTGCAGCCAGACGATCCGGTTCTTCTCCAGATCCAGCGCTTTCACCTTGTCATAACCGGCCTTGGCGTTCTTCCACGCCGGATTCTTTTCATCCGCAAAGAAAAATGCACCGTTGCCCGTGTATTCGGGATAGATATCGACTTCTCCAGCCGTAATCGCGCCGCGGAGAATCTTGGTGGTGCCAAGCTGCACCTTGTTCTCGGTCTTGATTCCCTTCGACTCAAGCACCTGGATGATCATGTTGCCGAGAAGCGAGCCCTCGGTGTCGATTTTCGAGGCGACGCGCACCGGCGTCTGGGCAAACGCCAACGTGGTCGCGAAGAACAGGGCTGTAGCAACGCCGACCAAGAGGCGCTGCGAACGCAATAATGTCATGGGGACCTCATTGTGGTGGAATGAGATCAGGCGTTCCGATCCCGTCAGCAGAACGATCTTACCGCGCTCGGATCGAGGGTGCCCACGATTACGATGGTCGCGGTTCGCGACGGCGAGCGGCCGCACCCGTTGGTCGCTGTTCGGCGACGCGCCATTCTTCGGCGCGCGCGGACTAGGCGGGGGGTCAGGGTTTCGCCGGTGCCTTCAACTCCACCATGATGACGTGGGTCGGTGTCGTCCCGACGTTCTCGCCGATGTGCGTCTGGTCGGCGGAGTACATCACGTCGCCCGCCTTGAACTCGCGCATCATCGTTTTGCCGTCGGGCAGGATGATCTTGCGCTTGAACGGCACGACGGCGTAGAGCACAAAGGCGGGGTGGCGGTGCTGGTGCGTCTTGTCGCCCGGCATGTCCTTGTATTCAAGCACGCGCACCTGGTCGTTTTCCATCACCACCTTGTACTTGTCCCCGTCGGTATGGATGGGATTTTGCGCGATGGCGGCGAACGACACCGCCGACAACGTCACGAGAAGGATCTTCTTCAGCATGTTGTATCTCCGATAGGCGTAGACGGCGAATGTCCGCGAAATCGGGATTGCCGCCGGTGCCTGCCGGCCACAGCCCCCTTGAGCTTCGTTTCGCGGGTGGCGCACCGTGAAGCGCGTCCATGGCAGGAATCCTGGGCCCGGAGGTCGTAGAAATGCCTTAGAGATTGCGAAGTCCGGACGCCAGCGCCTCGGTTTCGGCCGACGGGCGGATCCCCAGCACGATCGAGAGTTGCTGCCGGCACCGGCGATAGGCCTCGTAGGCCTCCGCCGGCTGCCCGAGGTGGATCAGGCAGGTCATCTGCCGGCGCACCAGGTCCTCGGCGAGAGACTGGTGCTCGACGACGCGCTGGTACAGGCGGGCCGCGGCCGCATGCCACCCGGCCGACTCCAAACGTGCGCCATGCGTCGCCACCAGACGGGCGACGCGAGACTGGATGCGGTCGCGTGCGGCCAGCACGTCGGGGAGCTCGTCCTCGCCGGCGAGGAATGCGCCCCGGTACAGGATAAGCACACGATCGACCCAGGCGTACGCGGATTCCTTGCCTTCGCCGGCCAGTGCCGGGCCCGGCTCCGCCAGGACTGCCTCAAGCGCGTCGACATCGTTCCAGCAGGTTGCCGGGTCCAGACTCAAGCTGGCCGCCCGCAGCTGCACGTGGCGTTCGCCGCCGAGGATCTTGCGCAGGCGATGCAGCGTATTGTCGAAGGAATTGCGCGCCGCATCCCCGGACGCCTCGGGCCACAGGCCCGCGCACAGCCGCGCCACCGGGACATTGGCGCCACCGAGCGCCAGCAGCAGCCACAGCAATTCGAGCGGCTTGCGGGCCTCCTTCCGCGTCACGGGTGCGGGTGCCCCGTCACGTTCGATGGTGAACGCGCCCAGCGTGCGGATGCGTATCGTCCACGGCCATGCGGCGGGCGCGTTCGCTGGCGGCGGCAGCGCGTGTCGGCGCACCATCTGCGACACGAAGGGCGTGTCGATGTCATGCTCGAGCGCCAGCGCGGCGAGACGCGACATCATGTCGCCGCAGCAATAGGGCATCGGCCCGAAATCGAAACCGCATTCGCGGCCCGTTGCGAACGCCCGGCGCAACGCCGTCAACGCGCGGGGCCGATCGCGCTGCCGCTCGGCCAGATTGGCCTCAACGAGTGCCGCAATCCAGTGGTGCCAGCGACACACTTCGTAGAACGGATGCGCGAGCGCGTCCTGCAGCGCCCGCTCCGCCTCGGCGAGGCTGTCGACCTGGGTGGCCGCCAGCACGTGCCCGAGCAGTGCGATGTGTTCGCGCAAGGGCCAGCCGCTGTCGCGGCCGCTGGTCACCGCTGCGCGCATGAGCTGGGCGGCGCCGCGCCAGTCTTCGTCGAGCAGCATCAGCATGCCGCGCTGCAGTTCGTAGGTTGTCACGTCGACCGGGTTCCCGGCCGTCACGACTGCGGCCGCCTCGGCGAGATGGCTTCGCGCGAGCTCCGCGTCACGCGCCGCTTCGGCAGCGAGCACCATCATCAGGTGCGCCTTCACCCGCATTGGCGCGGGTCCGGACAAGGTCAGGGCCAGCGCACGGCGGGCGTGATCGAGGGCTTCATCGACGCGGCCCAGCAGCGAGCGGACGAGAACACTCACGCCGTGCCAACGCAGCAGCGTCGCCGGTGCCGCATCCTGTCCGCTGCACATGCGGTCGATCTTGACCAGAATGCGGTCCAGACGGGGCGTCTGACCGGTCCAGAGCAGGTAGTACGCGAGGGTTCCAAGCAGGATGCGCTGGCTGGCCCCCATGGTCCCGTCGAGCATGTTCTCCGCCGCATCGGCAATGGCGGCGGTCAGCGGATGCCCCGGATTGCGATGGACAAATGCACCCAGCAGACCGGGAAGCACGCGCAGATCCGATTCGGTGTCGCGCCGCTCCAGATAGGCGGGAGCCTGTGCCTCCAGAATGGGCATCCAGGGCGCCAGGGCATCGTAGTTGGAGCCAAGGAAGATGATGGCGTCGGCAGCGGCTGCTGCCACATCGAATTCACCCTGCAAATCGCCGCTGGCCTGGAATCCGCGATGCGCTTGCCGCAAACGATCCAGCGCCGCACGCGGGTCGGCGGCGAGTTGGCAGAATCCGAGCCAGTAGCAGCCAAGCGGCCGGGCGCGCCACGCTTCCGGCATCCGCAGGATTGCCTCGGCAATGATGGCACTGCGGCCCTGGGCCACGAATTGTCCTGCATGCGCTGCCAGCAGATCCATCGCCTCGTCCCATGCCTGCGCCTCGATCAGCTGGCCGATGGCCGCACCTGCGTCTCCTGCCGATTCCAGAATTCTGGCGGCCTCGACGCGCAGCGCGCGCAGCGCGTCCGGCGACAACTGCTCGACGGCGCGGGCCCGCAGGAACGCGCCGAACAGCGCGTGAAACGTGTAAACCGGTGGCGACGCATCGCGGCGATCGGTGAAGAGGCTGCGGCGCGCAAGATCGGCGAGCAGGTCTCCAGCGCGTGCGTCGCCGCTGATGGCTACGGCCATCGCCGCCGTGGCGCTGGGCAGGAAGGCTATGCGCGTCAGCGCATTGCGCTCCGAAGAAGCCATCACCTCCATCACTTCACTGGCGATCAGGTCGAAGATGCGTTCGTGCGCAATGGCAGTTGGCGGCTTGCCGACGGAGACGAGCTCGGTCCGTGCCGCGAGCATGAGAATCATTGCCGCAGCCCAGCCACCGGTCGCGTTGCAAAGGGTGTCGGCGGACCATTGCCGGCCATGCAGACGTAATAGCGACTGCGTTTCAGTGGTCGTGAATCGCAACGAGTTCGTTTCGATCACGCCCATTTGCTGCACCGCGAGTACCCTCGCGTACTCCGGTGGGGGCGGCGTCCGGCTGATCGCAATCAGGCGTGTCCCCTCGGGCAATTCGGCCAGCGCCGCGGCCAGCCCGGCATGCAGTTGGGGTGCGCGGTCGATTTCCTGGATGTTGTCGAGCACCAATACCCACGGCCGATCCAGCGAAACCACCAGGGCGCGAAAGCAGCGGCGGATGAACGCCGGCACGTCGCGCAGGTCGTCGGCGGTCGGCACGGGCAGCGCAAAATTCCCGCGCGGCGCAAGTGACGCCGAAGTCGCACCCAGAAAGTGGGCAAACGTGGATGCATCGGCATCGCCGGCGTCGAGCTGCAGCCATGCGGTCGGCAGGGCACGCGCTTCGAGATAGGTCGCGATCAGTGTCGATTTGCCGAAACCGGCGGGCCCGGAGATCCATAGCCCCGGCAGTGAGTCGTTGGCATCGATTTGGGCGAACACGCGGTGGCGATCGAACGACCGGCCCAGTCGAGGTGGCCGAATCTTGCCGAGTGTTTTCCGCTCGTCCCGAGCTGTGGTCAACTTCGACGAATGACGGGGCCAGGGGGAAGTAAGCACATCTTCAGTCTATCCCACGAAGGTGTCGTGCCAGGCTATGACAGTGGTTGTCGTCGATCCGTTGTCAGCCAGCCGCCCCGGCCCGCGCGGACGCGAAAACGCCGTCCTGCACCCGTGCGGTGGACGTGCGGATAGGGATAAGCGCGGTCGCTGATCGACGCGGTCAGCGCTGCCCGCCCGCGCAGGCGTCAAGAATCCAGTCGCGGAACTTGCGGACCTTGGGCAGTCCGGCGTTGGCGGCAGAGACCACCATGAAGTGCGCAGTTCGGGATGGCGCGGGCAATGCCTTGAACAGTCGAACCACGCTCCCTGAATCGATGTCGCGCGCGGCGAACACTGTGCTTTCAAGGGCGATTCCAAGGCTATCGATGGCCGCCTGGATGGAGAGATAGGCCCGGTCGAAGCGCAGGCCTCGGGCCAGGTTCAAGCCGACAATCTGATGCGAGCGCAGCCAGGCCGCCCAGGACACCGGACTGCGCTCCGAGTGGATGAGTGGAGTATTCGCCAAGGCTTCGCGCACTGATTTGCCGCGCAGGCGACGCGCGACCTGGGGACTGGCGATCGGCACGATCGCTTCCTGCAGCAACGGCGCGACGATCAGTCCGTGGGTGTCGCCCAGCCCGTAGCGGATCTCCACATCGACGGTATTGCGGAGCAGGTCCACCGGATCGGGAGTGGCACGTACGCGCAGGTCGATTCCAGGATGGGCGGCAAGAAAGCCGGCCAGTCGTGGCACCAGCCAGGCCGGGGCAAAACTTGGAGGGCATTGCACGGTCAGCACGTCCGTAAATCCAGCGTCAACAACTTCCTGCGTCGCGGTGGCGATTCTGTCCAGGCCTCCGGTCACGAGCTGGAGGTAGCTATATCCGGCATCCGTCAAGCGCATGGCGCGCGTGGTGCGATGGAACAACCGAACCCCGAGATAGCTCTCGATGCTGCGCAATTGATGGCTGACCGCTGACGGCGACAAATGCAGTTCTTCGGCTGCCCGCGCGACCGATAGATGGCGGGCCGTCGTCTCGAACGCCAGGAGGGCGCGCAGGGGTGGCAGTTGGCGCACGTTGGGGATCCCACATTACTGAGAGAATTTTCATAATAAGGGGAAAAACAGTCAATTGTGCGAAATATTCTCATTTGTTACCTTGCACTTCGTCGTCGCAGCAAAGGCGACGCATGGGCATGCAAACCGCACATTCGAGGTGGACGGAGGAGTAGTGGAATTGCGCGACGTCATCGTTGTCGTCCAGAAGGACGA
>Ga0105046_10017382_pt1 | contig 11002 bp, 6 predicted proteins | sample MAT03_FD_78385 | JGI IMG/M metagenome (GOLD analysis project Ga0105046, IMG submission 78385) | Freshwater microbial communities from Lake Fryxell liftoff mats and glacier meltwater in Antarctica - MAT-03 (megahit assembly) | ecosystem: Environmental > Aquatic > Freshwater > Ice > Liftoff...
ATTGTCCTGTGGTGGACCAAATTCAAATCCGATTTAAAAACCGCCCCTGGTCTGGCAGAGCGATGGTGCTTCCAGGCGATGCTGAGCCTCTTCTTGGAGCCATCCCTCTGGAAGAAATGGATGTGTTGATTCATCCCTTGCGCAATGAATTGATTGTAAATCCAGACCATCCATATTTTGCCCAACTGAAACTGAAATAGAGTATTTAATGAGATTTTAGATCCGCCTTTTTTTCACAACTTCATGAAATGTTTATAAGCTTTACAGAAAAGGCCCCGCTTCATTGCCTTTGCTAAAATAAAAAACCTATTTGTGGAAAAAATCAATTGCTTTTTTTCCCACAAAATGTATTGCCCAGGCTAAAAAATCCATTTTCTTTTCCTGCTTTTTATGTCCTTGGCTTCGCTTTCACAGTCATTACTCAAACAGGAAAGGCCCAGGACAGCCATTACGCCACATATCAGTTTGGCACCCGGTCGGCCATGATGGGAGGTGCTGTTATTGGTTCTGCAAGAGAAAATGCCTCCATTTTTTACAATCCGGGTTCGCTTGGATTTGTTGACAGCAACTCCATTACACTTTCGGCAAACATGTATCAGGTGGAACGTATTCGGATCGCCGATGCGGAAGGCAAACAAGACCAAATATCTACCAGCCTTATTGGTGTAGTGCCTTTGATGGTGAGTGGTATGTTGGGCCAAAGCCGAAAACGCATCAAAATTGGCTATGGAGTCATTACTCCTGTTAATTTTAACATGAAGGCAAATTCCAAATTAGTTGGCCAATTTCCAGTAGTAAATGATGCTGAAAGCCCTGGCAATGAAATATATATAGGAGAAACGCAGACTAGTTCCCAACTGGCCGAGATACAAGGAATCATAGGTGTTGGTTACAAAATGAGCACCCACTGGGCTTTTGGTATTTCCGGTTTTGCAATAGGCCGCAACCAGGATTTTAGAAAACGAATAAGCAACAGGTATTTCGTAAACAACGGACAAAACTCACTTTCCAGCTTTGCTCAAGAGCGAAACGCGTCCTACTTTCACCTACGCATGGCTTTCAAACTTGGCCTGGGCTATCGCTCAAAGCGCTTTGCAGCAGGCTTCACAATTTTGCCCCCTTCTTTAGGCATCGCTAGTTCGGGAAGCATACAATCCGAAATTTTTGGAACCCATATTTTATACAATGGCATCCGGCAGGATTTTTTATTCAATGAACAACAGGATAAGCTGAGGGTTAAATACAAATCGCCGCTTTCACTGACTGCAGGCATAAACTGGACCGTAAGACGCACGACATATGGTTTGTCAGCAGAATATTATGCGCCCCAAGCCATTTATACTGTGATGGAAATAGGGCAGGACCGTTCCAACAAGCTCGGTTTATTTCCAAAAATAGAAAAAAACCAAGTATTTCTAAGCCAAAAAACAGGAAGAAAACAGGTTCTGAACCTTGCCTTTGCGTATGAATATGTGATTACCCGCCATGTCATTTTGGTTGCAAGTATAAGAAGCAATATGAGCTATTATCACAATGGCTTAGACCATTTTGAAGGTATTAAAACCGAAATCAGCACCTGGAATTTATACCATATCCGATCTGGACTTATCCTCAAACAAGGGCACAGCCAGCTTACAGTTGGCTTTTTGTATGGTTTTGGTTCAGACCAAAACAGACCCCAAACCGACGAATTTCCAAGGCTTGATGAGGCCAGATTTCTCGAAAGTAATACTGGATTTTCCAAGGCAAGCTATGGTTCATTGGGATTTTTATTGGGATATTCGTTTTTGTTATTTGATCTCTAGCACAATTGTAAGGGGTGAAAAGTTTATTTTTCAAACTTGCTATTTTTTGCCTGACTTTGGTTTTGTTTCTTCTGTCAGGCGAAAAAGCCTTTGCCCAGCAGCCGGAAGACACCTTACGCATTTACAAACAAATGGATAAGAAATCAAAGCGATGGGCTTTCACCCGTTGGCTTTTTGAAACCATTGTGGTAATGCCAAAACCGGCTCCAAAAACCAAGAAGATAAAGCCTGTTAAACTGATTAAGCCCTTTGAAGCAGAGGAGGGGAAAATAATCCGTAAAGTGTATATATTGGTGTTGGATCCGTTTGGATATTCGGTAAACGACACCGCCAGAAGGCCACAAAGCCGATTGGAAAAGTATGCGAATAATGTGCACGTAACCTCCAAAAAATTTCTGATCAAAAACCAGCTTCTGTTTAATAATGGAGATTCATTGGATGCCTTGGCTATGGCTGAATCTGAGCGAATTTTACGACAAGCTCCTTACATAAATGATGCCCGTATTCTGGTAAAAAGGCTAACCCGCAAACAAGATCCCGGTCGTGACAGCGTGGATGTTTGGGTTTATGTTCAGGACTTATGGTCTATTTTTCCAGAAAGCGGCTTTGATCCAACTCAGCCCAATATTACTTTAACAGATAGAAATTTCTTAGGCCTGGGCACCAACATCAGGCAGGAACTTAGATACAAGTTTTCTGATAATAGTGTGTTTGTAAAAGGGGAATACGGCATTTTCAACATTCGGAAACTTTTCCTGCGGACCAATCTGGTCTACCAGTTTTCCAAAGACTTGAACCAGTTTGGCGTACAATTTGAAAGGCCTTTTTTCTCTCCCCTTACCCGTTGGGCAGGTGGGTTTTCGGCTTTGCGGACGGCTACTTATTTTCATCAGTTTGAAGACACCGCACTGGTTTTGAGGCAATTTCCAGTACAATTTGATATTTATGATGGTTGGGCCGGAAGGAGCTGGCAATTGAATAAAGGAAAATCAATCCAAAAAAGAAGTACTTCCATTGTGGCTGGATTGAGGATTCGGCAAATCAATTTTCACCAAAGGCCATCTGCTGAAATAGACCCTTTTTTTCAAAATGCCGGGCAAACTTTGTTGTTGGGCACTGTGGGGATTTCCAACAGGCAATTTTTTAAAGAAAAATACCTCTACCGCTTTGGGGCAAACGAGGACGTGCCCATTGGTTATTCCTTTCAAATCATTACAGGGCAACAACAAAAGGAAAGATCAGCAACGCAGTATTATTCAGGGCTTAGCGGTGCTGTGGGTTGGTACAGAAAGCAGGTTGGCTATTTTGCTTTGCAGCTATCTTATGGAAATTTTTACAATAAAAAAGCCCTTGACAAAGGTGTGATTCGAGCTGGAGTTAATTACTTTTCCAATCTGGTTCGCTATCAGGCATGGGCATTTCGACAGTTTGCCTCAATTCAAAGTGTGTTTGGATTGAACAGGGCAGCCTATGAATTTATAGACCTGAATGGAAGCCAAATGTATGGCTTCCAAAGCGATGTGCTGAAAGGCAAAAGCAAGGCCATTCTCAATCTGGAAACGGTTTTTTACACTCCGTACAATGTTTTTGGATTTCGGGTTGCGCCCGTTTTTTTTATGGCCCTTGGTAAAATTGGTGACGATTTTTGGGGTTTAATGAACAGTCGGATTTTTCAAGCATACTCCATTGGTCTTTTGGTTCGAAATGAGAATCTGGTTTTTAAAACCTTTGAGCTTTCCATTGGAATTTACCCCTATCTGCCTGGTGGAAAGGATGCGTATCGCCTCAATCCGGTTTCCAGTTATACCCTTAGGGTGCGGGACTTTGCCATTCCCAAGCCAGAGCTTTTGGAATATAGATAGGTATCTTTTTGTCCTCAGTGGGCTTGAAAGATTTAACTTAAAGTGGTGTCTAAGGAAAGTTGATTGTCTATGCTTTTTAAGTTTGCCAATTCTAAAATCGGAAACCTTTGAGCGTTAGACACTTTTTTGAACAGCATTAATTTTCTTAAAAGCATCTCCCAGACAGTCTATTACATCTGTGATAAGCATGCTTTCCACACTTTGCGTAGCTAGGGCTAAGTCAGCTGCCGAACCATGTAAAAACACACCCAACTTGGCCGCATCAAAAGGTTCATATCCTTGAGCGAGAAATGAGGTAATGATTCCAGTAAGGGCGTCTCCCGACCCGCCTTTGGCTAATCCTGCATTGCCATTGGTGTTCAAAAAAGCATCTCCGTTATGCGTTATGAGGGTTTGGTGTCCTTTAAGAACGATCACCAAGTTGTACGCTTTCGCTTTTTTGATGGCTGTTTCTGTCCGTTCATCAGTAGAGTGATGCAAACCAAATAGCCGGTCAAATTCTTTTGGGTGAGGCGTAATAATTGTGTTTTTTGGAATTTTTCTAAGCAGTTTTGTGTTGGTCGCTATGCCATTTAATGCATCGGCATCGAGCAGCATAGGTGTTTTAGTTTGATTTAAATAAGCAGGAAATGCGCCTTCGCCAGAATAGTCCCTGATTCCAATGCCCGAACCTATTCCAATTGCTGAATATAGATCTGAAGCTTCCATATCATCTTCCCAAGGAATTATCATAGCCTCAGGAACGCTTGTTTGCACAATGGACCTTTCCTTATTTGGTACGCCAACGGTAAGTAAACCACAGCCACTGCGCAGGCAAGCTTTTGCAGCTATTACCGCAGCACCCATTTTTCCAATGCTTCCGGCAATCAGTAATGCGTGGCCATGATTGCCTTTGTGCGATGTGCTTTCCCTAGGTTTAAATAGTTGTTGAATATCGGTTAGGCTTAGGTTATTCATGGCTGTAAAAGTAGAAAATCTTCCTCTCGTTGTCATATTCCCCATTACACTGAATGCGTTGTAATTTGTTTTATTGGGTTAAAATCTAACTGAAAAAGTTCGCTCCAAAGATCTTTCTATTCAGTTCTAATTTATTTTGGGTTTTCTCTTCAAGCTATTTAATCAACCCCAGTGTGTTATGAGAATTGGCAAGGCAAGGAGATTGATTAGGTATAAAATTTTATCAGTACGTTTAAGGCGATTTTATAATTCAAATACAATAATTCAAAAACAACTAACGCAGAATGATAACCAGTTTAAATCTCAGTTCCGGTATTTTAGTGTTCTTGCTCTCAACGCTTTTCAGTTGTACCAAAGTCAAGGATTTGATAGATCCGAAAACTGATGTTGAAAAATTACACGAATATGTCAACTCAAGTGAGTGGAGCATTGATTCAATAAGAAGTCAAACTTCAGATGCTAATCGTACAACTATTGTAGAAAATTATAAACCTTATACATCAGGGAAGGTCACATTCTCTAAAGTTACTGAAGGGCACGGTTATACAAAAGGCACAATGACAAGTGTTGTTAATGTCAATGGCACTGATTCAACCATTCATGCTTCTTTTTTAATAGCAGATGTTAAGTACATAAAATTGTATTACCCTAATCCTAATATTGGCTTAACAGATGTCGAGATAATTTATGACATCAAAGAAAGTTCAAATAGCAAATTCACATTTATCAGAGATGAGCTTTTAGTGAATCCAACGAATGGAGCAACTTATGGTTATGCAAGAACGGTTTTTAAACTAAAAAAGTAAGCCTTATTTTAAGGCGTCTTCCTGCGTAAAGTGCTTTGTGGATACCAAATAGGGATAGATAGAAATTGGTTTTATTGGAGCACATCTAAAGGTGTTGATGCCGGCAGAAGCGGAACGGAATCCCTACGATTATTTTGTTTACTGAGTGTCGCAACAGAAAAATAGCAAAGGTGGGAGATGCCTTGGTACTATTACTGAATTGTAAATTCAATGTAAATCAATCTATACATTGAACAACCTGTTTCAGATTTTGTTAACACCAAAGCAACTGTTATTTAACATTGCTTTCACACGTTTGGAAATTGGCTTTGCCAATATCGCATCGTGAAAAGATTAGTTTTACCGTTTGCCATCCAATTGTTGATCGCATTCTCATTCGCCCTCCTATGTTCTTTAGAGTCAATTGCTCAAACCCAATTGCCGAAAGGCAAAATAGCTGGAAAAATACTTGACCAGGCCAACAATGAGGCAATGATTGGTGCCGCTGTCCGAATTCACGGAAGCAACATTGGTATTACCGCCGATTTTGATGGAAAGTTTCAGTTTTCTGTGGATGAAGGCACCATTACACTTGAAGCTAAGTTTGTAGGTTATGGCACCAAAATTCTTCAGGGAATAAAGGTAAAAGCAAATGAAACCACGCTCATAACCATCTATTTAAAGGAAAGTACGATAGAAACTGTTGAAGTTCAGGTGATAGCCGATGTGAGCAAAAACAACGAAAATTCATTGCTCAATGACCAAAGAGCAAGCAACAGCATTGGAAGCGGAGTTTCAGCGGAGTTATTGGCAAAAACGCCAGATAGAAATTTGTCTGAATCATTTAGAAGAATAAGCGGAACATCAATTAGAGATGGGAAGTTTGCCATGGTGCGTGGCCTTAGTGAAAGATATAATCAAGGTCAGTTAAATGGCGTTTCAATTCCAAGTACTGAGCCTGACCGGAAGGCGTTTGCCCTGGATTTATTTCCTTCTAACCTTATGGACAGGATAGTGGTTTCTAAAACCGCTACACCTGACCAGCCTGGAGACTTTGCGGGTGGATTAATAAAAATTCAAACCTTAGATATTCCGTATTCCAATACTTTTTCAGTAACTCTGGCAGGGGAAAATCATGCACTAACTACTGGAAAGTCTTATGGGTCTATAAAATCTTCGAAAACTGATTGGTTGGGTTTTGACAATGGCACAAGGCAGCACCCAACCAATACTTTTACACCTGAAGAGGCTGCCTTGAATCCCAATGACCAATTAAAAGCGAATCAATCCAAAATATTTAACCACGATGTAAACCCAAAATTCCGAAATGCAGGACCAAATATTTCCGGGCAAATTTCCTTGGGCAGAAGAGGAAAAGTATTGGGCAAAACCGCGGGTTTGGTTGCCAGCATTTCCTATTACAGGACCTCAACCAGAAATGAGTTTTTTGCTGTTGACAAAGAATTAGGAATAGGGGGGAGCCCGGATGTTGATTCAACCCATCAGGACAGATACAAAACAAATGTAAATCTTGCGGGCATTTTGAATTTTTCAATAAAGCCTGGGGCCTCTTCTAAGATTTCTTTACGCAATTTTTTTACCCAGACTGGTGTAGATCAGGTTCAAATTGGAAACCGGACAATAATCTCAGGGACCGGAGCTCAGATAGATCAAACCAAATCTACCATTTCATTTTATGAGCAAAACTCACTCTCGTCCAATCAGTTAATCTTTGAGAAGTTTTTTGGTACTAATGGGGCTAAATTAGAGGCGATTGCAGGTGTTAATATTTTGTACCGCCTGACACCTGATTTTAGTCGCTTGTTTTATCAAAGAATAGGACTAAACACACCTGGAACTATTGACAGCAGTATTTACCTGGCCACTATAACCGACAAGGGCAATAATCTTTTCAACCCTGGTTTTACAGGAAAGTTTTTTTCCACAATGCGTGAAAATTCTAATTCTGGTACTTTAAATTATACCCAACCTTTCAAGATTTTAAAGGTAAAAAATGAAGCCAAAGCTGGGCTGTATTACCAGGTCAGGGATAGAACTTTTGACGGGCGAAATTACTTATATTCTGGCAGTGGCAATGCGAATGTAAATGGCAAAAGTATTTCAGAATTAAGCAATGATTCTATATTCAGACCCGAAAATTTCGGAGGCAGTTTGTTGGTGCTGAGGGAAACTACCCAAAAATCTGACTTTTATAAAGCCAATACTGAGTTAAAATCTGCTTTTTTAATGAATGAAACTTCAATTGGTAAACTAGGAACAAAACTAATTTATGGATTTCGTTATGAAAGTTATTTCCAATCCATTACCACTGCGATTAGCGCTGGTTCTTCAAAACAAGTTCAACGTACAACAGAGTCAACCGTTGTAGACTGGTTTCCTTCTGTGAACGCAAACATAAACATTTCGCCTAAGTGGGTTATAAGATTGGCCGCTTCCAGAACAGTTAACCGCCCTGAGCTTAGAGAATTGGCGGGTTTTCAATTTTTCGATCCCAACTTAAATGCTGTAGTTTTTGGAAACGATACACTTGTAAGAGCTTCTATCCAGAATTTTGATTCGAAGGTTGAGTTTTATCCCGCTCCAGGAACAGTTTTTTCCATTAATGGATTCTATAAAAAATTTGATAATCCAATTGAATTGGAAAGAGGCAGGTTGATTGCCTTTCCGGCATTTTCTTATGTGAATGCCGTTCAGGCAGAAAACTTTGGTGTCGAGTTTGAGATTCGTACCAGATTTAATGGACTCGATTCCTTGTTTGGCACCCGTTTTTTTGGTGATTTGTTGTTGTTTTCAAACCTTGCAATTATTCGTTCAGAAGTGGAGGTTTTGAAAGGCGTAAAGTCCAAACGTCCAATTCAAGGACAGTCACCCTACGTTTTCAACCTTGGCTTGCAATATTCTTCAGAAAAAAAACAATTTGATTTTACTGCAACTTACAATGTAGTTGGGCCAAGGGTAGCTTTTACATCTTTGGTTTATGAAGCCTTGATATGGGAACGGCCCAGAGATATTTTTGATATTTCTGTAGGAAAGACGTATAAAAAGTGGAACTTCAAACTCATATTTGGAGATATTTTCCAGCAAGATTTGATTCAATTTTTGGTGTTGGATAGAGGTGGGCGGAAAGCAGACAATACGGGATTAGGTAAAATTCTATCCAATGTTCCAAATTATCAAAAAGGTCAGGATGTTCCGTATTTTAGATATACGTATGGTAGAACGATAAGGGTATCTGTGGGTTTGAAATTCTAATAATTATAGTTTTAAATCAGTTTTTTATTGCCTGAATCTGATTGATCCCTGGTTAGTTGTACACACAATAGTTTTATAATCTGTCTGGCATATACCACACTTATACCTGGAATTGTCATTTCAAAAAAATAGTTTTGTGGGCAGAAAATTTCTTTATTTAATCCAAACAGTCTTTCCAAATAAAAAAAACAAGATACTGTTTTACTATGGAGCTGGCTTATTATTACTGGTTTCAATAGGGTTAATTTACCTCCGAAGCCTTGAATCCTTTCTCGACCTTGAAATGCAGGACGAAGCATTGTATATGGCAGGCATTTTGGGACCAAAAATGTCTCAAAGAGATCTTCTAAGCGCACCTTTATTTTCAGGTTTTTACGCTTTTTTTTCAATACTGCTTCCTGATCGGGTTAAGCTATATTATTTCTGCGTCAGGCTTTTGATCCTGCTGCCAGCCATTTCCACATATATATTTCTACTCAGAATAAAATGCCATGTAGCACTTGCTTTTTCAATTGCTTTCCTTGGATTTTTTTCCTGGATCAATTTGGGATCTACCCCACACATCAATCACTTTTATACAAGTTTTCTGCTTTCCGGAGCCTTATTCTGTTTCGGTTCCAGTTTAGAAAATGCACTCATTCGTTTTTCTTTGGTTTTATCCATTGGCTGTTTTATTCGTCCTGAATCTGGCTTTTCAGCTATTTTGACCTTGTTACTAGCCTGTATTTTTCAGGTGAGAAACCATTGGCCCTTACAATTGCGTAAAGGATGGCTTCAATTTTTAATAATTGGTACAATAAGTTCAGGCATTTTGATATTTGAGAAAGGTATCATTTTCAACCAAAAAAGGAGCAACATAGCGTTTTTGCAACACTATCATTTGAGTATTCAGGAGGCTGGTATTTCAGAAAGCATCTGGGCCAAAAACCACAACATATTTACCAAAGATTTTAAAGAGTCGTCCATTTTGTGGAAAGCAATGCTTGAGAACCCTTCTGTGGTTAAAGATCATGTTTTGAGGAATATAAAGTTTCTATTGGAGTATCTCAGATTTTATCCAGGTGATTTTTTGAATGGGTATGCACTTTGGAAAATTCCTGGCATATATGGCAATAAAATAGGCATGGTTTTGCTCATCATTATTTTTGCTTCCAGCTTTTATATGTCAAGGATTAAGAAAGTTTCGTTGCCCAAAGAATACCTTGTGGCTTTCATTCTTTTGGGCATTGCATCCTTTCCTTTCCTCAGCGCCTGCCTTTTGTTTCATCCCAGAGACCATTATCAGGTGCCTTTGTTTTGGTTTGGCATTTGTAGTTTTGGATTGTTCATCTCTCATTCTTTCCCCCCAAAAGTCTATTGGATTGTGTCTGGTTTAATTGTTGTGGTTTTTTTATGCACCGTGCCTTCTTATCCGTATAAAATAAACCAGAAGATGGGGGAACTCGTTCACTTCAAAACACTTCAGATTTTAAAAGAAAATGGAATAAAAAGCGGCGGATTGGTGAGCAACAGTTTGTTTTATCAGCCGTATCTGGGTCCTGATGTTTCTGAAGTGAAGATGAAAAATGGCCAAACTCCGCTTATGGTCTATTTAAAGTCGGAAAATGTACAAGTCATTATTGCTGATTGGATTTTCAAAGAAAAGGCCAAAAGGTATCCTGAATGGGCGAAATTAATAGGCATGCCTGAAGGGTTTGGCTATAAGTTGATTAAACCCTCAGTAAAAGATGGGCCTGATATTTTCATAAGGCAAAATTGAAGACAGTTAAGTTTTAGCTTCTATATTTTAACAGGGCTGAAATTTGGTCTATGGTTTTAGGTAGGGCTTGCTGAAAAAGTAAGCAAGCAAGCCAAAAATCATAAAATATTAGTAAATAGGGCTCCCTATCCTCTATAAATGAAAACGCGAGTTTGAAGTTTACGAGCATAGCTACGGGTTGGGGGCGTGTCCGCCTTTGGAGGATGAGGTAAAAGTGGAAGCTTTTGGTCTGATCTGCTCGGTTTTGAAAATTTTACATGCATGGATTTTGCCACATTTCATTTAAAACCCTTGCATTTGGTTCCTAAAAATTCTGTATAACTATTTATGATAAAGTTGACTATCACTTTATCAGGAGGCCCTAAGTAAAATCAGAAATAGGAAGATGCAAAAGAAATGAAAAATATACTTTCAATTAAAAACTGTGAACTGTAGAATGAACTTTACGTTAATAACCTTTCCTGTTTTTTCAATCTCTTCAATAAAAGGATCGTCTTCAGCAGTTTCTGAGCTATTAAACGTTTTTACAGATATTGGATAAAAGTCGCCCATAATTGGAGC
>Ga0105046_10017384_pt1 | contig 11001 bp, 8 predicted proteins | sample MAT03_FD_78385 | JGI IMG/M metagenome (GOLD analysis project Ga0105046, IMG submission 78385) | Freshwater microbial communities from Lake Fryxell liftoff mats and glacier meltwater in Antarctica - MAT-03 (megahit assembly) | ecosystem: Environmental > Aquatic > Freshwater > Ice > Liftoff...
ACTACACCGCCAAATCCACCCGATTGGATACTAGAGCCAAATAACTTCGCCGGGCGAACTGGCACCTACCAGCATGAAATTGTCCACCGAACACGATTTGAAAAGGCTATGAACGATTCGTTTGTAGATTTTGTTAATGATATCGAGGCTGCAGAGCTACCACTAAGCGTTGCAAACAGTGCCCAGGATGCGGTGGTGGCTTTTATAGCGCAAGAGTTGCCGGCGATAAAACGCGCACTTATAGTGAAGGCAAAGAATTTAAATACTATTCCGTATGGAACATTTCCCAATCTATATCATGGAACACCGGCTGATTTTTACAAAGCAAAAGTGTGCTCCATTCAATATAAGAGCTGGCTTCGGCAGATTGATGCAGCACGGACAACAGAATGTGACATAGAGCGAATACACTGCCCTGATGTTCAGTCTTGCCCCTAGGAGTATATGATGCGGTATATTTTTCCCTTGCTTTTTCTAATGACCAGTCACTTTGCTCTTGCAAATAACAAGCAACTGCTTGCTTCCGACGAGAGCTGTTTCCCGCACAAGGTTTTTGTTTACCTTGAAACATTGGAGTACACAGCGTGTCTAATAACTATAAATTCTGAAAAACTCAATAAAAGAATAGGTATCTTGTTTTCACTTAAAAATATTTCCAATAAGCCTATTACTATTTTTCTCCCAAATGAAAAGGGCAGAGAGCTTGAATCTATATTTTATATTAGTGAATATAACAATCCTAATGCAGTGGAAATATATCCACCGCCATGGCCGGCTTCAGAGGATTCAAGCGAGGAGACGAGTAATGATTCTTGGCTGATTCCTCATCCTATGAAACTTGGAAAGAACGAAGATATATACTACAAATTATATTTCTATATGTTGGCACCAGACATTGATCGACGCCTAAAATCGAGGAACGATCCTGAATTATCTATGATAAAGTCATTTTATCTAAACCTAGTCACATCACTCGGTTTTCTGCGGGAGGGCGAAGTTGGCACGGATTTCGAGGCATATATGCGTCGAGATCAGGAATATCGTAAACTGCTAAAAGAAGGCAGAGTAAAGCGCGAATATTTAACTTTCATTGACGTTAAAATTGATTGGGAAAAACCAATTACCAAATAGGCCTTCAATCAACAATTTGCCGCCGATTAACTTAAGCACTAGTAAGGTGGTGGGCGGCACGCAAGATGTCACGCTGACGATTCCGGGTTATGAAGGTTTTGAGCTGATTGTAAAAGCCAATAGCGTGACCTTTCCCGATGGCAGCCGTGTCGGCCCGCTGGTGGTCAGCCCTGTGAATAATGATCGTTTGCCGATGGTGCCGCCCGGCGGCAGCCCAAGCTTTGGCACGCTAGGCTGGACCATTCAACCGACCGGTACACGCTTTGACCCACCAGCGCAGGTCAAAATACCGAATCCAGGCAAGATGGAAGCCGGGGAAACGGTGCAGATTGTGCAGTGGGATCATGATTTGGCGACCTTTGTGCCGATGGGTCGGGGCACGGTGAGTGAGGATCGGGCGCAAATTGTGACTGACTTTGGATCCGGGATAAGTAAGGCGGGTTGGGGTGGTTGTGTGGGGCCGGATTGCCCTTTGGATGATGCGCCGCAGTGTGGGTTTGGTGGCCCTAGTTGTAGGGGTAGTGAATGCTCGACCTGTGGGCCATGTGCAAAGCTTGGGCCAGCTGCGCCAGGCACCTGTCCTGCATGCATCCCAAGAACAGAATCGGAAATACAGCTCGCGATTGACGAGCCGCCGGTGAGCGGGCAACCCCGAGTGGATGTGACGATGCTTGAGCCATTGGATACTTCCTTCACCATAAGAACGAGCGGCGCTACGGATGCGCTCAAAAGATGGGAGCTAGAGTCAGAACGTGCCATTGAGGTTCGACTGGCAGGTGTGCACCGCACATATCCGCAAGCAAGGACTCTTACATGTTCATCCAAAACGTGGGCTAATCCGTATTACTACACTGGCGATTCGACGGACGTCGTGACAGATGACATCATCCTCCACGACAATGCTGTTTCGTTCATCGGCGGGTCCAATGCGTTGATCACAAACACGCAAACCAAGCTCAAGGTGTCCGTTTGCTACGAGAGAAAGACTGTTGAGAAAACGGTGGCTATTCGCAACCGCAACCCCACGCGAGATCAAATGATCGCTGGGCTCAACCGTATTGCAACTAACGCAGCAATCACTGAAGCAAATCAAATTTCTTTGCGTGGAATTGCTTGTCACGAGGCCAATGGTCGTCAGTTCAATACAAACACTGGTGATCCGGTTCTAAATGGCACTGGTGACGGAGGTACCGGCATTATGCAGGTAACTGACGACCCACTACTAAGCTGCGGAGTGCTTTGGGATTGGAAAGAAAACTTACGAGTAGGTACACAAATTTTCCAATCGAAGTTTGCGTTGCTAAACACCTATGAATCCAGTGAATCATCAAATATGGGTGGGCGAGACTGGCGTAGAAACAATCAACTAAGAAATTGCTTAATAAATGCCTATAACATAAATGACTTGCCAGCGCGCGACCGCGAACAAGCGATCAATGCGCAGTGGACTCGACTTATTGGACTTGGCGCGACAGTTGTGCCTTTGCTTTCGACTGGAGATCCCAACGGCGTGCGTCGATCTAGAGAGGTGATTCGCCTTTACAATGGAGGTCGGCAGTATAAGTACGTTGGATTTGCAATGGGGGCAGTTCCTGCGAATGAACTCTGCGGTCACGGCCACTGGAATGATGAACCACGGCACGGCAATGGCCCAGCCAATTATGTATGTGCGGTGCTTGCAGCCTGCGCCGGAACACCAGCACCGGCTTCATGTCCGGTGAATCCCTAGAATAAATAAACGTCGAACTAAGGAATGACAATGAGAACTCTATGGGTCTTGATGTTAGTAGCAATTTTAGTTAGTCCACTAAGCAGCGCTCAACAAGGGCGTCGACAGTTTGTCGTCGCCAAGTCTGGCGCAGTTTTCAATGTTGCCAATCAAAAACTAGTTGGGCATATCAAACTGAACGACAAACCGCCTGTATCCATTATGCAAGTGAGTTTCGATCCGGTTGCAAACAACCTGTACATTGTCGATCAACCTTTCCTAGAACACGGTGGCATTTTTATTTTAGATGCGAAAAGCCTTCGGCAGAAAAAATTTCTTTCAAGAGCAGAGGTTGTCTATTTGTCAACGTTTGACTCTGAGCGAACACTCGGAATTCAATTTACCAACGTGGCTCTCAATGACCGATTCAATTCCATTGATCGAAAAACCCTTGAACTGCAAAAAACCACCTCCTTTAGCGCGCAATTTGATTGTCTACTTTTTCCCACACAATCCAAACTATTGAATGCGTTACGGGTGGAGCGAACAAATTATGCCTCGAAGTTTTACATGCATGAATGTTTCTCAAGAGATGGTGTTCTCGCTTCTCAAATGTTCAGTGCATTGGACGACGGCTCTAACGGATTTTATGCATTTAGACAGGTTAGTACGAAAAAGCCAATTCCACCGTTCATTCTTACCAATACTCGCCTGCAGGAGGTCGAATGCACCATGAATGTTGAAAAGGCCATTTGCTTTCCATGGCAATTGTCAAAACAATCTAGAGCCGAGCTGATCGACCTGAGCACAGGGCAAATCCGTAAGATTCCGACGCGCGTCGAGGATGCACCAATCGGTTCGGCGGCCGCACTTGCGAACGGCAAAGACTTTATTGTTATGCAGGTCGGAAACAACACATGGGATTTTAGGTATTACATCGCAAGTGATGCTACGAACTGGGACCTGAGGCCTTACGATGAATTAAATAAAATAAAGGGCGAATGGTTGGTTGGCATGTACGAAATTGAGCGATGAGAGTCGGGAAATTTTATTAGGGAAAAAGCAAAATTTAGATGTGCGAGAACCAATTTCGATGTTCAATCATCAACCTCGATCAGTAATGGCGTTGCTCGGTCTAGTGCAGTATAGAAGTCGATGGCACCGATGTGAGCAAGCAAAGCCAAACTATAGGCGATTTGATCAGCTACACGCCAGCGGTAGCACTGCCTGAAGGTAATCATACGGTTCGGGTAACCATTGGCGTTGCGCCTAATTCTGTTAGCAACAGCTGGGGTTTTAAATCCGCAACCGCGCCAGAGATTAGCAATCAAACACCCTTTTATTCCACCATTGCACCCGGCGCAGCCATAGAGATTAAAGCGAACTATTCTGATGTCGGCGCGGGTATCGCGGTCGCGGGTGTGCGTTTAGAGGTTGATCAAGTTAATGTGACGAGCCAAGCGATCGTCACCACCAGTGCAATCCGCTACACAAAAGGGGGTGCATACAGCAACGGGGAACACACGGTGCGCCTGACCGTACGCGACTTGGCCGGCAACGAAACCATCAGCACCTTTGCCTTTAGCGTAGGGTTTGCGCCGCTATTAGAAGAGCCAGAACCGAGTGATGGCAGCTTGATCCCCTTTAATACGCGCCCAATCATCAAGGCGAAATACAAAACCCAAGGCGTGCCGCTCGATTTAGCCACGCTGCGCTTTTATCTGGACGGGGATGACGTTAGCACGCAAAGCTCGATTACAGCGACGAATGCGCAGGAAGGCATTATAACCATGCAACCGGCCCAAGCCCTGGCCCCAGGTGGGCATGCTGTGTATCTTGAAATTGCCAATCAGGGGAGAACAGGGAAAACGGAAAAAATAGCACGCTAAGGTTTTTCAGGAGCTGGTTTGCACAGCGCGACCGATCGTGCATGAATTAATGTGTCGGAAAACAACTGTTTAGCGACAGGTCGGCAGACGACACCGTAGACCAACATATGAAGGCCCGTGAGCGCATGAAAAATATGCGGAAAACTATGTCGTCTTGATGTAGCATACGACAACCACACTTCACAGGTTTTCCGTACATGCTTGTCGGGTACATGCGGGTTTCGTCCGAATCGGATCGTCAAAACACTGATCTGCAACGCGACGCGCTACTGGCGGTGGGCATCGACGTCCGGCACCTGTATGAAGATCGTGCTTCGGGTGCCAAGGATGATCGGCCGGGCTTGGTTCAGGCGCTTGAATTCGTGCGGCCTGGTGATGTGCTCGTTGTCTGGAAGCTAGACCGGCTTGGGCGCTCGTTGCAACACTTGCTCACTATCGTGAACACGCTAAAGGACAGAAAGGTTGCCTTTCGTTCCCTCACCGAAGGTATGGACACTACGACGCCATCAGGCGAATTGTTGTTCCATGTGTTTGGCGCACTCGCCCAGTACGAACGCGCCTTAACCAAGGAGCGCGTGACCGCAGGGCTCGCCGCTGCTCGCCGGCGCGGCCGTGTCGGTGGCCGCCCGCCAGCGATCACCGGCGAGAAGCTGGACTCCATTGTCGCCGCCCTGAACGGTGGCATGTCAAAGGCCTCTGTCTGTCGAACATTCGGGGTCAAGCGCACTACGTTGATCGAAACCATCGCGCGAATTGGCGAAATCGGATCGACATAACGCATGCCACGCCGCTCGATACTCTCCGCGACGGAGCGGGACAGCCTGCTGGCACTTCCGGAAAGCCAAGACGACCTGATCCAGCACTACAGCTTCACCGAGTCCGATTTGTCCTTGATTCGGCAGCGCCGAGGCGACGCCAACCGGCTCGGCTTTGCCGTCCAGTTATGCCTGCTGCGCTATCCGGGCTATGCGCTGGCGGTCGATATGCCGGTTCCGAACCCGATGATCCAGTGGATATCCCGCCAGATACAAAGCGATCCTGCCACTTGGCCGCAGTATGGCGTGCGTGATCAGACCCGACGCGAACACTTCCAGGAATTGCGTACTTACCTCAGCCTGTCCGCGTTTAGTTTGCCGGATTTTCGCAAGCTAGCGCACAGCCTTGCAGACCTCGCGATGCAGACCGATAAAGGGTTGCTGCTCGCGGCCAAAGCCTTGGAGACACTGCGGCAGCGGAATATCATTCTGCCGAATCTGGCGGTCATTGAGCGAGCCTGCGCGGAAGCCGTGACGCGCGCCAATCGGCGCATATACCGGGTGCTGCTAGAACCGCTGCAGCCGCATCACCTGCGGAGATTGGATAATCTGCTCAATGTTGCGCCGGATCTCAATATCACTTGGTTGGTGTGGCTGCGTCAGTCGCCGGTGAGGCCGAACTCAAGGTATATGCGGGAGCATATCCAGCGCCTCAAAATCTTTCAGTCGCTCGCCCTACCGGACGGGATCGGTCGACAGATTCATCAGAACCGGTTGCTGAAAATGGCGCGGGAAGGTGCACAAATGACACCGCGCGACCTAGCCAAGTTTGAGGACGAACGACGCTACGCGACCCTGGCCGCGCTGGCAATTGAGGGCATGGCCACCGTCACGGACGAGCTGGTCGACCTACACGACCGCATCATGATCAAGCTATTCAGCGCCGCCAAAAACAAACATCAGCAAGAATTCCAGAAGCAAGGACAGGAATTCAACGACAAAGTGCGGCTGTATTCGAAGGTCGGTCGCGCGCTGGTCGAAGCAAAAGAATCGGGTGCCGACCCCTATGCGGCTATCGAGGCAGTGCTTCCGTGGAATGAGTTTGCGCAAAGTGTCGCCGAAGCGGCACAGCTTGCCCAGCCGCAGACATTCGACCATCTACACCTGATCGGCGAGCATTACAGCACCCTGCGCAGATACACGCCGGAGTTCCTGGACGTACTAGGGGTCGCCTCAGAAAACGGAACTTAAAGTACGTTAAGCGGTTGACAGTGGTCGCAACGGCCTGAATTTCCCCGCGCCGACCTTGGCGCTGCTGCGCCAGACGTAATCGCCGGTCAGATTGATGTGTTCCCAGCCCAGTGGTGATAGGTACTGCAACAGCGTTTCATCAATGCCCTGACCATGGTTGCGCAGCGCATTTACGGCGCGCTCAAGATAAACCGTGTTCCACAGCACGATGACTGCCGTCAGCAGATTAAGTCCGCTGGCCCGATAACGTTGTTGCTCAAATCCTCGGTCACGTATTTCGCCAAGCCGGTTGAAAAACACGGCTCTGGCCAACGCGTTGCGCGCCTCACCTTTGTTTAGCCCAGCGTGTACACGGCGGCGCAACTCGACACTTTGCAGCCAGTCTAGGATAAATAGCGTGCGTTCGATGCGCCCCAACTCGCGCAGCGCGACTGCCAAGCCGTTTTGACGCGGATAACTGCCAAGTTTTCTGAGCATCAGAGAGGCGGTCACTGTGCCCTGCTTGATAGAAGCGGCCAGTCGCAAGATTTCGTCCCAATGTGCGCGAATAGCCTTGATGTTGAGCCTGTCACTGCTGATCATCGGCTTGAGCGCGTCGTAATTCACTTCGCCCTTTGGGATGAACAGCTTGGTATCGCCCAGGTCGCGAATACGCGGAGCGAAGCGAAAGCCCAGGAGGTGCATAAGGCCAAAGACGTGATCGGTGAAGCCGGCCGTGTCGGTGTAGTGTTCTTCGATGCGCAAATCGGACTCGTGAAATAGTAGGCCGTCGAGCACATAGGTTGAATCGCGCACGCCGACATTGATCACCTTGGCGCTGAACGGTGCGTACTGGTCAGAAATATGGGTGTAGAAAGTCCGCCCAGGTTCGGAACCATATTTTGGGTTGATATGGCCGGTGCTTTCAGCGCGGCCGCCAGATCGAAAGTTTTGACCGTCAGACGACGAGGTGGTGCCGTCACCCCAGTTTTCAGCGAAAGGTTGTTGCAACTGGGTATTGACCAGTTCGGCCAGCGCCGTCGAATAAGTTTCATCTCGCACGTGCCAAGCTTGCAGCCACGACAGCTTGGCGTAGGTTGTGCCGGGGCAGGATTCGGCCATCTTAGTCAGCCCGAGGTTGATTCCGTCGGCCAGGATCGTGGTTAACAGCAGCGTCTGATCTTTAGCCGTGCCGCTGCTCTTTAGATGCGTGAAGTGGCGAGTAAAGTGCGCCCACTGATCCACCTCCATCAGCATTTCGGTAATTTTGACGTGCGGTAGCAGCATCGACGTTTGGTTGATTAATGCTTGTGCAGCATCCGGCACCGCCGCGTCGAGCGGCGTGATTTTCAAGCCTGATTCGGTGATGATGGCGTCTGGCAGATCGTTCGCCGTCGCCATGCGGTTGACGGCCGCCAACTGTTTTTCCAGCATTAACAGGCGGCCTTGCAGGTACGCGTCACAGTCGGTGGTTACGGCAAGTGGCAAAGCGCTGGCCAGTTTCATACTGGCGAATCGCTCAGGCGGCACCAAATACGCATCGAAGTCCTTGAATTGACGTGAACCCTGCACCCAGACATCGCCCGAGCGCAGCGCGTTTTTCAATTCCGACAAGGCACACAGTTCGTAGTAGCGACGGTCGATGCCTTCGTCAGTGAGAATCAGCTTGGCCCAACGGGCTTGATGAATGCAGTCGGCGCATTAGCGGGAACCTTACGGGCGTTGCCGACATTCATCGCCCGTAGTACCTCGATTGCATCTAACAAGGCCTTGGCCGCCGGTGCCGCCCTCCGGTTGAGCACGTCCAGAAATTCTTGCGCGTACCGGCGCAACGTGGCGTAGCTCTCGCCAATGCGGTGCAGGAAGTCGAAGTCTGCCGGTTGCGCGAGCTTTTGCGCCTCGGCGACGCTGGCCGTGAAAGCCTCCCACGGCATGACGGCCTCAATGGCGGCGAACGGATCGGTGCCGCTTCGCTTGGCCTCCACCAAAGCTTGGCCGATGCGTCCGTATAGACGCACCTTGTCGTTGATTGCTTTGCCTGAGGCTTGAAACTGCTGCTGATGCCTGTTCTTAGCGGCAGCAAACAGCTTGCCCAATATACGGTCATGCAGGTCAATGATTTCGTCGGTGACGGTGGCTGTTCCTTCGATGACCAGAGCTGCCAGCGTGGCGTAGCGCCGATGTGACTCAAACTTGGCCAAGTCGGCAGGTGTCATCTGGCCGCCTTCCCGAGCGATCTTGAGCAAGCGGTTCTGGTGCACCAGTCTCTCGATTCCGACCGGCAGGTCAAGCGCATTCCAGGCTTTGAGGCGCTCGATATGTTCAAGCATGTGCCGTGAGTTCGGCTTGATCGGTGATTGGCGCAGCCAAGCAAGCCAAGTGAGTTGACTGTCATCCTTGCGTTTTAAGAGGTCATCCAAACGCTGGCGGTGGGTGACTGTCAAGCGATCTGTTAGTGCCGCATAGATGCGCCGATTGGCCTGGGTAATGGCTTCAGCGCAAATGCGTTCGATGACATCGAGTGTTGGCAGCAAGATGCTCTTTTGTCGTAAGTTTTCTACCAGCGAGACCGCCAACACGACGCCTTTGCCCGTTTGCCATGCCAATTCTTTCAGACTGTGCACCGCCGATCGATAGTGGTTCATTGTCGTGAATGGCTGGAAGCCAAATAACGATTGCAGTTCCAGCAAGTGCTCGCGGCGCGTCTCGGCCCGCTGACCATACTCGGCCCAACTGTCGTGCGGCACCTTCAATTGATTGGCGACCATGTGCAGCAATGGTCTGAATGGTTCGACTTCCCCAGCAAGTGTCACACCGGGGTAGCGCATGTAGCAGAGCTGCACGGCGAACCCCAACCGATTCGCTGATCCCCTGTGCTGGCGAATCATTGAAAGATCGTTTTCGTTGAACGTGTAGTGGCGTATCAACTCGTCCTTGGAATCGGGCAGTGCGAGCAGGCTATCGCGCTCGGTAGATGACAAAATTGAACGGCGCGGCATCGTTAGGCTTGTTTCAGGTACTGATACAAGGTTTCACGGCTAATGCCATAGTCACGGGCAACTGATGTCTTTTGCTCACCTTGTGCGATCCGGCGCTTCAGCTCGACGATTTGCGCTTCCATCAAGGACTTTTTCCGGCCTCGGTACGCGCCGCGCTGCTTGGCCAGCGAAATTCCTTCCCGCTGCCGCTCCCGGATCAAGGCGCGCTCAAACTCGGCAAACGCGCCCATCACCGATAGCATTAGGTTTGCCATGGGCGAGTCTTCGCCAGTGAAGGCCAAGCTTTCTTTGGCAAACTCGATGCGCACACCACGCTTCGTCAGTTTTTGCACCAGGCGGCGTAAGTCATCCAAGTTCCGGGCTAGCCGATCCATGCTGTGCACGATGATCGTATCGCCGTCGCGCACAAACGAAAGCAAGGCTTCGAGCTCGGGCCGCTGAGTGTCTTTGCCTGACGCCTTATCGGTGAAGATCTTGTCCACCTGGATTTGATCCAGTTGCCGTTCCGGGTTCTGGTCGAAGCTACTGACCCGGACATAGCCGATGCGTTGACCCTTCAAGATGCCTCCAACACTAGATGTGTCAGGATAGAATCTATGAGGTTATACGGCACGTGTCAATAAATACCAAAAAACAAGTCTAAATTGACGCCTATGTGCGTGTGACCCTGACATCAGGTTAGGGTATAGCCTAAAATGACGCCCCTAGAAATTGACGGCGTGCTACTTAACAAGCGCCAAGGTAGTCTCGGTTTTGGCCGGCGCGCTCGCTTGGAACCGTTTTGTCTTTTGTCCGGCTTGAGGGCGTCTACTGCAATTCCGATTCCAAAGCAAAGATTCATCAGAGTAGGCTGATCCCTTTAGGCTCAATCGACGCAAAGTATAGTTCTTGCTTTTATTGACTACTTCGCGCAGATCGTCAATTTGGCATTGGCTGTATTGGCGTTGATCCGGATCCAGGCGTCACGGTTGTAAATCGGCATCTTTCACCAAAGCACCTTGATTTCTGACACGGGTAACTGGATGCTCTATTTCAATCTTAATTTATTTCAGAACAGTCGATGTCGCGCCGTATTTGGTAGGACTCACCAAACACACCCAACACTGCGGGCCAGGTTACCAAGGCAGCAGAACTACAGAATCACACTTGATCAACTGAAGAACAGGATTTGACGCCGAGCCTTAACCCATCTTTAACACCTTTTCCCTATTTCGCCAAATTTATAACGCTAAGTCATTGATTATTAACCAATTTATTTTCTAGATATTTTGTTGTGCCATAATAATTAT
>Ga0105046_10017388_pt1 | contig 11000 bp, 13 predicted proteins | sample MAT03_FD_78385 | JGI IMG/M metagenome (GOLD analysis project Ga0105046, IMG submission 78385) | Freshwater microbial communities from Lake Fryxell liftoff mats and glacier meltwater in Antarctica - MAT-03 (megahit assembly) | ecosystem: Environmental > Aquatic > Freshwater > Ice > Liftoff...
CTATCGGGGCTTTGGGTCCCAATTCTATCTTGTCCGTGGGCTGAAGCCCACGGCTACGTGCTGATGCCCCTACCGGGGCAGAATTTCGCTTCGTTTTTCGCCAAAGTGGCGCTGTCCAACTAAGGACGGTTCGAGAAATGAGTGTCTCCTCTTTGTTCGCAAAAGTCGCGCTACTTTCGCGGAGCGAAAAGCGACTATCGCCCAGGTATCTCGCGAACAATGCTGAATGTCCCTGTGGAAGTCCACAATGACCAACAAGACTCGAATCCAAGCCGCATTGCGGTCAGTGCCAGGCGTACTCGCAGCTTCGGTGAACTTGCCGACTCAGCGAGTGCGGGTCGAGTTCGAACGCCAACTGCTACACACGCAACAAAGAGTTCTTCCTGAGCCTGCTCGCCGGTTTGCTGCTGGCGTTTGCCTGTTTCATTAATCCGTGTACCGAATAGGCGATTCGGTTATGTGTTGAAATGTTTCAATCCTGGGAGAGTGGGAGAATTGGTCAGCAGGTTTTGATGATTCAGCGCATCGTGAACGACTGCGTTTTAGAGTTGTTTCGGTCCGTAGGCAAGCCACAGACCAATTGTCGTTGATGCCAGAATCAGTCCGAAGATGATGGCATTCCAGAATCCAAGCCCCAGGCGTTCGGCAAAAGCAAGAGGCACGAAGAATGGGAGGCCGAGCGGCACGAGGATCAGCGTCTCACGGGCCATCTGCGACAGACTCTTTACGTCATGATCCCGGCTCCACGCAGCTCCAAAGGCCAGAATGCTGACCAGCGGAAGAGTGAGCAACAGTGCCCCCAGTCTCGGCGACTTACGCGAGACTTCGGACACAGCGAGGATCATTACGACCGGGATGACCACGCGAAGCAAAAGAGAGAACATAATCGACTTTCGGTTCAGAAATCTGATCATCGCACGCCAGCAAGTTACGTCAACGGGTTTTCACACCCTGCAGACGATGCTGCAGGGCGTGATAATCTTTTTTTTCGGAACGCGGTTCCGATTACTTGTGGTCGTGAGCTTCTTCCTTGAATTCTCCCGTGTACGGCGTGCCTTCAATTTCTGCCGTCATGGTTCCTGCGTATTCCTGCACGATCCCCAGTTTCTCGTGTTTGCCCACGAAGCGTGATGACAAGCCATCTGTTTCGCCTTCCAGCGGTACGGGCAACAGGTCGGCCTGGAGTTCCGGGTCACCGATGCTCAGCAGGATTTTCTCTGTCTTGATCGGTGAGGGGGATTTTTCATCGCTGCCAAGGACGTAGACCGTGGCTTCCTGTTTGTCGTGGTTGACTGTGAATTCGACGTGATACTTGCCTCCGCCCCAGTCAGCCAAAGTGCCGTCATGTGGTCCGGCTCCATGGCCATGCGCATGCTCTCCGTCGCCTTCGCCATGTTCGTGACCGTGTTCGACCGCAGCGGTTGTCGCAGGCGTGCTCGGTGCCACGGCATCCGGCCCGGCACTTTCCTGGCATCCGGTCGTCAGGCCAAGAATGCCAGTCGCAAGAAAAGCAGTTGCGAGATTACAAAATTTCTTCATCAGTAAAACTCCATCAGGGGGAAATTGTTCAAACCGATCAGGTCGGAACGGAACTCTTCTCAACACCGGACACACGCCGATGCCATGACTAATCAATGTCCAAATTCTTCAACTGAATCCTGCTGCTTCGCGATCTTTACGGCATCCTGCCCACTGAATTTCCAGAACAGGCCCGGATGAATCAGGAATTCGCAGAATGTCGATGTGACCAGGCCACCCAGGATCACGGTCGCCACGGGATACAGAATCTCACGGCCAGGTTCCTGACCGCCCAGAACGAGCGGCACGAGTCCGATCCCGGCTGTCAATGCCGTCATCAGTACCGGAGCCAGGCGCTCCAGGCTTCCACGCACCACCATCTCCTGCGTAAAGTCTTCACCTTCTTCTTTCATCAGATGGAAATAGTGCGTTACGAGCAGAATCCCGTTTCGCACGGCAATCCCGCCCAGAGAAATGAATCCAACGAGACTGGCGACGGTCAATGACTGCCCGGTCAATACCAGAGCCATCACCCCTCCGATAAATGCGGTTGGCAAGGCGTTGAGTATCTGCAGGACCACGCGGACCGACGGAAACAGCACCATCAGCACCACGAACATGCCGACAACTGAAACTCCGGCAAGGACACTAATCGTTCGAGTCGCACTTTGCTGGCTTTCAAACTGGCCTCCGTACTCGACAAAATATCCTTCAGGCAACACAACCTCGCTGTTGACACGCTGCTGAATCTCGGCTACCGCACTCGCCAGATCTCTGTCCTGAGTATTGCAGCGAATCACGATACGACGGCGGGCGTTTTCGCGGTTGATCGAATTCGGGCCGCTGCCTTCACCGATGTCCGCCAATTCACGCAATTCAATTTGCCCACGGTCGTTTGGCAGGTCGATCCGCAGTCGTCCCAGATTGGCATAGTCGGTTCGGTAGTTTTCTTCCAGTCGCACCAACAGGTCGAATCGCCGTTGGCCTTCCAGCACCTGCGACACAACCTCGCCCTGCAGCGCGGTCTGAAGAATCTGAGCCACATACGCACGCGTGAGTCCATAAAACGCGAGGTCATCAGACCGCAGTTGGATATGCAATTCCTCGGTCTGGCGAATGGGTTCCACGATTGGCGGAGTCACACCTGGCACGGACTGCAACGTATTCTTTACCTGTTCAGAGAGCTGTTGCAGCGTGTCCAGATCGTCCCCATGAATCTTGATAGCAATCTGTGCGTAGACACCGGAAACCATGTGACTGATCAAGTGCGCCAGAGGTTGCTCAACTTCGATATCAACGCCAGGCGCTTCTTCACCCAACTCGTCCAGCAACTTCTTCAGGATCTCTTCACGCTGATCCCGGATGTCTGGATTCATGCTGAGAATGTATTCGCCCGTGTTGACTGGTGATGCATGCTCATCCATCTCCGCTCGGCCGGTCCGTCGCACAAAGTTCAGGATGGACCCGTTAGGATTTTTTTCCGACTTTTGCATCTGCCGCAGCTTCTGGTCAATGACACCGGAGACCTGATTAGAAGCATTCAGTGAAGAGCCCGGCGGCAATGTCAGATTGATCTGGACACTGCCTTCGTCAAATTGTGGAAGAAAGTTACGGCCAAGTTGTGAGAGTTCCCATCCGGCGTATGCGACTGTCAACCAGGTGATCGCCATCAGAAACAGCGGATGAGCGATGCTGAACCGAATCAGATAGCCAGCAGCCCACTTGAATCCACGCAGCAGCAGGCCGTCGTGTTCAGCGTGTGTCGCCCGCGATTGTGGCAACAGATAAAAGGACAAGACAGGAGTGACGGTAAGAGATACCACCAGCGAGGCAAGGATCGACACGATATAGGCCACTCCCAGTGGTGCAAATAACCGCCCTTCCACTCCGGAGAGCGCAAACAACGGGAGGAAGACGAGAACCACCACAGCCGTTCCGAACACGATGGCGCTGCGAATTTCTTTGCTGGCTTCGTAGACCACAGTCATTGCCGATTTTTGATTCTCGATTTTCGATTGTTCTGAAGCGGCAGCTCCGTTCAATCGACAATCATCAATCGCCATTCGCCAATTCCTCAGCCGCCGAAAGATGTTTTCCACGTCCACAATGGCATCATCAACCAGTTCTCCCATTGCAACAGCGATGCCTCCGAGCGTCATCACGTTGATCGAAAGAGGCGTGCCTGTGACCATGCCCCAAAGTCGAAATACGAGCGTGGTAATGACGAGAGACAAGGGAATTGCAGTGAGTGTGATGAACGTGGTTCGAAAGTTCAGCAGAAACAAAAACAGGATGATCACGACCAGCACCGCGCCAATAACCAATGCCTCGCCGACATTGAAAATGCCACGATCGATGAAGTTCTTCAGCCGAAACAGTTCGGAATTGATCACGATGTCAGCAGGCAGTGACGCTTCGGCTTCCTGAAAGGCTTGCGCCAAGCTATCCGTCAACGATCGTGTATCCACATGGGGTTGCTTCACAACCGTGAAAACGACGCCCGGCAGGCCGTTGACGCTTCCATCACCACGTTTGAATTGTCCTCCCTCGACGATTTGAGCTACCTGTCCGAGCAGAATCGATCGGTCTTCATGAATCTTGATCGGCACCTGACGCAGATCGCTCAGGACTCGGTGAACATCCGGGCCAAGCCGTCCCAGGATTCGGATCGGTCGTTCCGTTTCACCCTGTACGGCAAAACCACCGCTGGTGTTGATATTGCTTTCTTTGAGAGCCTGTTCAACCTCTTGCAAAGTGATTCCGTATTCCAGCAGCGCCGTTGGATCAACCAGAACCTGGTATTGCTTCTTGTCACCACCCAGCAAAAACACTTCCGCGACACCTGTGACTTTCAGGATGCGTGGTCGCACGATCCAGTCGGCCGTTGTCCGAAGAGCCATCTGGCGATTTGCGGCTGTGGGGAATTCGACATCGTGAGATTTTCCAGCGATTGTGATGTTTGCCCGGCGATCGGTCTCTGTCGCATTCAAGTCGTCATTCTGTTCCGGAACGTACCACTCCAGCTTATCTGTGGCAATGGACTTCCACGTAGACACGCGATGTCGATCGACGGGTCGCCAGACCTGAACCTGATCGGCTGTGGATTCGCTGGCCACAAGCTCTGCCATCAGATCGCTTCGCTCAATGGGAAACAGTTCACCCCCACGCGGGCCTTGTTGTCGGTAGAGTCCGGCCACAACAATCTGCCCCATGATCGACGCCGGTGGAGTCATTTGCGGCAGGATCCCTTCAGGCAAGACACTGCCCAGAGTTGCCAGGCGTTCCTGAACGGTTTGGCGGGCTGCACGAATCTCGGTGTTCCAGTTGAATTCGATATAGATCACATTCAAACCGGCCGTTGACTGACTGCGCACGGCCTGAACGCCGCTGGCCCCCAGCAGGGCAATTTCAATCGGCTGCGTGACGAGCGTCTCGACTTCCTCGGTCGCCAGCCCGGGGCATTCCGTGATGATGATGACTCGTGGCCGGTCGAGGTCAGGAAATACATCAATCGGCATCTGAGTCGCAAGATACGACCCATAGACCATCATGGCGATGCTGATGATCAGCACCAGCATGCGGTAGCGAAGTGCAAAGCGAATTATGGAGTTTAACATTTATGATTTTTGATTTTCGATTGATGATTTGAAACGCAGGAACGGATTGGCGATTGGCGATTGGCGATTTTTGATTGGCGATTGATGATTGCCGAATGAGGTCGTCTTAAATCAAAAATCGAAAATTCCTTCATTTTTGTGCTGATTTTCTTGATGCCACCATGATGGATGTCAGTTGATTTGCTTCGTCGAGCAATAGTTCCACTTTGTCAGTTGGAAGCAGTACACCTTCAATGATGAGTTCCATCCAGTAACCGCTCTCGTCCGCTTCCTCAATGACGATTCCAAGTTTGGCTATGAACTCCGCTTTTAATCGCCCTCGACAAGCCGACATGTAATTCGCTCCCACCGACGTCCAGCTCCGCACAAGCTGTCCACCAAGCGCTCGTCCAACCGAGTCATTTGGCAAAGCGCCCACCATCTTCATTACGCGCAATCCAAACTGCTTCGTCCGCTTCTTCAGTTCCGTTTGATCCATTGATGATTTCCGATTTTTGATTGATGATTTCCGATTGTTAATTTCCAATTGATGATTGGTTGGAGCTAACAATCGGCAATCGCCAATCAATGCGCAGCATGTACCGTGCCGTCGGCATGAACATGAACATCAGCACGAATTCCGCTCGCAGCCTGAGCTTTCATGACACGATTGAGGGACGCCGCCGCACTTTGTGCGAGATAAAGTCCCGGCTTGACGCTGCCATCGTTGGCGAGCATGATCTGCAATCGTTCTTCGTGCAGAACATGCACTGGCAGGCGATTAAACAAGTCTCCATTCTGCTGGAAGACATACGCTTCAGGACCTTCACGAACCACGGCGGCCGCTGGCACCACGATGACATCGCTGAGTTCCTCAACGGGCACATGCAGTCGGACACGCTGGCCTGGCCGGAACCGCCAGACGACGAACGTCTTGCCATCCTGAACATAAGATCGAGACTGGTTGTGCAGTGGAGTAAAGAAGTCAAAAGTACGGCTGGATGAATCGATGGAATTCGAAAGATGCCTGATCCGAAATGTCTGATTGAGCGTCGGCCAGTGGGACGCGTCATCTTCGGCGAACTCCATTTCAATCGGCCATCCCTGCTGAGCAGCCTGCTCCAGATAAGTGGCTTCTCGTTTGAAGGCATGCCCTGCGATATAGAGCGAACTATGATTTGCGAGGACCGAAAGCAATTGCCCGGCTTGCACCTGGGTTCCAAGATCGACCTGCAGATCCTGAACTTCATAGGCAATTGATTCTGGTGTGTCGTCGTCAAGTGACGCGGTTTCGTCGGAAGTCTTCGGAGGTGAGGGATGCGTCTGCGTCAATGACTGAACCGACAGTGCTGGAGGAGCGACGACATCAATCGAGGCGATAAACCGCCCCTCCTGAATCTCCCCAATCTGTTCAGGATTGAGTCCCCGCGTGAGCAAATCCTGACGATATCCATCAATCGCCGCCTGTTGCCTTTTCAACTGCTGATCAAGTTCAATCAGCCTTGCCTGCGATACTCCACCACTTGCTGCAAGCGGACCGATCCGCTCGCGTTGCTCGTTAATCAACTCTGTTTCTCGAACGGCTCGGAATAGCTCCGACTGAGTGTTCTGCAGGTATTCACTGATCAGTCGCAGCGTAAACAAACGGTCTCCAGGACGGACTGTGTCGCCGGGAAATGCATGGACCTGAGTCACAACACCAACTGCGGGCGACGTGACTCCCCGATCAGACAACCCGGGGCGATCGACCACTTCTCCCGGCACAAGGATCTTGCGCCAGAAGGACTGGGGCTTGACTGGCTTCGAAACCAGTTTCAAATTCTGACGAGCCTGCGGACTCAACTTCAACACCTTGGGCTCCTGAATCGGCGGCGGACTCACCTTTTCAGCAGCTGCCGTTGAGGTCGCAGGACGCAGCAGTGATTTCAGCCGATCCTGATTCCGAATTGCGGCCCAGCCAAGACCAACAACCACGGAACACAACACGATCCATTTGAATAAACGCAGTACGCGAGACATAGGTCACCAGAATCGCTGGAGCCAGAGAATCAGCCAATACAAACGCCGACATTACGTGGGCACTCAGGCTGAACTCGGAGCTGGAAATCGTCCTGACAAGAAGCAGTCATCGACTGCAGCGAGGACGAAACGAGGGATATCTGCCGTTTTAAAGGCGCAGCATGTGCGGCAGAACGAGCAAAGGCGCAAAAATGCTGCCTTCCGGCGGCCCCGGTACGCTGCACGCGACAAACGGCGGGAGGACCGAATCTGCGACGCGACCGAAATCCGAATCGAGCAATGAATGGCCGTCGGCAGCTGGCAACTCGACGCGTTCAACAGCCGCAGTCAGTACATCACAACCAACGTAAAATGCAGTCTGGTCATGATTTGGCGATGGAAAGGTCGGGACCGGCAATTCGGAGTGATCGTCATGCCGGTGTGAATGGCCAAGCTTGTCAGCATTGTGATCCGAAGAATGCGAATGGCCCGTCACGTGAATGTGGGGACGTTCCGCGTGGTCTGCATCAGATGGCAAATTCTCATGCGCGTGGCAGTGCGGAACTGCAACTGCCCGGAGCAGCAATTGGACAATTGCCAGAATTATGATCGTCGCACGCACAAAACCATCCCTAAGAACCACAACAGAAGTCTAGGTCGAAGTACCGTGAATAACAAGTTTCATCTGATGATTCAGATATCCGCCGTGTCGAAATCGTCGCATCCTTGACCTTCCACAGCCTGAAAATCAAAGGCGATGCCATCGAATTGTGCAAAACCGGCACGCCATTTGATCCCGTCGGTCCGACACGCGAATGTAGTTTGGTTTGTGCCTCTGCGCGCGTCGGTGGCGCACACCAGCGCAATGAAAAAACCACGTTGGACGCTTCGGTCTGGGCGACCTACGCAGCGAAAAATTGCGACAACAGGTTCGACATCGACGCCGAATGCGGAACTGCACAGCGTGAATTCGGCGTTCAACGTAGTCCAAAACCCATCACCCCGACTATTTTTCATCAACAGCGCCTTATTGCGCTGACGAGCGGTGTTCTTTGTTGCTGGGATTCAACTTGCGGAGATCTCGCGGGAATCCAGCTTGGTTCAATTGAAACGACCGATTTCACGGGATTCGCTCGAACCCGTTACAGTCTCTGAATTTGCCGAGTTCAAATTCCGACGCTTTGTCGGCAGGAATTGCACGTCATGGCGGGGTCGCTTTCTCGAAGTTTGAGAAAACGAATGTGTCCACGGGACGATCCCCGATGACTGCTTCGGCCGAAGGTAATAACCTTTTCCGCTGCCAGACCTCTACAGATCATTGCATGCGGACGTGCCGGCCGGGTACATTATGGCCGCTATGTCTTTTCTTCGCAAATGTCTTCGGCAAAGGGACCGCCATGCGATGGATGCACAACTCACGAACAGCATCATGTCTGGCCGCATTTGCGGCTACCTTGCTCGGCATGTTGCTGGCGAACCCCGCGCAAGCGGGGCTCGTGCTAATTGAAGTCGAGGGCCTCGCGAGGATCGACTTGGCCCAACGCGATTCGGCGGGCAGGCTCAGGTTGTATGACGCCGGAGATGACGATGGCGACGGCATGTTCTCATTCGTAGCCGACCTGGATCCACAACGCTCGCTAGCGTTGCTGTATATTTTTGGTGGTCCATCGACAGGTGTGCCCCTATGCATCAACTTTCCTTGCGTCGGTACAGAGTTCACCCGCCTGAATCGCAACCCAACCCCCCTTACCGTGACGGAGGAGCGTGTAATCACGTACTGGAATAGCCCGCCGACGATGCCGTTTGCGTTGGGGCAAACCTTTAGCGTGGTCGACGGTCAGATTCCGGGCTTGGACGCGATAGTCTATCGCAGCCCTGACGCTTCGGTATTTGATTCGGCGGACGACATCGTCGATCTCGACTTGACAACGCTGCCGCTGTACACAGGACCTCTGCTGATCGGTGGTCTGGTGCGATTTCAAGCCGTCCCGGAGCCGTCGAGCTTCGCGCTGGCCGCCTTGGGCATTCTGGGGCTGATTCCCCTTGCTCGGCGACGGCGGTTTTCCTCGAAGTCATAGCCGACAAATCCGGTCGATGCGTTGCGACTGTGAATGTGGCAAGGATCGCCTGGGAGGCAAGATTTTGCCAAAAAGTGGTTCTTTGGCTGTGATTATTAATGTTGACCAATCTCGGACGCCGGTGAGAAAAAGTTCTAACGGTGTCCGTCGCCCCGACATTGTTTTCGACACGAACGGGTTGCAAAACTTTGTCCGGCTTCGCTACGAACGGCGAGTCCAACTCTTTTCGGTGCGACATGCGTCCGATCCTCCTAATGTTAAAGTTTAGTTTGTGCCGTTGCTCGCGCCGGTGGCGCACACCGGAGCAGTTTCGGGGTCGCCGGAGGGACCTGGATTCCCGGTGTCGCCGGGTAGTGCGGTTTCGGGTCAACCGCGGTTCCGAGTCAACTCAACCCCCGGCCGTCGAAGTCGCTCTTCAGCGTGCTTTCGCTCCGTAATATCCCGGGCCACTGCATAGACCAGATTCTCGCCGACGATTTCGCGAGCGTTCCAGAGAAGCCATTTGTACGATCCATCTTTGCATCGATAACGGCTCTCATGATTGATGAGCAGGTTGCCCTCCATTATTCCCTCGGCGGCTTCCAGCGTCGGTTCGACATCTTCTGGATGGATGAGTTCGATCCAGGGGCTGCCCGCAGCTCCGCGTCAGTCCTGCCAAGGGTATTCTCCCAAGCTGGATTCCACTGTTTGAAGTAGCCGTCAAATCCGGCAATGGCCAGCAAATCGAGCGACAAAGCTAAGAATCGTGCTCGCTGCTGTTCGGCATGCTTCTGCTCGGTCATGTCCGCCAAACCACGTTGGACCGCTTGCGCTACGTCGATGGCGGAGGCATATCGATCGGCTGGGTGTTTCGAGAGCGCCCGCAGGCAAATCACCTGCAGCTATGGGGGGCACTTTCGGATCGATCTGGCTCGGAGGCACAGGCTGTTCGTCCTGAACTTTCTGAAGCAATTCCTTTAGCTCGTGCGTGTCTGAAAAATGGCTTCGCGCCGTGATTTCGGCCTGCGGGCACTCCCTACGCCATTCGAAGAATTATTCTTAGGAGACAACAAAGTCTACCCGGGTGTTTTCTGAGGTCGTTTTTATGCGATTTTTGCAGGCTCGGCGCGTACGTTCCCAGTGACCGAGGCCGGCCTTTTGCAGTTTCGGTTCACTCGCGGCCGCTTCAGGCGGCGTGGCGTCTTGTAAGAGCAGCCTCACTGTTCGGCGCTTGCTGAGCGATCAGCAGGCGGCCCAGCGTGTGCATGTTGCGACCAAGGATCGCCAACGACACGTAACGTTCAAAGCCAGGCTCCGAACGATCTCGGCAACGCTTCATGCCGTTGCCTGACTGCAACGCGCCGATCGCTGATTCGACTCCCGGATGATTCTGCTGAGCTGCACGAAACTCATCGTCCGCGCGCGCAAGTTGCGCAACAGACTGTTTCGCACCAGGCTTCGGAAGACACAGATCAGGAACGATTTCCGAGAGTTCAATCTGATTCACAGGCGAATGAAAACCACGATCAAACGACACGCGCTCAATCCTGTTATCGAACAACTTCTGAAGAGCCTTCGTGGCTTCGATCGCGACACCCGAGTCGCACTGATCTCTCTTCATCAGCATCTTATGCACGATGAAACCCGCAGCATCTTCGAACACCAGAACCTGACGTCCGAACTGAATCGGTTCACCCGCTTTGCCGCGCCGGCGATGCGGTCAATTTCGCGAGCCAGTTGCTTCACTCTTTTCCACAGATGGTGACGCTGTCGCCAGCCGAGAATGCTGTCACTCACTGCAAGCTCTGAACACATTTCGAGGATCTTTCGC
>Ga0105046_10017392_pt1 | contig 10998 bp, 9 predicted proteins | sample MAT03_FD_78385 | JGI IMG/M metagenome (GOLD analysis project Ga0105046, IMG submission 78385) | Freshwater microbial communities from Lake Fryxell liftoff mats and glacier meltwater in Antarctica - MAT-03 (megahit assembly) | ecosystem: Environmental > Aquatic > Freshwater > Ice > Liftoff...
CGACCTCCCCACATCAAACCGCAACTCCACCGCCGTCGACACTTTATTGACGTTCAGGCCCCCCGGACCCGACGCCCGCACAAACGCCTCACTCAGCTCGGAATTAGGTATGTAAATCGCCACGGCTACCACCCAGCATAGCCGCATCCACTCCTGCTCTCCCTCGTTGTCGCCCTCTCCGCCTACCCGCAAGCCCCTTGGGCTCCTCCCGAGTAAATTTCACACGAAATCACGGCAATTGAGAAACCCCTATCCCACTAAAAAGCTCTTAAGAAGTGCAGGTAGATATATATGCTGATACGAATTGCGTTGTTGTTGACCGCGGCTTCCCTCGCCTGGGCGCACGACCTGAGCAAGGGCATGGAACGTTTCAAGGAGCGCGACTATCCTGCCGCGGAGCAGGAAATGCGCGACGTCGTGGAGATGGAACCGCGCAATGCGGAGGCCCTCCGCATCTTGGGGCTCTCCCTCGTCCGGCAGGGTAAGGCACCCGAAGCGATTCCAGTGCTCGAAAGCGCGGTTGCGGTTGGCCCCGATTTCCCCGACGCCAAGCTGGCGCTGGCGGCGGGCTTCGCGGCGGAAAAGAAGTACACGGAAGCGGAGAAATTAATCGAAGAGGTGACCGCCCAAAAGTCGGACCACGAAGAATTGCCCTACTATCGCGGAATGCTGGCCGTGCTTAGAAAGCAGTATAAGGAGGCCATGCCCGACCTGGAGACCGCGATCGAAAAGGACCCCGAAAACGGATACGCCTACTACTACGCGGGCCTCGCCTACAGCAACACGAAGCGGCCCGACAAGATGGTCGGTGCTTTCAATAACTTCCTCCGCTTGGAACCGAAGTCCCCGGATGCGGCCAAAGTGCGCTCCTTCTTGAAGGCAAGCAGGTAGCGCGTTTGCGGCTCAAATACATTCGCATTGCCGGCTTGACGATCGGCGGGCTCGTGCTCGGCGGCATCGCGCTGTTGCATACGCCGCCGGCGAAGCGGATGGCCTTGCATGAGCTGCAAGCCGCGATGGCCCAGCAAGGCATTCGGCTCGAAGCGTCTGGGCTTGATTTCAACCTACTCTCGCTGAAGGCGGATATGCGCGGGGTCGTGGTGACCCCCAGGCCCGGGATGTCCCCCCTCGCGAAGATTGAATCGCTTACCCTCCAGCTTTCGCTCTGGGACCTGATCCGAGGCCACTTCGTCGTGTCGAACGCGACCCTCGGACGAACCGAAGTTTGGATCGTTATCGATGCGAATGGCCTCTCGAATCTGCCGGAATCCGAATCCAGCGGCGGGGAGCCTTTCGAGTACCTCGTCGAAAGCTTGAAGTTGGCGCAAGGCTCTCTTCGCATTGACGACGCGCGCGACGGACTGAAAATCTGGCTCCCCCAATGGGACCTGAACGTCACGGGAAACCGCCTTACTCGGCGCCATCAACTGACACTCGGGACGCAGGCCACCGGATCGGCGGTCTATGGCGAAAAAGATTACGCGCTCGACTCGCTCCGTGCCGTGTTGGATTCCGGCCGCGACGACGCCAAGCTGGACCTCGCCCTCCGCACCCCCGGCGCCACGCTCAGCGGCTACGTCTCGGCCAAGGATTTCAACGACACTGCCCTCGCAGGCAAGCTGGTTCTCGACGCCAGCATCGACCGGTTCGCAAAGGACTTTCAAGGCCAGGTTCACGCGGAAGTAACGATTGCGGGCAAAGCCAAAGCGCCCCTCATAACCGCCAAAGTAAACGCCACCGGGGCCGGCTGGCAGACCTATCAGAACGTCGATATCACCGGCGATTTCGGCTACGATCCCGCGGCCAAAGCGATCACCGCCAAGGGGCTCAGCGTTGTTTCCGCGCTCGCTAACGCATCCGGCGACGGTGCCATCTCGTTGGGTACCGCGGGGCCAAGTTGGTTCAATGGCGGTTTCCAGCGGGTCGCGGTAAATCGCTTCATTCCGACGTTGGCCAGCACGGCCAACGGCACCGTTCGGGCTCAATGGAAGGGCTTCGATCTCGCCTCGGCCACTGTTGATTCGGCGATTACCCTCGCGGCCAATCGGCCCGCCGTCGTCGGCGTTTATCCCGTCGCCGGCAGCTTCCATCTTCGGCACACCCCGCAAGGGACCAACGTCCGGATCGACCGCGCCACGCTGAGCGGGATCGAAGCCACCGGTGCCATCGCCGTCAACGCCCGCAAACAACTCAGCGGACAGCTCAGCGCCAAGACAGACAACATCGCCGCTCAGCCCTACGCGCAGCTGCCCGTCGCCGGGCCTCTCACGTTGCAGGCCAAGGTTGGCGGCACCGTCGCCCAGCCCTCCGCGGAGTTCACCGTCGACGCCCCGAACCTGCGCGCCGAAGGTGTCACGGGTATCGCGCTCACCGCCTCCGGCCGGGCAAACGCTGACCGTCTGGACTTGGACCAAGCCCAAGCCACGTGGAACGGACAAAGCATAACGGCGCGTGGTTCAGTGGGCACCAAAGGCCCGATCGCGCTGCAGGCCGAAGCCGTCAACCTCAAGCTCGACGAACGGCTTACTAATCTGCCCGTCTCCGGCGTCGCTAATCTTCAGGCCAATCTCACCGGCACAATGGATCGTCCGGAAGGCCTCGTCACAGTGAATGTCGCAGACCTCGAAGCCTACGGCGAGAAGCTCGGAACCCTCAGCGCCACCGTCCACTTCGACAAGACCTCCGCCACCGTTCCAGACCTGCTGCTAGCCAAGGCGCCATCCGAAAAACTCACCGGCAAGGGCACCTACGAATTTGATTCGAAGCAGTTCACGGCCACGGTCCAAAGCGATCCGCTCAAGCTCACGAAAGGCACCGTCGCCATTAACGCAACAGGCAGCGGAACGGTGGCCGAACCAGCCGTAAAGGCCAACCTGAAAGGCGACCTAAACGACATCGGCCCCCTCGAACTAAAAGCGGAATTAAACGGCGAAGCGCTCCGCCTGACAGCCTTCGCCAAAAAGCAAAACCTGAATGCGGAAGCCACCGCCTCCACCGTCGCCCCCTACCCCTTTCTCCTGGACGTCAAAGCCCAGGATTCCGAAATCGAAACCGTCAAATTAACGGGCACCATGAAGGCAACCGGCGAAGCGGCCAACTGGAAACAAAGCGAAGCCACCTTGCGCGCCGAAGCGATTTCCATGCTCGTCGAGGGCCAGAAGGTGCGTACCGAAGGCGTCCTGGAGGCGACCTACAAACGCGGCGAGATCACCCTAAAACCGGCCACCTTTATCGGTCCCGGTACGCGCATCACCGCCGAAGGCCAAGCGCCGGGGCTCATGAAAATCGACGGCGAAGTGAACCTGGCGACGGCGCACAAAGCCTTCCGCCCCTCACCCGAAGAAGCTGCCGCCGGCGAGCTGAAATTGTCCGGAACCGTCAAGAGCACGCTCCAAGCCGGGCGTTACTCGCTCGACCCCCAAGTCACCTTCTCCCTCACCGACGGCTTCTACTACAACGCCGCCATCTCCCCCATCACGGGCGCGAAGTTGCAGGCGCGCCTGGGCGACGGCGACCTCCGCATCGAGACGCTCGAAGCCCTTTGGGCCAATGCAAACATCACGGGCAAGGCCGCCCTTCCCCTCGGCCTGCTCCCCGCCAACCTGCCGTTCGATTTTGCGCGAAAAGGCGGAGCGGCCAGCGCCGAACTCTCCATCAAAGAACTGAAATTCGCCCATCTCGAAGGCGTCCCGGAAATGGTCGGCGGTCAAACTTCCTTCACCGCTTCCCTCGAAGCCGCGCGGCCGGAATTGGAAGCCGTCAAGGGCACCGTCAAGTTCGATGAACTGCTGATCCAAGCTGGAAAATTTCAATTGGCGCAAGAAGGCCAATCGCTGTTGAACGTCGACTCGGGCACGGTGCAAGTGGCCCAGTTCACCCTCGCCGGCCAAGGCGCGAAGGTCCACGCCGAAGGCACCGCCCAGTTTACCGGCGCCCAGACCCTCCAGCTCAAAGTGGATTCGAATCTGGATATGGCCGTCCTCTCCGCTTTCACGGATACCGTCCGCGCTCAGGGTGCCACCGTCGTTGCCCTAGCTATCGGCGGCACGGTGAAGGCCCCCTTGGGCACTGGCTATCTGCAAGTCACCGACGCCGATCTGAGCGTCACCTCGCCCCGCGTCCAGGCCGAAAAGGTGAACCTTCGCCTCGATATTGCGGGCGAACGCGTCGTGCTCAGCCGGCTCTCCGGCACCCTGAACGGGGGAACTCTCGCCGGCTCCGGCGGCTTCTCTCTAAATGGAAACGACGTCGATTTGAAGCTCGCTTCGAAGGGCGTCTACCTCGATTTCCCCGCCAACCTGAAGACGCTTTCGAACGCCGATCTCTCCCTCCGATCGGTCGGCAAACGGCTGCTCCTGGGCGGGAATGTCACCATCATCGAAGGCAGCTACACCGAGCCCTTGAACCTGGATCAAGGCCTGCTGAACGTCCTGAACACGCCCCCAAATGTTGACGTCGGCGAGGACCGTTCGCCGCTGCTCGAACGCCTCGACTACGGCATCGCCATCAAAACGGAGAACCCGCTCGTCGTCGACAACAATCTCGCCAAGGCCGAGATCGTCATGAACGCGCGCCTCACCGGCACCTACTACCGCCCCGGCCTCGTCGGCCGCGTCACCATCGATGAAGGTGGCGAACTCAATCTGAACGAGAGGAAATACCTCGTCGACCGCGGCGTGTTGACCTTCACCGACGAGAACCGCATCGAACCCTCGTTCGATATCATTGCCAAAACACAGGCGTCAGGCTACGACGTCACCCTCTCCCTGCAAGGCTCGGGCAAGGAACGCCAGACCACCCTTACCTCCGATCCCGCGCTGCCAGAACCCGACATCGCCGCCGTCCTGCTCACCGGGCGCACGCTCGACGAACTCCAAGGCCAGGAGCTGGATGTCGCCAAGGAGCAAGTGCTCTCCTACGTCACCGGCCGCGTCGGCGGATCTCTCGGCCGCGGGCTCGAACGCGCGACCGGCCTCTCCCAAGTTCGCATCGAGCCGAACCTCATCGCCAACGAGTCGGACCCCTCGGCCCGCTTAACCGTCGGCCAAAATCTGACCCGACGACTGAGCCTGATCTATTCCATGAATCTCACCGATTCCGGCGATCAAATTCTAGTCGGCCAGTACGACATCTCGAAGCGCTTCCGCACCCGCGCGCTGAAACAATCCGACAACTCCTACCGCTTCGATTTCTCTCGCAAACAGGAGTTCGGCGGAACCCCGCCGGAGCCGTCGACGACCGCCGAGCGGGAGAAAAAAAAGATCGGGCAAGTTGCCTTCAGCGGAACGCAAATCTTCACCCAGGAACAGCTTGCGAAGTGGTTGGCGGCTCGCCAAGGAAAAACCTACGATTTCTTCAAAGTCCGCCGCGGAGTCGAACGCATCACCAACAAGTACGCCGACGCCGGTCATCTGGAAGCCCGCGTTCGCCTCAACCGCGAGACGAAAGACGCTCAGGTCGACCTCGATCTGAACGTTGAAGCGGGCCCCAAAGTGGACTTCGTTTACGAAGGCTTCAAACCCATCGCGGCCCTGCGGAAGAGCATTCGCAAGCAATGGCTCGCTGGCGTTTTCGACGCCCAACGGGCCGACGACGCGGCGACCATTCTGCGCGAGGACCTGGCCCGCCGTGGCTACCTCGCCGCCAAGGTCGACTACACCATCGAAATCCCCGAACCCGGCCGCAAACGGGTCGTCTTCGATGTTCAGACGGGGGATAAGTTCGACACGCCCAAGCTCGCCTTTGCCGGAGCTAAAGGAATCGAAGAGAAGGAACTCCGCAACCTGCTCCGAGACCAAAAGCTGCCCCTGGCGGCTCTCTCTCGACCCCAGCCCGCCATCGATCTGTTGACCCGCCACTACCGGGACCGCGGCTACCTCGACGTGAAAATCGCCAAACCCGAAGTCGTGCTGAAGGCTCCCACCCGCGCCGCCACCATCATCTATCCCATCGTCGAAGGTCCGCTCTACGAAGTCGGCAATCTGAAATTTTCTGGCAACCAAGCCTACAAGCCGGAGGAGCTGCTCCGTGCCGTCACCCTCGTTGAAGGCTACGACTATCTCCGCGAACTGCGCGAAGAGACGCTCGCCAATCTTCTCGAACTCTACTCCCGCAAAGGCTACAACGACGCCGACGTCACCTACTCGTTGGATCGGCGCCCGGCCACCGGCAAGGTCGATCTCAACTTCCAAATCACCGAAGGCCCCCAAAGCGTCGTCGATTCGATCAACGTAACCGGGAACGACCACACCTCCCAGCGCCTGATTCGAAGCCAGATCGAACTGAAGCCCGGCGATCCCCTGGACCCGCAAATCCTCAGTCACTCCCGCCGCAACCTCTACACAACCGGTGCCTACTCGCTGATCGATATGCAGCGAAATCCTCTCGATCCCATCGGCGGACGAAAGCCCATCTCCCTCGACGTCAACGTCCGCGAAGTGCGTCCCTTCCAAGTCAACTACGGCGGCTATATCGATACCGAACGCGGGCCGGGTGGCATCGCCGATTTCTCCAACCGAAATTCGCTTGGCTCGGCCCGCGTCATCGGCGTCCGCACTCGCTACGACGCCGATCTCCAGGAAGCGCGCACCTATTTCACCCAACCCCTCCTGAAGCGGTTCCCCCTTCGGACCACCGCCTCGGCTTTTGTCCGCCGCGAAGTCCGCGAAGGGTTCAACACCGACCGCGTCGGCTTCTCCATCCTCCAGGAATCGCGCTTCGGCAAGGCGTGGATTCTGAACTACGGCTATCGACTGGAGCGCACCCACACCTACGACCGCGGCCCCGACCCCATCTTCGATCTCACCCTGCGCGTGGCCCCGTTCACGGTCGCCCTCTCCCGCGATACCCGCGACGACCTCCTCGATGCCACCCGCGGCAGCTTCCAATCCCACGCCGTCGAGTACGCGCCCACCTTCTCCGGTAGCGAACTGAACTTCGCGAAATACTTCGGCCAATATTTCCGCTACTTCGCCTTCGATAAGCCCGCCCTCCTCCCCATGCAGAAAGGGGTCCGCAAAAGCCGTCTCGTCTTCGCTACCGGCGTCCGCGTCGGCCTCGCCGCCGGCTTGAACGGGCAGGATTTGATCCCCGGCAAAAGCGCGACGAACCGTGTCAGCCTCGGCGAACGCTTCTTCGCCGGCGGCGGCACCACCATCCGCGGCTTCGCCCAGGACGGCGTCGGCCCCCGTCAATTTGACGCCATATCGCCAACCGGCGGCGATGCGCTCTTCATTCTGAATAACGAACTCCGCTTCCCGTTGAAGGGTATCTTCGACGGAGTCAGCTTCCTCGACGTCGGCAACGTGTACGACAAGATCAACGATTTCCGGCCGTGGACCGTCCGCAAGGCCGCTGGATTCGGAATCCGCGTTCGAACGCCCTATTTCCTCATCCGTCTGGACTATGGAATCAAGCTGGACCGCAAACCGGGCGAGCCCTTGGGCCGACCGTTCTTCAGTATCGGCCAAGCCTTCTAGAGTGGCCCTCCACATGCACTCAGACTAACGAGGACCTCGGAATGAAAACTCTTCTTGTAATTGCTTGTGCCTTCGCGAACTTCGCCCTCGCCGAAGTAACGGTCGAGCTGAAAAACGCGCAGGGACAAAGCGTGGGCACTGTGAAAATCTCACCCGTTAGTGAGACTGTCGAAATGGGCGTCAGGTTCGATTTCGACCTAAAGAATCTCCCGCCCGGTGTGCACGCTGTTCACATTCACGCGGTAGGCAAATGCGACGCGCCCGGGTTCACTACCGCCGGCGGGCACTTCAATCCGGAGCACAAACAGCACGGCACTGAAAACCCGGCCGGCTCCCACGCCGGAGACTTGAAAAATATCACCGCTGATTCCGAAGGCAGAGTGACCGCCACCCTGACCGCCACAAAGGTCTCGCACAAAGGCGATAAGCATTCGATCTTTTCCGCCCAAGGCACCGCGCTGGTCGTTCACGCCAAAGCGGATGATTATAAATCCGATCCCGCCGGTAACGCCGGAGATCGCATCGCCTGTGGAGTAATTAAACAGTAGCCTAGAAGCTACTCATGGCTTCTTTGCGCATCGCCCTCGCCGAGGAAGCCATCGCCCGGGCGGCCTCGGTCGGCGCAGGCCTCATCTGCTTCCCCGGCTATCGCGCCCTTAATCGAGCCGTCCCACCCCCGGACGCCACTTTCCTCGGCCACGCCCACGCCATTCTCGCCCCTGCCGCCGCCCGCGAGAACATCACCGTGATCCTCGGCACCGAACGCCTCGTCGAAACCTCCCTCCGCGCCACCGCCCTGGTCATCAACCCCCACCCCCGGCACCGACCGTCGTATCTTCGAAGTCGATCCCCTTACCTTGGGCATCGCCATCTGCCACGAAGGCTGGCGCTACCCGGAAACCGTCCGCTGGGCCGCCCGCCGACGGGCCCAAATGGTGTTCCATTCCCACTTCCATGAAGCCGAGCCCGGCAGCTACCAGCCCACCACCTTCGCCCACCCCGATAACTCCTTCCACGAAAAAGCCGCCCTCTGCCGCGCCGCCGAAAACACCTGCTACTTGGCCACCGTCAACTACGCCAGCCCCGGCTCACCCACCACCTCCGCCGTCGTTGACCCCAACGGCCAACTCGTCGCCTACCAACCTTACGGCCAGCCCGGCCTCCTCCTCACCGGCCTCCTCGCGCGCCGCTGCAAAGTCTACTGACTTACTCAATCTTCATCTTCCCCGCCACAAACTCCCGCTCAATCCGCGGCGCACTCTCCATCCATCCATTCTTCTAACTTCCACTCAGCCGGGTCGAACTCCGGCGTCCACTTCTCCCCTTCCGTCAGCCTGCAATCAATCGACGTAAAGAAGTAGAACTTACTCTTGTCGGGATCCCCTCCGATTGCTTTGCTCCAAGTTACCGGCACGGTCGCGCTCGGCCAATCCACCTGCCCCTTCCCCGGCTTACTCGCGTTCGATGCCCGCCAAGTCTCCCATTGGTCTCCTCTCCATCGCAGCCAACTCAGCTCCGCCCGCGCCTCGTATGCAGGCGAATCCATCACCCGCTCCCCAGCCGTCGCCCAATCATCAGTTTGTCATCCCACAACTCATAAACCCATCCGTCCTTCGTCTTCACCTCATCCTGTGCCCCCACCGGCCCCAGCCCCCGCTTGGCCAAAATCGCATTCGCGTACGCAATCTCCTTCGCTCGACTCGCCGCCGCCACCCCAGCCCAATTCCCCAAAATACGCCCCCCGCTTCGCCGTAAAGTTCATTGAGGAATACAACTTGTCCTGTAACTGCTTCAATTTGTCGTGCGGAATCTTCTTCGTATAAACCCGCGCCACCAACGCCACTTTCTGCCTTCGGTCCACCGACCGCGAAAAGATCACCTTCCGCGGAGCATGAGCCGTGCTGATCTGATAACTCCCCTCGGAAATCCAAGTCTCCCGCTCTCCCTGCTTGTAACTCCCAAACTCTGGAAACCGCTGCGAATAGCGTTTCACCTGTTCGAGCGCCCAAGCCATCCCGCTCTCGAGATCGGCCACTGACGCCTCCGGCGCGCCCACCACCACCCAAGCCTCCACTTCCTGTGGATTCCCGGCGCCCCACCACCAAGCCTGCGTCTTCACAAACGGAAACGCCGCCCACGTTGGCCGCCGCTCCGCCTCCCGCGACGCCCAGTCTCCTGGTAGATTTGCCGTCGCGATCCCGTCCAGGTCGTGCCCCTTGGCCGACGACGATCCGCCGAAGAAGAACAGGCCCATCACCACAGCGCAAAGCGTCAGCAAAATTCCAGCCATCCTCGCGAAAAAGTCTCCTAAGTCTCACCGGCGGATTCGTCTCCCTTTTTCGATCAGACCGATGATCTGCTACTCTTCAAAAACGAACCCAACTAAAGCCATCGCCGCCTTCCGAGCCACCCTCGCCGCTGATCCCGGCCCCTGGCTGCTCATCAAAGCCGCTCGCGCCCTCGAAGTCGCCATCGGGCCTGAACTCGCCTACCCCTACTGGTTGGAACTCCTAAACCACAGTTCGCCCCAGGTCGTCGCCCAAGCCGTCCTCTCGGTCACCCATCGCCGCTACTGCCAACCTCTCCTCGAAATCCTGGCTCACCGCCCCGAACTCTCCATCCGCATCAAAGCCATCCGCTCCCTCGGCCGCATCCAGGACCCCGCCACACTCCCCTCCCTCGCCGCCTGCCTCGACGACCCCGAACTTCGCCCCCACACCGTCCAGGCGCTAGGCGACCTCGGCGACCCCCGCGCCCGTCCCTATCTCGAAGCCTGGCGCGACGACCTAACCGATGCCTGGACCGAAGACAACCACGGCCCCATGCTCCGCGTCCGCGAACTCGTCCTTGGTGCCCTCGCCCGCCTCGCCTAATCCCGTTCCCGAACCGCCACCCCGGTAACTTTCACCCTGCCCCCATAGGGCAGCGCGGCCGCTTGATAAACCGTCCGCGCCGGCCGCCGTCCCTCCGCGAACAGGCTCTTATAAACCTCGTTCACCGCCCCCAACTCCGACAAGTCCACCAAAGCGATATCCACAAACACGATGTCCTCCACCGAAAACCCCGCCGCCTTCACCGCCGCAAACAGATTTCCAAACGCCCGCCTCGCCTCTTCGCCAATCGTCCCCGCCACGTACTGCCCCGCCGCGTCGATCGATAGCTGCCCACTCAAATAGCAGGTGTTATCCACCACCACGGCATGGCTAATCGGCGAGGCCCACTGCGGCAGCCCCTCGCCTTCGGTCACAAACTTTCTCACTCTCCCGTCTGCGTATACTTCGTCTCCACCGCCAAAGCCTCTTCCCCTTCCGGCGACACGTTGCAGGCCGTAATGGTCAAGTTGTCCGCATCGACCAAATCGAACACCGTCCTCCATCCCCAACGCGGCTGATCCAGCGCTACGTCCCATTTCCCCATCACTGAGAATCCCCGCTCGGTCCCTTCCCCTTCGGAAAACAGAATCGCGTCGCCCATGTGGAAATCGTCCACCCACGAAGTCTGAAACACTGCCGTCACGGAG
>Ga0105046_10017393_pt1 | contig 10998 bp, 10 predicted proteins | sample MAT03_FD_78385 | JGI IMG/M metagenome (GOLD analysis project Ga0105046, IMG submission 78385) | Freshwater microbial communities from Lake Fryxell liftoff mats and glacier meltwater in Antarctica - MAT-03 (megahit assembly) | ecosystem: Environmental > Aquatic > Freshwater > Ice > Liftoff...
CATTCGGCACCGCAACTAAGCCTGAACTAAAAATAGCTCAAGCCGTAAAAATGGTATTCGATTTAACGCCGCGCGGAATTATTAACGGCTTACAATTATTAAAGCCGATTTATCAGGCAACTGCGGCGTACGGCCATTTCGGCAGAGCCCCGACAGCGGCTGGACATTTTAGCTGGGAACGCACCGACAAAGTCGAGGCGTTAAAGGCGGCAGTTAGTTAAGGTTTTTAGCTAGGCTAACAACATTTAGGCGCTATTTCGGATTGTTAAACCTTGGCCCGACGTAAGGTTTACGGCTGTGCAGTGGACCTGTGGCGATTTTTTTCTCAGAAAGTGCTTGTGCTTCGAGGTCCATAAGCTCAGCTAGGCTGCGACGGTATTCATCTTTGCGAATAAGCTCTTCTTGCTGATCTTGCGCCTGATCGCGCAAATCTGAATAAGATTCTCGCGGCGCAGGCGATGTGGCAAAGGGACGGCTAGTCTCAAAAAAAGTGGAACATCCGCACAGAACGCTTAAGCCCGATAGTAAAAAAAGATGCCTTAGCTTAGGCAGAAAAGATGAGTTTGTTTGTTTCATAGGGTAGAAATGTACTCTGTTCTAATCAGCTACTCAAAACCCTGTTTAAAATGCGGATTTCTGTGACCTTTCGCCCGGATGTTAACCCTTACGTAGCCCTCATTAAAACCAGACCTGAGCGCATTCTATGCGGCTCGCAAAAGAGCGGCCTCACTGCTGAAGCGTTAGAGATCCTGAAGGCAAAATTGCAAACTTTCCCCAAGTTGGCGTTAGAATTTGGGTCAGGTTCAGGTGGTCATTTAATCGAGCGAGCACAGCAAAGTCCTGACACTCTCTTTGTGGGTTCGGAGATTCGCTTCAAACGGGTATTTAGAACCGCTGAGAAAGCTGATGAAAAAAGAATGGCAAATTTAATAATCTGTCACGTTGAAGCTCGAGCGTTTCTTAAGCAAATTCCGGATAACTCAGTTGATAAAATCTACGTCCTTTATCCGGATCCGTGGGATAAGCAGCGCTGGAAAAAAAATCGCTTAATGAGTGGCACTTTTTTACCGGATATCTTTCGTGCACTAAAACCGGGTGGATTGCTAGAATATAAAACAGATCATCACGAATATTTTAACTCCTCATGTAAAGAACTAGGCGAGATAAGTAAAAGCACTGATATGGTGCTAACAGAATCATCAGCTAACTATCTTGCTGAGATTGATTGTTGCGACAATATCGAGTCGGAATTCGAAAAACTGTTTAAATCTCAAGGCTTACCGCTTTGCATGCTACGTGCCGTTAAGAATCCGCTCGGCATCTAAGGCTGCCCCTAATAGGGACCGGCTGCCTCAAATTGCACCAAAAACGTAATAACTTGTCGTGACTTTCGTAAAATGGGCCTTCAGTCCCATAAATTTTCTTTCCAATTCACATCATACATAGGCACACTTGGAGTAACTAGGTTTCTACGGTTTTTTAGAAAGGTATTTATGGCAGCTAATCGCATCGAACAAAATGACTCAGGTAAAATCAACACCACTATCGGCGACTTAATTGAAGCGCTAACGGAGGTTGCGATTGAAGCAGGCAATACTGAGAAAGAAGGTTATCTTCTAGCGTCACTAGCGCTTACTGATTTACTAAAACATCGCCGCGCGGTGCGCACTAAAAGTGCTAGCAAAGTTCATTTGAACTAAGTTTCAATCAACCCCAACGATATTGGTTGGGGCTGCTCTGCAACGCCACGTGCAATTCATATTGCCGTGGCACACCGCAATACTCGCCGAACAATTGATGGATTGTTCACAAAGTCCCACCACATTAAGCTTAGGTCGTAATGCGCCTCTTTGCGTTAGATTATTTTATTGCGGTTTCGGTGGCCTTAGCTGCAAGCCTAATCGCTTCAGAGTTCACCGGCAGGATCAGTGCGCTGCAAAATCTCAATCAGGGACAGAATGCAGTATCTCCGCTGCAATTTAGACTCGGCGACGCTGACTACGTTATTCGGTCAGCAACAGGATGTATTGGAAACGTTACGGTAAGGGCTAGAGAAAGTTCCGTACTGGGCGTTTTTATAAATGCTTCCCTACGCCTCTCGCGCGAAGATGTAACCTTCGTAGCAACAACACAGTCTAGTTTCGCATTTAACCCTCTTAAGCAGCTCTACGAATCGAATTCAGTTTTAACTCTCGGCGATAAAAAAATCGGCGAACTAAAACTTAATGATGTACGCCCGCATAAAATATCGATACTCGGATTTATGCTGCCAGCCGACGCAGCGCCGATTACATTTTCATTGCCTGGGCCTATTACTATTAAACCTTTGCCGAATAACTACTTCGCAGTCTACCCACCTGAAGGAGTTAACTTACCGACTCAACTTCCGAGCTTCCCGCTTTTGATGCAATCGCTCGATTTTACAATTGAGCCGCGCACTGAAACAAGTATCTGCACCGCGGAAACCTCGCTAGATATGCTAAAACTGGAGACAAATTTACGTGGGCTACTACCGCTATTACCGAAAGGGGTTAACTCATGATTGAGATTCAAGGATTATCAAAAACTTACGGCGAGTTTAAAGCCGTTAGTAACGTCTCTTTTTCAGTAAAAGCTGGTGAAATTGCTGGTTTTTTAGGGGTCAATGGGGCTGGTAAAACTACCACGCTTAGAATTCTTGCTGGTATACTACGCCCCACTTCGGGCAGCGCATCAATTGCCGGATTTGATATTCAACGTAATCCAATTGAAGCTAAAACTAATATCGGATTTATTCCGGATAGGCCTTACATCTATCCAAAACTCACTGCGTTAGAATATCTCTGTTACTTAGGTGAGTTGTATCAGGTGAAGCATTCAGAGATTCGCCCCAGGGGATTAGAACTGCTCAAACTATTTAATCTGCAAAAATGGAGCGATCAATTAATTGAGAGTTTTTCTCACGGCATGAAGCAACGCGTTGCAAAGTGTGGGGCGCTGATGCATCGCCCCAAAGCCTTAATTGTAGATGAGCCGATGGTAGGCTTAGACCCTCACGGCGCAAAACTTCTCAAATCAGTCCTTAGAGACTACGCCACTCAAGGGAATGCAGTACTTTTATCAACTCACTCGCTTAACGTCGCTGAAGAAGTAACTGATAGAATCAATATTATCCAACACGGCGCGATGCTTGTTTCAGGCACGGTAGCGGAGATAAAGGCGCTTAGTTCCTCGCCGGATGCAAAACTTGAGCAGGTTTTCTTAGAGGTAACAAACCCTGGCGAGGAGGCTTAAACCGTTGGGAATTCTAGCGCTCCTTTTACCTATGCAACGCGGTGTCCGGGTGGATATCGCGCGTACGGTTGGATCGGGGCAAGCGGCGATACGGATCTCAGTACTTGCCGGTTTAGCTGTTTTTATTGCGTACGGTGTTTTCTATTTCATCCGCGCGGCGCTGCAATTTCTAATTCAAAATGGCGCCGTAGCTTATATTCCAGCTTCTACAACCCTAGGATTAATATTAAGTGTTATTCTCGGCATGATTTTTATCTCCTGCTTTGTTTCGAGTGTCGGCGCGCTATTTTTTGCCGCTGACTTACCCATTCTTATCGCCGCTCCAGTAAAGCGTTACCAATTTTTCTTTGCTAAGCTTTTTGAACTGACACTGACCGCTTCTTGGCTTGTAATTGTGTTCGGGCTGCCAGCCTTGATCGGATATTGGACCGTCTATGGAAGGCAAAGTGGATTTTGGTTAACTGTACTTATCGCAATGCCCCCTTATTTTATTGCGCCTGCAGCGCTGGCCATGATGTTAGCGACGGTATTAGCTGTTATTGTTCCACTTAACCGCACCCGTGAGTTCCTGGTTGGCTTAAGTATAGTTGCGTTAGTCGGAGCAGTTGTTCTTTTAAAAGTTACAATACCATCTCCTAACGAGTTACGTGATTTAAATGTTTTACTCTCTTTAATATCTAACGTGCTTAGCCCGCCCACAATTTTTAATCCTGCCTCATGGACAGGCGCCACTCTTGGTGAGGCGCTTGAGCCTGGCACTGCTACAGGTAGTGGCTCGCTTTTCTTAGTTCTGTCGTATGCGTGGTGCGGACTGCTGGTTAGCTTGAGCTTTATTACAGTCGCAGCATTACACCAACGCGCCTTTTCCAAAACTGTAAGCATGCGGTTAAAGGCGCACAGCTCGCGCAGAATTTCTGATATAATAACGCTTTTATTACCTGCTCGCACCACGGTTGATCACATGGCACGCCGTGAGTTACTGCTATTTTTTCGTGATCCCGCGCAGTCAATGCAGCTTCTGATTTTGCTGGGCCTGTGTGTCATATATCTCTACAACCTGCGCATGCTGCACGCGATTCAAGGGTTAGATGAGAGCCTTAAAGTTTGGTGGCAGGTGTTTTTAACCGTTTCGAACGCCACACTCGCCTCCTTTGTACTATCAGCGATGTGTACCCGCCTCGTATTTCCCTCTATTTCACTTGAAGGAACCTGTTGGTGGATAAATCAAGTAGCACCTGTAAAAATGAGCGCGTTGCTAGCAGCAAAATCTAAAGCCTGGGCGCTGCCGGTTAGCGTAGTATCAGCCGTGATTTTTGCCGCTGGCTCATTGGCAATCGGTGCAAGTACGATAGTCGTAATAGGCACAGTTATCGCAGGCGTAATACTTGCTCAAGGCATGGTGCGTTTAGCAGTTGGACTTGGTGCTCAATACGCGCGCTTCGATTGGGAACATGCAAGCCAACTCGCCGCAAGTTTTGGCAGCTTAGTTTTTATGCTTTTAAGTATCGGCTTCATCGGAATAGCGCTGTTGGCTCCAGCCAGTGTTGCGATTCTTTCCTTGCGCGGAGTAACCTTATCGCCTGCAAGCTGGCTAGTTCTTTCGGTCGCAAGCCTAATGGTTGAAGCAGGTGTCACCTACTTAGTAGCTACCAGAGCGCTAAGGGCGGGTGAAGCAGCTATTGAACGGCGCAGATAGATTTTTTACTACTCCTCAGAAATAATGCGCGCTACTCCCTCTTTGATCGCAGCAGCTTTAACCGCTGCACTGACTAACTTAGGAATACTTGGATTAAAAATATTGGGAATTACCCAATTAGGGCTTAGCTCTTGCTCAGTTACAGCTTGCGCAATCGCATGAGCCGCGGCCAACTTCATGGAGTCTGTAATTCTGCTTGCGCGGCAATCCAGCGCCCCGCGAAAGATGCCCGGAAAACAAAGCGCGTTGTTCACCTGATTAGCATAGTCAGAGCGACCGGTAGCCATTACTGCGACGATATCAGAGATCTCTTCAGGCATAATTTCAGGAATCGGATTTGCTAACGCAAAAACAATTGGTGATTTAGCCATCGAAGCAACGTCCTTACGCGTAATGCAACCCGGTGCCGAAACACCTAAGAATACATCCGCACCTGCTAATACTTCCCCAACAGTACCCTTTTCCTTGTGCGGATTAGTTATCGCCGCAAGTTTAACTTTCACGGGATTCATATTCTCGACCCGGCCCTCATATACAGCGCCAGCTGTGTCGCAGGGAATAATATTTTTAACCCCGGCGGCAAGCATGATTCTTGTGCAGGCAACTCCGCCCGCACCGAACCCATTTACAACTACCTTTAGATCGCTCAATTTTTTCCCGACAAGTTTTGCAGCATTCAGTAACGCTGCAAGCACCACAACAGCTGTGCCGTGTTGATCGTCATGGAAAACAGGAATATCTAATTCAGCTTGTAGACGTTCCTCAATCTCAAAACAGCGTGGTGCTGAGATATCTTCTAAATTAATGCCACCAAAAACCGGTGCCAAAAGCTTCACTGCTTTAATAATCTCCTCGGTATCTTGCGTATCAAGACAAATGGGAAACGCGTTAACGCCGGCAAACTCGCGAAACAGCATCGCTTTGCCTTCCATTACAGGAATAGCGCCGCGAGCCCCGATATTTCCGAGACCTAGAACGGCGCTGCCGTCAGACACTACCGCAACCGTATTGCCTTTTAGTGTATAATTGAAAGCCGCATCTGGCTCACATGCGATCGCCATGCAAACCCGCGCTACACCCGGAGTGTACGCGCGCGATAACTCATCCCGACTCTTAATCTTTAGTATCGGCTCAACAGTAATTTTTCCACCACGATGCATCTCAAACACATCATCTTTGAGGGATAAAACTTGCGCACCCGAGCGCGTGTGATTACGCACAGCACGCTCAACTTCGCCCATGTGCTTTTCACTGCGACAATGCACGGTCACAGCACGCGTTGTGAAATCAAAATCGCTGCTAACAAGGGATAATTCAGCTAGCGAGCCACCGGCACCGGCGATAACTTCCGTTACCTTTGCAAAGGAACCGGGTTGATTGGCGATTTTTAAAATAAACGTCAGCGAATATCCTGCGGAAGATCGAGTTTTTCGGACTTGCCCCGCTGTATCTAACGGGTTTGATTCGTTGGACTGCTCATCACTAGCAGTATTTTCTCGTGCAGTGTTATTCATAAATATTACTACTTCCTACTTCTCATTTTATCTAACGCTTGGCGCTGAAATGCTGGTTCAGTACTATAGATAAACTAACGCAAGTACTCAAACCCCTCTTACTAGGTTTTTGCGCAGCAAAGCCCTAGCACATGATCATGGCCATTAACTTTAGGACTTTAGATGGTTGGCTGCCAGTTCCAGCGTCAAATCACATTCACTTATTTGAAGTGCCTGATACCTAACCCTTAGCGTGCTTCGAGTCCTTTGTGGCCCAAAAAAAGTTCAGACTAGAATGGAATGAGAAGCTCTTAGGCAAAAATTATATAGACTGTGCGGAGTCTTTTAGGAGATTTTTTGGACCATAAAGGACTCAAAGAGTACTGACTCTGAATAGAGTTTGTTAAAGTGGACTCGGTGGCAAGGTTTCATCTTAAGATCTCCTTAACTCAATGGCCGTAAGCACTTATCTAGTTTAATCTACGCCTCATCGCATAACCCTCAGAATCAATTGTAAAAAGTGAATTTGATATTGGGCGCGAGAAAGAATTATTGGAGATCGTGTAGGAAATTCGCGCTAGCTCCCGACCCGCATTGCTTGAAATTACGACTTCGCCAGCGTTTAAGTCGGAAGTTCCGAAGGATCTAACGTCACGTGTTGTGTTAACTATCGTACCGTTGCGCAAAACTCGGGTAACGTTTTGTACTTCGCCATTAAAAACCACAACCTCGAAGGTATTTTTTTTGTTTCGCAAATTAATTCTACCATCTGGTAGTAGCTTTACCGCACTCAACTGTAAATTCAGTTGTTGCATCAAGCCATCCGGAACACGCCCTAAAAACATGAGCGATAGATCGCTCGGATCAAAAGCAACACCTGCAATTTGCTCAATGCTAGTTAAGACTTGCTCACTTTCTAAGCCGCGCTTATTAATTCTATCGACTGCAGTAATTTTCTCCGGCGAAATAATCGCACTCTGCAATGCTACGAACCCCTGGGGCGGATAAACATCAATCCGCATTTCACCGAAGCTATTTACGAATAATCCGAAACGACCCGCGATTTGCGATGATCCATCAGAGGATAAACTGCTATATTTACGCTCTAAAATAGCGTTAAAATTAACCAGCGCCGTTGCCTGAGTAAAATTCCTAATTTGGCTAGCTGCAGTAAGCGCGGAAGCAATAGCATTTTCAGCAGCAAGCTTCGGCAAGGAATGCGGGGCAAACGAGCACGCATTTAGGCAACTAAAAATAGTTAATAACATTATCAATTTTTGAAATCTGTTATTCAAAACTATCTTGCCAAGTTAAGTTTGACTTCAAGCCGCTGTCTAGTTGCTCGGTCCTCCACCGAGGTAGAATGTCGCTCGTTATCACGAGCGCTCTCCAAAGCATTACGATAAGTGGTTGCACCGCTGCCTGGGTTAATCGCCTCCAAAACATCACCTAAGTGTTCAGCTATCTCGAAATCACTCGGCGAAAGAGCAGCCGCGCGCTTCAAAAGCTCCACAGCCCGCTGCAAATTTCCGCGTTTAAACATTACCCAACCAAGCGTATCTAAGTAAGAAGCTTCATCTGGAAATTCTGCTACAGCGCGCTCAGCCAACTCGCGCGCTCGGTCCAAGTCATCTGAACCGCCTTCATTCACAGGCGCCCTAGTTGCAAGCGCATACGCCAAGAAATTCTGCACGGCAGCTTTATCGTCGGTTGAAACTAAAACTTCATCGGCTAAGGTAATGGCCTCATCACCACGTCCAAGCTTAGCTAATAAATGAAGCCGTTCGATTCCGAGGAACCGATGCGTTGTGGGAGAGCTAGCTTCAAGCGCTGCTATCAAGTTTAGCGCCTCCTCGTATTTTTCCTGCTCTTTTAAGAGAGAGATGTAAGTGAGTACCCCTAGTTTATCATTCGGGAACGCTTCAACATACTGCCACAAATCTAACTGTGCCTGCGCAACATTTCCTTCTAGCCTCGACATTTGCGCCAACAACAGACGCGCCTGCGCAAATGACTGTTGATTTCCGTTTATCTTTAATAAGTCAGCCCGCGCCTCCGGTCTGCGGCCAGCCGATGCCAACAACGAGGCTCGCAAATAGCGAGCTGAATCGCTCTCTGAATCGATCGCCAATATCAAAGAGAGTTCACGCAGCGCTGACATCGGTTGTGATGCCCGTAACTTGAGAGCAGCTAATTTTCCACGAATATCAGCGCTGTCCACTTTACCTGGAGCCAGTAAGGAAATCTCTTGCAAGAGGCGGCTCATATTTAAAGCGTTGCTGCTCTCGGCGGATCGATCTCCCGCGGCGGGGTTACTTAATAAACGACGCAGATCTCCACTCGGATTAGCTTTGAAGGCAATTTGTAAGCGTGAAATAACTTGCTCACCGCGATTTAGTTTCAACAACACCCGATATTCATCTAACTGCATCGAGCGTAGCTCCGGGGCTCGCTCTTGAGCTAGGCGATAATAAACCAGCGCTTGCTCTAATTGTCCCAACTGCTCAGCGATGCGACCACACACTAAATTGGTAACAGCGTCGATAGATTCAGCGCTAGATCCCGCGCTGCAACCAGGCGGCATAAACTGCGCGTTTATCCGATATTGCGTCATGATCAAAAAACTTAGCGCCTCATCGTTCACTAACTCAAGTTCGTTTCGTGGCGGCCCTAAAATATCTCGATAAACTCGCGCTGCATCCACGTAACGACTCTGCTCAAACAACAAAGCTGCCATGAGCATTCGATCCTGCAACGTCAGTTGCTTGCTATCAACAACTTCAAGCGCTGCAAGTGCTGACAGTGCGGTTGCAAGATCCCCCAATTGAAGGGCGATATCGGCGCGAGTGAGTTCTAGTTGCGGCTCGAATAATGCAGGCTGATTTGCTCGCAGACGAGCCACTTCTTCAAAATATCGACTAGCTTGTGGCAAGCTGCCACGAGTCTGTGCGAAGTGCCCGGCCACGGTATTTAAAACAGAGGATGCTTGCTGCGGATAGCGTACCGGGAATTTGGGATTTAAATCGGAGAAAAAAACCTCATGGGAGAAAAGGAGATTTTGATCTTGGTCGAATTGCTGCCCTGTCCCCTGCCTTCCGGGCACTTTGCCAGCAACGCTACATCCGCTGGTCACGCAGACAACGCCGAGAAAAAGGGGAAATAAATAAACCTGTAATCGCATAGCTATTCCAATAGCTCTTCTATACGTGGATCTGGAAGCTAGAAACAGGCTCTTCCCCCTCAAGGATTCGAACCTCGATTTTCTGGTTCAGAGCCAGACGTGCTACCGTTGCACCAAGGGGGAACATTAAATTGTCGCTTCCCTAGGTAGCTAGTTTGTCAGCTTAAATCAAATCCTCTTATCCAAATACAGGGCCCAGTGCTCGACTTTGAGACCCTAGGCTGCTAGGCTCTCCTCCTATTTCGCTATATGGCCCTATCGTCTAGCGGTTAGGACGCTGGCCTCTCACGCTGGAAACATGGGTTCGATTCCCATTAGGGTCAAACTAATCGCCATTATATTTTATTTTTTTCATCAACGCCCTGTTTTTGGGCAACTATAGCTAGTTTTTGTCGATAGATTCCCGTGATTTCTAATCGGGGATTAATTTTATGAAATTTGATGAAATGGGACGGCTATCTAGCAGCCGGTCGGATGCCTCACGCGGCGCAGCTAAAATATTACAGGTGGAGCCTAGCTTTTTAAAAGTCACGAGCAAATGGCTTACTCGATCGCAGGTCGTAAAACCCAGAGGGAAGAAGAAATCTAAGAGCAAAACAAAAAAAATCAGCACCCGCAAAAACAGGGTGATGAAAAAAGCTGAACGTGAAATTGTGTTTTGCAACGGCGTTGACGACAATAATCATTTCGAATCCCTGTGTTTAATTTTGAAGGAGGGCGGCAGCCATGCCGCTGAGCGCTACCTCACCCTCGAGACTATTAATTCACAATTATGGAATATTCCAACTATATCCGCTTACGTTGATTGGAATCGATACTTTACAAATAATCCTAGTAAGCACTTCGAAAGCATCGAGCGCGAGTTCGATGTTACTAACTATAAAAAATCAATCGGCATAACCAAAGCGTCGTTCGATAAACATTTAGGACTAGCCGTAATCTCGCCCGAAAACGGCATCAAGGCCGCACTTACACACGCATTATCACCTTACTGCGAAGCTACTTTTTCTGAATTTGATCTTAATTTTTTTGAAGGTGACAAAGCTGCCTTGAAGCGCTGGGCCGGACACACACTCTTCTGGCTATTTACTACGCTAAGGCCACCACATCCGGTTGGAGGGATTTATCCGGAACTTGTCCAAAGCATGATGGTTGATTTTACAGTTGTGAGAGGCAAAAAGTAACTGGCTTAAGCTAACACCGACGAATTATCATTAGACGCCTGCTCTCCTTGTGGCCTAGTGCGCCACCGACGATGCATCCAAAACCATTGCTCAGGGAATTTACGAATTTGCATCTCTAACGCCACAGCACAGCGTGCGGTGATTAAGTAAGCTTTCTCGTCAGCGCTAGCA
>Ga0105046_10017397_pt1 | contig 10996 bp, 11 predicted proteins | sample MAT03_FD_78385 | JGI IMG/M metagenome (GOLD analysis project Ga0105046, IMG submission 78385) | Freshwater microbial communities from Lake Fryxell liftoff mats and glacier meltwater in Antarctica - MAT-03 (megahit assembly) | ecosystem: Environmental > Aquatic > Freshwater > Ice > Liftoff...
AGCCGGATCGCCGCAGCCTTGTCGCGAACGTATACCGCCAGCTGTGCATCGGTCGGGCCGGGCACCGGCGTCAGTTTAAGCGAGGTGTTCAAAATGATCACTTCGGTCGGGACGGGCACCGGCGTCAGTTTAAGCGACGTGTTCAAAATGATCACATCGCCGTTCTGGTCTGTCACGGGCGCCAGATCGGCTGCCTGCGCCCGCATGACGGCGGCGGTGGACAAGCTGATCGCCACGAGAGCAGCGATTGAAGCGGCAGTTCGTGCCGCTGGCTTGCGGGAAGAAGGGAAGGACGGTTTATGCATGATGTCTCCGCTTGATGTGTAAATCGGTTAGATGGTCAATGGCTTGCTGTCTACTTGAAATGGGCTGAGTTTGGCGGCGAAATTTTCTGTAAACCTCTGCAGAAATGTTTTTGGCTGGACTCGAAATACGAATTGTAACGATTAGTAACGATTAGTAACAAAATAATTTGAGGGCCGATAAAAAGACGTGCCCGGGGCCAGCAATGGCACCGGGCGCGGCGCGAAAAAAACTGCATCGGCCCTTCCAAGGCAAGGTGGTTTGGCCAGTTCGCGTTGTCGCTGAAACCCAGAAACCTGCTCAGCGTGCTATAGAGAAAATTCGGGTTGTCTGGCGCATCACCACCGGAGCATCGGGAAAGGACTCGGCCGCAGCCAGCACCATGTGGCGCAGGTAAGCTTCGTCGGCAAATTTGCGCGCGACGACCGAGGTTTGCAGGATCACCGGGCTGTCGGTGGCGGCAGCAACTTCCATGCTGGCCTGGATTTGTACCAGGTTATTGAGGTTGAACGCGGGCACGCTACAGCCGTTTTCAGGCGCGTGGTCAAGCCTTTGACGAAGGAAAACAAAGGCCGTGGTGATCAGCTGGTTGGTTTAAGAAAAACAGGGCTCCAGCCCACGCACATCAAGCGTTAGCTATATAAAATATAGCTTTATACCCTTATATATCAAGGGCTGCGGCCTGATTTATTATAAAAATTGGCGTTGCAGGCGGGCGATGATCGCGCCCGACTCGTAAATCCACTCGCTTTGACCCTTGGCGTCGGTGACCTTCAGGCAAGGCACCTTGACGGCACCGCCGCCTTTGAGCAAGTCGTCCTTGTTCTTCTGGTCATGCTGCGCGTCGCGGCGCTCAATCGGCAACGACAGGCGCCGCATTTCCTGGCGCACCTTGATGCAAAACGGGCAGGTGGTGAACTGGTACAGCACCATGCTCTGGCATTGCCGGTCAACCGCCTGCTGTTCGGTGGGTGAGCGCACCAGACCCTTGGGGCGGGTGGCAAACTCCCACAACTGCATGAAGGGGCCCAGCACCACGCGCAGGGTTCTGAAAAAGGCTCGAATAATGGGTTTCATGGGCTGATGATAATCGCCCACAACAGCTGACCCAGCATCAACAAATCATTGAATCAACTAAGGAAACAAAAGTCATCCAGGCCGCCAAAAATCTGGGATTCAATACACTCATTTATAGTTGTAAATTGAAAATTTGACCGATTCTCCTGGCTCAATATTGAATCGGCATTGACACAACTCCTCAAGAATGACCCCATGACACCCCAAGAACAAAAAGCCATACTCGCCATTGCCATCCACGCGGCCTTTGCCGATGGTGCGAAGGACGAGCGCGAACGTGATGAAGTGCGCCGCGTCGCCGAGATGCTGGTGGGCGATGAAGATGCCCCCGATCTGAATCGCCTGTATCAGGATGTTTTGTTCAAGCGCCATCCGCTGGCCGCAGCGACAGCCATGCTGACAGACACCGGGCAGCGCCAGTTCGCCTATGAAATGGCCGTGTGTGTCTGTGAGGCCGACGGACGGCTCGGTGAGTCTGAGCGCCGTTTCCTCGATGAGCTGAAGCGAGCCCTGGCCCTGTCAGTGGCCGAGACCGACGCCATCGAAGGCGAGGTCGAGCGGCTGGTCGACCAAACCGAATTCAACCCACTGCCGCCGGCCGCCGTTGCAGCGTCGCTGCCGTCGTCCGTCTCAGATGCCGAACAGGACAAGTCAATCCTTAACTACGCGTTGCTGGCCGGCGCGCTGGAGCTGCTGCCGCAGTCGTGGGCATCGATGGCGATCATCCCGCTCCAGATCAAGATGGTTTACGGCATTGGCAAAGGCCAGGGGGTGGCGCTCGACCAGGGCCACATCAAGGAATTCATCGCCGCCGCCGGCGTCGGGCTAACGTCGCAATACCTGGAACAGTTTGGCCGCAAGCTGCTCGGTGGCCTGCTCGGCAAGGCCGCAGGCAAGACCTTCGGCAAAGTCGGTAGCGCAACCACCGGCATGGCGTTCTCCTTCGCCACCACTTATGCACTCGGCCAGGTTGCCCGGCGCTACTACGCTGGCGGCCGGACCATGAGCACCGCCTTGCTGCGCGATACTTTTCAACAACTGCTTAGCCCAGCCAAACAGTTGCAGACGCAGTACCTGCCACAAATCCAACAAAAAGCCACCACACTCGACGCCGGCCAAGTCATGGCACTGATACGCGCTTGAAGACAAGCTCATGAACAATGCCGTGACCGTCAGCTTCGCCACCGGTCCGATGTGGGCCGGCTTTATCGCCTTCGTGCTCGGTATGCTGGCACTCGACCTGTTCGTTTTTGGCGGACGCAAGGCACATCGCGTGCATGTCAAGGAAGCCGCCGCCTGGGTCGCCGTCTGGGTCAGCCTGGCACTTTCCTTTGCCGGCCTGCTTTGGTGGTATCTCAACGGCACCCTGGGCGCCGAGGTGGCGCGTACGAAGACGCTGGAGTTTCTCGCCGGTTACCTGATCGAACAGTCGCTGTCGGTGGACAACATGTTCGTTTTCGTCATGATCTTCGGCTACTTTGCCGTGCCTGCGGAATTGCAGCGCCGCGTGCTGCTTTACGGCGTGCTGGGTGCCATCGTCATGCGCGCCGGCATGATCCTGGCTGGTGTCTGGCTGGTAGAGCAGTTCGCCTGGATCCTTTATGTTTTTGGCGCCTTTCTTGTCATCACCGGCATCAAGATGTTGGTTTTTGCCGAAGCGAAGCCCGATCTTGACAAAAACCCGCTGCTGCGCTGGTTGCGTGCGCACATGCGCATCACGCCCGAATTCCACGGACAGAATTTCTTCGTCCGGAAAAAAGGCATTCTCTGGGCGACGCCGATGTTCCTGGTGCTGGTGCTGATCGAGATCAGCGACGTGGTGTTCGCGGTGGACAGCATCCCCGCAATTTTTGCGGTCACCACCGACCCCTTCATCGTCTTCACCTCGAACATCTTCGCGATCATGGGTCTGCGCGCACTCTATTTCCTGCTCGCCGACATGGCTGACCGCTTCCATCTGCTCAAATATGGCCTTGCCATCGTGCTGGTGTTCATCGGCGGCAAGATGCTGGCGATGCCTTGGTACCACGTCCCGATCCAGTGGTCGCTGTCCATCGTCGGCGGCATCATCCTGTTGTCTGTGATCCTGAGCCTGGTCATGACCCGAAACATCCAGCTAGCCCAAGAGGAGGCACCATGAACCTGCCAGATCAAAGCGCCGATCAGATCCCCGCTGACTCCACACGGGATGCGGACGGTCGCCTTGTTGGATTGACCATCGATCACGGTTTGGGCGCGACCCCCGCGAGCAGCAACGCCTGGCTGGTGGCAGTTGACGGTTCCGAATACAGTCAAAACGCCGTGGCCGAGGCCATTCGTCTCTCCACCAAAATGAAGGACTGCACATTGCATGTGGTCAATGTCCAGCATTGGTTGAGCAAAGAGGCTGCCGAACTGGAACTGATGAATCAGGGACTGGCGGCGACAGACGCCACACGGGCCATGCTCGACGAGGCAGGTGTGCCCTGGCGCCTGCACATCGTCATGGGCGAGGCTGCGGACAGCATCGTGGCTCTCGCCAACAAGTTGGGGAGCCATGGCATCGTGATTGGCAGCCGTGGGCTTGGCGCTGCAGTCAATTTACTGATCGGCTCGGTCGCCTACAAGGTGATCCATATGAGTCGGATTGCAGTCCTTGTGGTTCGCTGAGGTCAGCGCCCTTCATCTTGCCCTGGCTAGACCCGGGTCTTGATCGGCTCTAACGCCGTGCCAAAATTTTCACGCAGGGGCGCATGGCCCAGCGGCGGGAAAATGACCGGGTTTTCCGGAACCTTGCGGTCTGGAATCTGGTCAAGCAGGTGGCGGATGAGCGTGAGGCGCCCAGCTCGCTGGTCATTAAAGTCCACCAGAGTCCACGGGGCAACTTTTGAGTGTGTGGCCTTCAACATCTCATCGCGCGCCTGCCCGTACTCGGCATATTTTTCACGCGCCTTCACATCAATCGGGCTGAGTTTCCAGCGCTTGAGCGGGTCGGCCAGGCGCTCGGCAAAACGTTCTTCCTGCTGCGCCTGGTCCACCGTCAGCCAGTACTTGAACAAAAGTATGCCGTCGTCCACCAGCATCTTCTCAAACACCGGCGCCTGCATCAGAAAATCTTTGGTCTGCTGTTCGGTGCAAAAACCCATCACACGTTCCACCCCCGCCCGGTTGTACCAACTGCGGTCAAACAGCGCGATCTCGCCAGCTGCTGGCAGGTAAGGCACGTAGCGCTGAAAGTACCACTGGCTTTGCTCGCGCTCGCTGGGCTTGCCCAGCGCCACGGTGCGGCACTGGCGCGGGTTCAAGGTGTCGGTGATGGCCGAAATCACACCCCCCTTGCCAGCGGTGTCGCGCCCCTCGATCACCAGCATCAGGCGTTTGCCAGTGTGCACCAGCCAGCGCGCCAGGTCATTGAGCTCAAGCTGCAGTGGCTCCAGCTTGTCGAAGTAATCTTTTTTGCTCAGGGTGTCGAACTTGTCGTCTTTGGATTTTTTCATCGCCGCATCGTACCGGAAGGTCGGCTTGGTGTGTGATCTGCCGCAGAATTGGGGCATTCCCCATCCTTTCACATCAGGTCCCACATGCTTCAAAAATTCCCTGCCTTTTCCGGCGTACCCGGTCCGGTGGTTGTCATCGTCATGGACGGCTACGGCATTGCCAAGCTCGACGTGGGCAGCGCCATTGCCGCCGCCCGCAAACCCACACTGGACCGCCTGTTGTTGGAGTGCCCCCACATCAGCCTGCGCGCCCACGGCACCGCTGTGGGCATGCCGTCTGACGACGACATGGGCAACTCCGAGGTGGGCCACAACGCCATCGGTGCTGGGCAGGTTTACAGCCAGGGCGCGGCGCTGGTCGCCAACGCCATTGCCGACGGCTCGATTTGGCAGGGCCAGGCCTGGCAACAAATCGTGGCTGGTGCCAAAGCAGGCCGGGGGGTGATCCACTTCATTGGCCTGTTTTCTGACGGCAATGTGCACAGCCACGTTGACCACCTGAAGGCCATGGTGGTCCAGGCCAAAGCTGAGGGTGTGAAAACCGTGCGCATCCACGCCCTGCTGGACGGGCGCGACGTGCCTGAAACCAGCGCGCTGGACTACGTGGTGCCGTTTGAGGTTTTCCTGGCCGATCTGAACAGCGACGGGTTTGACGCGCGTATTGCCTCAGGTGGTGGCCGCCAGAACATCACCATGGACCGCTACGACGCCAATTGGCCGATGGTTGAAAAGGGTTGGAAAACCCATGTGTTGGGCCAGGGCCCACAGTTCGCCAACGCCACCGCCGCTGTGAACGGCCTGCGCGCCAAACACCCCGGCACCATTGACCAGGATTTGCCGGAGTTTGTCATTGCCGAGGCGGGCCAGCCCATCGGCACCATTGAGGACGGCGATTCGGTGGTGTTCTACAACTTTCGCGGTGACCGCGCCATTGAAATCACCCGCGCTTTTGTTGACAAAGATTTCCGCCGGTTCGACAGGGTTCGCACACCCGATGTAACCTTTGCCGGCATGCTGCAGTACGACGGCGACCTGCAATTGCCAAAGCGCTTTTTGGTAACCCCACCAGCCATCCGGGACACCTCGGGCGAGTGGTTCAGCAAGGCCGGCCTGACCCAGTTCGCCTGCTCTGAGACGCAGAAATTTGGCCATGTCACCTACTTCTGGAACGGCAACCGCTCCAATAAGTTTGAGGGCGAAACCTGGCAGGAAGTGCCCAGCGACGTGGTTCCTTTTGAGCAGCGCCCCTGGATGAAGGCCGCCGAGATCACCGACGCGATGATTGCCGCCCTGCAAAGCGGCCAGTACAAGCTGCTGCGCTGCAACTATGCCAACGGCGACATGGTGGGGCACACCGGCAATTTCCGCGCCGCCACCATGGCCGTTGAAGCAGTTGACCTGGCCTTGGCGCGTCTGCTACCGGCCATTGAGGCTGCTGGCGGTGTGGCCCTGGTCACCGCCGACCACGGCAACGCCGACGAGATGTACGAGTTGGACAAAAAAACCAGACAGCCCTCGCTGAACACCGATGGCTCTTTCAAGGCCAAAACCGCGCACACCCTGAATCCGGTGCCGTTGATCCTGTTTGACAAGGTCACCGGTGGCAAGCTGGGGCTGACGCAGACCGCCACAGCGGGCCTGTCCAACCTTGCGGCCACGGTGGCCAACCTGGCGGGGCTGGAAAAACACGCCAAGTGGGACGTGAGCCTGCTGCTGGTGCAGTAAGACCGGCATTTCTTGCTGGCCACGCCGAACCTGCCAGCCGCCCGGGTAGTTTCAGCGGTTCATGTGCCCGTGATGTTGTCCGGGTGGCTGCCGCGCCAGGCGCGCAGCGCCCGCAACAAGGGCTGCTTTTTGGCTTGATGCCCCGCCATCCGTTTCAGGATGTCGTCCAATGTGCGGATGGCATCGGTGATGAAGGGCCCCTTGTTCAGCATGACGCACTCGGCACGCACACTCAGGGCTGCGTCCGAGATTTCGGCGCGTGAGGGCAAGCCGGTCTTGGCCAGAGATTCCAGCACCTGGGTGGCCCAGATGACCGGCATGTGGGCCGCTTCTGCACAACACAGGATTTCTTCCTGCACCTCGGCCATGCGCTCGAAGCCACACTCCACCGCCAAGTCGCCCCGCGCGATCATGACGCCGGCAGAACCTGCGGCCATCGCGGCCAGCATCAGTTCGGGTAGGTTCTCAAAGCCTTGCAATGTTTCAATTTTTAGTACCAGCCCGATGTCGTCGCGTTTCAGACGGTGCAGGTGCGTGCGCAGCAGCGCCACGTCTCGCGGCAGCTGCACAAACGACAAACCCACCATGTCAGCCACCTGGGCGACGGTCTCCAGGTCGGCCATGTCTTTCTCGGTCAGCGACGGCAGATCCAGCTGGCTGTCAGGCAAATTGATGCCTTTGTCTGCCACCAGCTTTTCGCCGCTGTCTCGCGCCTGGGTGATTTCCACCTCGACACCCTGCCCGGCGATCCGGCGAATCACGCCGCCAATGCGGCCATCATCGAACCAGATGCGTTCTCCCACCTTCACCTGTTCAATCACCTGCGGCAGGGTACAAGGCACGCGCAGCGCAGCCAACAAGGGATCGCCGTCGGTGTCATCGTGGCTGACCAGGTGGTCCAGCCCGTCACGGGTCAAGTGCAGCCAGTCACCGACCTTCAGGTGCAAAGCGCCTTGCTGGTGTTCAATGTGACATACCAAACTGGAGTGTTTCTTCTTGTGGTTCGGGTGTACCAGATGCAACACAGTTTCAGGTGTGAAGTAGCAGGTGCGCAGACATTCCGCCACGGCGCCGCCTGGCCCGCATTGGGTCACCAGCAAATGGCGCTTGGCACCACGTGCGTCGGTGAATTCAATGCCGGAGCCCACCTTGAGCCGCCTCAACCAATCTTCCCACACCCCAATGCAAGCATCCACGTCTTCCATTTGCCCCTGTCGGCCCATCGCCTGCAAACCCAGGCGCGCCGGGCGGTAGACAAACCCGAACACGTCTTTGCCAGGCCTGAGCTTGAGCACCGCCGGGCCCGGTGCGATGTCGCCCGTGCGAATTTTCGGGCCAGCCAGATCCATGAGAATCTTGACGTCACGCCGCGCTGCCTTGGCCGCCTTACGCACCTGAAGGGCCATCTCCATCCAGTCGTGCGGGTTGTCGTGCGCGCAATTGATGCGGGCGATGTCCATGCCGGCCGCCACCAGATCACGCACCACACTGGCGTCGCTGGCTGCCTCGCCCGGCAGCGTGACCATGATACGCACGCCGCGGCTTTTGGGCACCTCGCCCAACAGTGCACGGGTGTTGTGCGCCAGCAAGGCACGGCTGCTGATACGCCCCAACGGCTCCTCCAGCGAGCGGTCTTGCCAGGCCTGCCCGGTCAGTTTGTGCAACAACCCCAACACCTTGTCAAGATTGGCCAGCACATGCGACTCGGCACGCCCCAGCGACGACAAACCCAGCCATGCCAGCTGCTCCTGCATCGCGCGCAAATCGACCGCGCGAAGGCTCAAATAATGAACCAGATTGCGCGCGCTGTCCCGGTGCGCGGGCAACACCTGATCCAGCGCAGCCTGCATGCCTGCTTCGCGTGCCAGCATCGTTGCACGCAGCGTCCAAAGCTGCGCGATGAGTGACTCGCACACCGAGTTGCTGTCGGGCAAGCCGCTCACGGCGGCATGTGCGGGAGTGGCTGTGTCGGCACAGCTTGACGCGCGGGGTGTCGTGGCCTCGAACATGGCGTCAAACACCCAAACCAGACTTGCGGCTCACCAGCTTGCGGCGTTGCAGCGCGGCCAATTCCAGCAAACCTGCAATGACGCAGGCCGGAATGGCGAGCCAACGGAAAAAATGGATTTTGAAAAACATGTGCACGACTCCCCGTATTTGAACGCTCAAGGGTAGTGGGCACGTATGACAGTTTGATGTCATCACCTGGCGTTCAGGTGCATTGCTCGCCGCCCGTATGAACCTGAGTCGCCGCGTAGTAAGCTTGCATCAATCAGGAATTCAACCTGCCTTTTGATCGGTGATTTGTGACGCGCATCCAACTGCCTGAACTCTCTGCGCTGGAGCGCATCATTGAACTCGGAGCCAACAAACTGGACGTGCGCGTGGTGCGCCACGTCGCCATGCCGGATGGCAACCAGTTGCCGGTGTACGCCATCGCATTGGGCAACCCCGACCCGGACGTGCCCATCGTGGGTTATTTTGGTGGCGTCCACGGGCTGGAACGCATCGGCGCCGAGGTGGTGATTGCCTACCTGCAAAGCCTGGTGATGCGCCTGCAGTGGGACAGCACGCTGCACCAGCAACTTGACTCGCTGCGCCTGGTGTTCATGCCCATCGTCAACCCCGGCGGCATGGCCTTGGGCACACGCGCCAACCCGCATGGTGTCGACCTGATGCGCAACGCGCCGGTGCAGGCGCAAGAGCCGGTGCCGTTTCTGGTCGGTGGCCAACGTTACAGCGCCAGCTTGCCGTGGTACCGGGGCGTCAAGAACGCGCCCATGGAGATTGAAAACCAGGCCATCTGCGAGGTCATCGAGCGCGAGTTTTTTCCACGCGCCTTTAGCCTGTGTGTGGACTGCCACTCCGGCTTTGGCACACGCGACCGGCTCTGGTTTCCGTTTGCCCACAAACGCGAGCCGATGGCGCATCTGGCTGAATTGCAGGCCTTGAAGCATATCTTTGTCCAGTCGCAAAGCTACCACCGCTACGTGGTCGAACCGCAAAGCCTGCAGTACCTGGCGCATGGCGATCTGTGGGACCACCTTTACCTGCAGTCGCTGGATAGTCCCATGCGAATTTTTTTGCCGCTGACGCTGGAGATGGGCTCATGGCTGTGGGTGAAGAAAAACCCGCGCCAATTGTTTTCACGCCACGGCATCTTTAACCCACTGATTGAGCATCGGCAGCAACGCGTGTTGCGCCAGCACCAGTCGCTGCTGGACTTTCTGTCCAGGGCAGCCAGTGGCCACCGTTTGTGGCTGCCTGGCGGCGAGCAGCGGGCAACACTGCACGCGCAAGCGCTGCTGGACTGGTACTAACCGCACCATGACCACCTGGATTTTTTTACGCGGTCTGACGCGCGAAAGCGGCCACTGGGGTGGCTTTTTACCGCTGTTCCAACAGGCCTGTCCTGACGATGTGGCGCTGCCGCTGGATTTCCCCGGCAGCGGCGTGTGGCACCGCCAAGCCAGCCCTTGGACGATGCCAGACATGGTGCACCATATACGGACTCAGCTTGCCGACAGGGACATCCAACCCCCATACTGTGTGCTGGCACTGTCCATGGGGGCCATGGTGTCGATGGCATGGGCGCAGGCTTACCCCGCAGAAATTTCTCGGCAGGTGTTGATCAACACCAGCATGCGGCCACTCAACCCGTTCTACCAACGGATTCAGCCGCAAAACGTCGCCACCCTGTGGCGCCTGATTCTGAGCGGTGCCGGCGCCGATGCATGGGAACACGCGATCTGGCGTATGACCAGCCGCCTGAGCGACCCGGCGGTGGTCAAGGACTGGGTGAGGCTGCGCCAGCTGCACCCGGTGACAGGCATGAACGCGCTGCGCCAACTTTGGGCTGCATCAAGGTTTGCTGCGCCAGATGCGCCACCGACCGTGCCCACCCTGCTGCTGGCCAGCACGCATGACAGCCTGGTGAGTGTGCAGTGCTCAAGGGCGATAGCCAGGCGCTGGCACTGGCCGCTGACCGAACACCCAGCGGCTGGCCACGACTTGCCGCTTGACGATGGCCCCTGGGTGCTCGAGCACATGCTCGGTTGAGCAAATTTGCTCGCGGTGAGTGCCAACATTTACCGAGTGAGTTAGCCGCGCATTTCACTGTTCCATAGCACGGGGGCACTTGTCGCGCACGAGGAAAGTCGGGGTCGCAGCGGGAACCGTCGGCCGCTTGAAAAACACTGGTACCCGGTTCGGGCCAGTTCCCGACGCTCGCCAGTGACAGCTAACCGGCGGGCAGATTTAATGAATGGCGCCTATTCCGACATCGGAATAGACGCCACGGTTTTGCTACCCACTTACTCGAAGGTGGCGTAGACCTCTTCACCATCCAGAAGCTACTGGGCCACAGCAACATCACCACCACCAGCCGCTACCTGCACCTGATCAGTCCCCAGTTC
>Ga0105046_10017398_pt1 | contig 10996 bp, 8 predicted proteins | sample MAT03_FD_78385 | JGI IMG/M metagenome (GOLD analysis project Ga0105046, IMG submission 78385) | Freshwater microbial communities from Lake Fryxell liftoff mats and glacier meltwater in Antarctica - MAT-03 (megahit assembly) | ecosystem: Environmental > Aquatic > Freshwater > Ice > Liftoff...
CCCAGGGCCGCATGCGCGGTCTCACGCGCGGGCACCGCCATCGCGAACCAGGCGAGCGGCACGATCGCCGGCACGCCCGCCACTCGGGGGCGCAACACTCCCGTGTATGCATAGGCGCCGAACGGTCGGCCGGTCGCGGTGCCCACGTGCTCGACGGTGGCCGTGGCGACCGCCACCCCAGTTGCCGCTGCGGCGGCGCGCGGCGCCCCCCATCGTCGGGCCGCTGCGGCACTCGTGGTTGCGAACAGACCCGTGACCACGACGGTGCTCATCACCCGCCGCACCGCCCCACCGCGGGCAGCCAACGGCGTCGCGATCATCCCCGCCAGCGTGATCGCCGCTGGCACCAGTTCGGATGCGCGTCTCGACCCCGACCGTGCCTCGATCCGCAACGAGCTCATCGCCGAGCGAGGAGCTTCGCCACGAGCACGGCCTTCTCGGCCGTCGACACCTGCGCTCGCGAACCGAACACGTCGTAGCCCTGGGGGCCCTGCTCCTCGATCTTCACGAGGATGCGGCTGTAGAGCTGGCGTGCGGCGCCGATGCAGCGCGCCGACTGCGGCGCCAACATGCTCGTGCCGAGATCGGCCGACGCGTACAGCTCTCGACATCTGGCGATCTCGAACTGCATCAGTTCGATGAACTCCGGCGTCACCCGTCGCTGGGTGAGGTCGACGCCGAAGCGCCGGAGATCCTCCTGCGGCAGGTACTGGCGGCCTCGGTCGAGGTCCTCGTCGATGTCGCGGAGGAAGTTGGTGAGCTGGAACGCGTTGCCGAGGTCGCGAGCGTGCTGCAGCGCATCGGGGTGGCGGGGTTCGAGGATCGGCAGCATCATCTCGCCGATCACCGCCGCCGACCCGTCCATGTAGTCGAGCAGGTCGTCCCAGGTGTCGTAGGTGGCCACGGTGAGGTCCATCGTCATCGACCGCAGGAACCGTCGGAAGCACTCCTGGTCGATGTCGAACGCCTTCACGGTGTGCACGACGGCCTTCAACACCGGATCGTCCGAGCGGCCGACCGCGAGATCGGCGAAGAACCGATCACCGAAATCGGCGAGTGCGGCGGCACGCTGCTCGACCGGCGCCGGACCGAGGTCGTCGACGATGTCGTCGGCGTAGCGGCAGAACGCGTACAGCGCCCACACGTGGTGCTGTTTCACCCGGGGCAGCACCTTGGTGCTCCAGTAGTACGTGGTGCCGTAGCGCTTGTTCAGCTCCTTGCAGCGCTCGTAGCTGGCCTCGAGCGTCGTCCCCTCGGGAGCCTCGCGGTATTCGCTCGTCTCCTCAGGTGGCCGACGCCACCTCACCGACGGGACTCGCCGTACTGCTGCACGCGCTCGGCGGCGAGCTTGCCCGACACCAGCACCATCGGCACGCCCACGCCCGGCAGGGTGGACGACCCGGTGAACACCAGACCGGGCACCCGCTTGTCGACGTTGTTCGGCCGGAACGGACCGGTCTGCAAGAAGGTGTGGGCGAGAGCGAACGGGGTGCCACGCTCCATGCCCATCGCCTCCCAGTCGAGCGGGTCGTACACCCGCTCGACCACCACATCGGTCGGGTAACCCAGCTGGGCCACACGAGCGCGCAGCGAGCCCACGATCCGCTCGCGCTCGGCCACCCAGTCGATCTTGCCGTCGAGGTTCGGGGTCGGCTCGAGCACATAGATGCTGCTGCACCCGTCGGGGGCGAGCGTGGGGTCGTCGAGGCTGTGCAGGGTGACGAGGATCGACGGGTCGGGCATCCGCACACCGTCGTGGATGAGTGCCTTGAACGAGCCGTCCCAGTCGTGACCGAAGTGGATGTTGTGGTGCGCTGCGTCGGAGGGGGGCAACCCCTTCACCCCCGCGATCCAGAGCAGGCAACTGGGCGAGTACTTCCCGCGGCGCGCCACCCGAGGCGCATCGACGCCGCCGAGCAGGGTGCGGTACGCAACGGGCAGGTCGGCATTGCACACCACTGCATCGGCGCTGATCCGCTCACCACCCACCAGAGCGTCGCCGCCCAACTCGACACCGGTGACCCGACCGTCGCCGGCGCGCAGGATGCGCGTGACCGGAGCGTCGTAGCGGATGGTGACGCCCGCCTTCTCGACGGCGGCGGCCAACCCGGTTGCCATCGCGTGCATGCCACCCTTGGGCACGTACACACCCTCGACGGCATCCATGTAGGTGATGACGGCGTACAGCGACAGCGCCTCGTACGGCGCGAGCCCGGCGTACATCGACTGGAAGCTGAAGATGCGCTGCAGCCGCTCGTCGTCGAAGAAGCTCGCCACCTTCTTGCCGAGCTTGCCGAATCCTCCGAGCTTCACCAGCTCGAGGCCGGCACGCCACGGCTTCACGAGATCGAGCGGCGAGTCGAAGTTGGCGTCGATGAAGTGCGCCATCTCCACCCGGTACAGCTGCTCGAGCCAGTCGCAGAAGCGACCGAACGCCTCGGCCTCCTTGGCGTTGGCGAACTCGCGGATCTCCTGCGTCATCGCTTCGCGGCCGTGACGCACGAACAAGGTGCTGCCGTCGGCGTAGCAGGCCCGGTACATCGGGTCGACCTTGTCGATGGTGATGAAGTCGGCCATCTCCGCGCCCGCTGCGGCGAATGCGTCGGCGAGCAGGTTGGGCATGGTGAGCACCGTGGGTCCGTTGTCGAGGCGGAACCCTGCCTCGACGACCATGCCGGCTCGCCCACCAGGGATGGGGTCGCGCTCGACCACGGTGACCGTGTGGCCCGCCTTCGACAGGTGCGCAGCGGCCGAGAGACCGCCCAGCCCGGCGCCGATGACGACGACATCGAGGGGACGTGCGGACCGTTGGGCGCTCATACCTGCCTCCAGCTGACGTAGTGGGCGAGCTGCACGAGCTCGTCACGTGCCTCGGTGACGAGCGGCGCGATCTCGATCGCGGCGAGCGCCTCGTCGGTGAGACGGGTGATCGTGGTCTCGAGGTCGGCGAGCGCGCCGGTATCGACGATGACCTGCTGGATGCGGGCCACCTGGTCGTCGGTGAGACCGGGGCGGCCCACCATGTCGAGCACCGCGAGCTGCGGGGCCGACGCAGCCTCGACGGCACGGGCGAGCAGCGGCGTGGGCTTGCCCTCACGGAGGTCACCGCCGACGGGCTTGCCGGTGAGCGCCTCGTCACCGAAGGCACCCATCACGTCGTCGCGCATCTGGAACGCATCGCCCAACGGCAACCCGTAGGCACTGAGCACCGGTAACAGCTCGGCCTGGCGTTCGGGGGCAGCCATCACCGCGCCGAGGTGCAACGGGCGCTCGATGGTGTACTTGCCGCTCTTGTACCGACAGATCCGCTCGGCCTTGTCGCGACGCCGGTCGTTGCGGGCGCCACCGAGGATGTCGAGCACCTGACCGATGTTCAGCTCGACGCGCAGCTCGTTCCAGATCGCCCACGCCTGGGGCGATGCACCGGTCATCAACTGGTCGGCGTACACGAAGGCCAGGTCGCCGACCAGGATCGCCACCCCGTCGCCGAACCGGCGGGCCTCGCCGGCCCAGTGGCCGTCCTCGTGGTGGCGAGCGAACGTGGTGTGGGTGGTGAGTGCACCGCGCCGGCTGGTCGCATCGTCCATCACGTCGTCGTGGAACAGCGCGAACGCATGCATCAGTTCGAACGCACCGCCTGCATCGATGACCGCCGGATCATCGGGTTGGCCGCCGGCGCCCACGAACCCCCAGTACGTGAAGGCTGGGCGGAGGCGCTTGCCACCGGCGAGCACGAGACGGGCGATCTCCTGGATCGGCTCGGCAAGGTCGGGATCGAACGCCGACCATCGTTCCAGCTCGGCGTCGAGGAGTAGGACCAACCGCTCGTCGATGCGCTTCGCGAGGAACGCGAGCGACTTCGGCGTCGGGGCGGTCTGCACGAAGGTGCAGGCTAGGTGCATTCTTGGAGGCATGCTCGACGCACCCCTCCATTCGCAGGTGTGCCTGCGCCACAGGTCGATCCGTCATCCGCCGCATCGCTCGGTTTCGTAGGGCGACCGATCGTCGCCGGGAGATACCTGTCGTCCGGAGAAGATCAGTCGTCCGGCAGGGTGGCGACGACCTGTTCGATCTGCAGCCGGGCGTTGCCGATGCGATCTCGGCAGAACGTGATCAGCTGCGCCGCGCGCTGCACCTGGGCCGCCAGCACGTCGACATCGACGTCGGTGCGCTCGAGCTGACCGAGGATCTCCTCGAGCTCGGCCAGAGCGGCCGCGTACCCGCTCGCGGCGGGCGCCTCCGTGGTGTCGGGGCCAGGGTCGTGGGGGCCAGGGTCGTGGGTGGTGCCAGGGTCGTGGGGGCCAGGGTCGGTGGTCATGACGGATGGATCTCCTCGACGCGGCTGCGTGCCGCGCCCTTCGCGAAGGTGGTGACGATCTCGGTGCCCGGCGCGAGTTCGCTCGCGTCGCGCACGGTGCGGCCGTCGGCGGTGCGGGTGATGCTCCACCCGCGCGCCATCGTGGTGGCAGGGTCGAGCAGGCGCACGCGCTGGGCGACGCCGTCGAGGTGACGGGCCTCGGGCTCGAGACGCGCCGGGGTGCGGCGCACGGCCGCTGAGGCCGCGGCGAGCCGCATCTCCGACCGTTCGGCCACACGGTCGACACTCACCCGCACCCGCGCGATCCGTTGACGCAGGCGATCGTCGCTGCGATCGACAGCACCCAGCGTGCGGTGCCGGATGGCGTGCGCCACCTCGAGCAGACGGCCCTCGCTCGAGCCGATCGCGCGATCGGCCTGACGCTCGATCGCTGTCCATGCCAGCTCGACGCGCTGGCTGAACGCCTGGACACGCTCGACCAGCGCTGCCGCACACGCCGTCGGGGTCTTCAGTGCCGTGTGCGCGACCTCGTCGGCCACGCTGCGATCGATCTCGTGGCCGAGGCCGGTGAACACCGGCAGTGGGGCGGTGGCGATGGCGATCGCGATCAGCTCGTCGTCGAAGGTGGCGAGCTCGCTGCGGGCCCCGCCACCCCGGATGAGCACCAGCGCATCGAGGTCGTCGTGGCGGCCGAGCGACCGCAGGGCGTTGGTGATCATTTTGACGGCCCACTCGCCCTGCACCCGCACGTCGATCACCCGGAGCTGGAAGCCGAGACCGCTGCGCTCGATCTCGTGGGAGAAGTCGGCCCACGCTGCGCTGTCGAGGCTGGCGACCACACCCACCCGCAGTGGTGCGGCGACGAGACGGCGCGTGCGGTTGGCGTCGTACATGCCACTGGCCACCAGCCGGCGGAGCACCTCGTCGCGCTGCATCGCGAGGTCACCCAGCGTGAACCGGGGGTCGATGCCACTCATCTTCAGACCCAACTGGCCCGAGCCGGCGAAGAAGTCGAGGTGGCCGAAGATGCGCACCTTCAAGCCGTCGGCCAGGCGCAACCGGTTCTTGGCCAGCAGTGGGCGGAGCCGGGTGCGAGCGGGTGCGAAGAACTGCACGTTGACCACCGCCTTGCCCTGATCGGTCTCCTCGACGAGACGGAAGTAGGCGTGCGGCCCACGCTCGTTCCAGCCCTGGATCTCGCCACGCACCCACACCCCGTCGCCGAACCCTCGACGGAGGGTGCCGTTGATCGCGTCGGCCAGTTCGGCGACGGTGTAGGTGGGCTCACCGCCGTCGTCGGCGATGCCGTCGGCACCGTCGGGTTCGAAGTCGAACGAGGGCTGGCTCATGATCCGCAAGTCTGCCCGATGCGGGTCGTCAGGCGCCGAGCTCGCGTACGTTGTCGTACCTGCCGGTGCTGCCCGATCCATCGGCCTCGCCACCCGCCACCTCGAACAGGGCGCCGTCGACCGGCAGTCCCTTCTCGCGGCGGATGCTCTCGAGCTCACGAAGGGGGCGCTCGAGGGCGCGTTTGCGGGTGCCGAGCAGGTTGTCGAACTCGCGCTGCACGCCGTCGAATCGCTTCTTCACCGTCTCGAGCGAGTCGGTGTACTTGCCCCACTGCTCGCCGAACTTGCCGAGCAGACCGAGGATCTGGTCGCTGGTCTGTTCGATCATGAAGCTGTCGAACGCCTGGCGGATGAGACCGAGGAAGGCGAGCAGGGTGACCGGCGAGCACAGCACGATGCCCTGCCTCATCGCGTCGTCGACGATCGACGGATCGTTCTCGATGATGAACGCGCTGAGCGTCTCGTTCGGCAGGAACAGCAGCACCTGATCGACCGTGGCCGACTCGCTGACCTTCGCGTATTCGCGCTTCGCGAGCTCTTTCACCCGCAGCCGTACGTCGCGCAGGAACTGGTCGCGGTGTGCCTGGCGTTCGGCGTCGGTACCCGCATCGAGGTACTTGAGGTACGAGGCGAGCGGGAACTTCACGTCCATGTACAGCACGTGCTGCTTGGGCATGAAGAAGGTGAAGTCGGGCATGCCCCGACCCTCACCCTCGACGGCGGTCTGCTTGCAGTAGTTGACGTTCTCGATGAACCCGGCGAGGCGCAGGACGTCTTCGGCCATGCGCTCGCCCCACTGGCCTCGGGTCTTGGAGTTGGCCAGGGCCTCACGCAGGCTCTGTGTGGTGGTGCTGAGGTGCTGGGCGATCTCGGCGTGGGCGCGCAGCGACTGGTCGACCTGACCGAACTGCTCGGCGCTACGCTCGCCGAGGGTGGCGACGATCTGGCCGAGCCGGCCGAGCTCGGAGCGCATCTCGCCCTTGATCTGGTCGAGCTGCGACCCGATGACGTCCTTCTTGGCACTCAGATCGGCCTGACCGGCGGCCATCTGTGCTCCGAGGTGCTCTTTGGCGATGGTGGAGAGGTGCGCCAGCGCTGCCTCGCGTTCGGCGAGCGACTGCTGTTGGAGCGACCCGACGGCCTGGCTGAACGCCTGCTGCAGCATCGCCTGCTGTTCGGCAGCCATTTGGCCGGCGAGTTGGGCCGCCTCGTCACGGGCTTCGGCGCGGGCCTGCGCGACCACGGCGGCGATGTCGACCGGCGGCGCGGGTGGCGTCACCGGCTCGGCCGGCAGCTGCGGCCGACGGACGGCGAGCTGCTGGGACAGCAGCCAGCCGATCGCCAGCGCGGCGACGACGAGGAGGATGACGACCAGGGGTTCCATGCCCCCCATGATGCCGAGGGGGTGTCACACCGATCGCGGATGCCGTCTCACCACCACGAACGCGATGAGAGATGAGTGGTCGTGGGGCACTCATCTCTCATCGCGATCAGATGCGGTCCGAGAGCGATGAGAGATAGGGGCGCCACCGGCACTCATCTCTCATCGCGTTTGCGGTGGGCTGGTCGTCAGGCGAGGAGGGCGCCGTCGCCGGCGAGGACCTGCCCGGCGTAGAGGCCGCCGAGGGCGAGCAGCTCGTCGTGCGTGCCCTGTTCGGCGATCCGGCCGTCGTCGAGCACCACGATCCGGTCGGCATCGCGGATGGTCGACAGACGATGGGCGATCACGAGCGCCGTACGGCCTTGGAGCGCGTGTTCGAGCGCGGCCTGCACGTGTGCCTCGTTCTCGTTGTCGAGATGGCTGGTGGCCTCGTCGAGGATCATGATCGTCGGGTTCTTCAGCAACAGCCGGGCGATCGCCAAGCGCTGCTTCTCGCCACCGCTCATCCGGTGGCCACGCTCGCCCACCACCGTGTCGTACCCGTCGGGCAGCTCGCGGATCATGTCGAGGATGCGGGCGCCGCGACACGCCTCGTCGAGCTCGGCGTCGGTGGCTGCGGGCTTGGCGTAGCGCAGGTTGGCGCCGATCGTGTCGTGGAACAGGTGCGGGTCCTGGCTCACCACGCCGATCGCGGCGCGCAGCGACTCCTGGGTGAGGTCGCGCACGTCGCGCCCGTCGATGCGCACGGCGCCACCGCTCACGTCGTACAGCCGCGGGAGCAGCGAGGCCAGGCTCGTCTTGCCCGAGCCCGACGAACCCACGAGCGCCACGGTCTCGCCCGGCCGAATGGTGAGCGACACGTCGATCAGCACGTCGCGATCGGGGTCGGCGCCACCCAGCGCGCTCGGCGATTCGAGCGACGTCACCGTCACCTCGGCTGCCGCCGGGTAGCGGAAGCGCACGTGATCGAGCTCGACCAACCCGGTGGGCGCCACCAGATCGACCGCACCGGGACGGTCGGTGATCGGCTCGGGGGCGTCGAGCACCTCGAACACCCGCTCGAAGCTCACCATCGCGGTCATCAGGTCGACGCGGGCGTTCGTGAGCCCGGTGAGCGGCTGGTACACCCGGGTGACCAGAGCAGCGAGTGCCACGAGCGTGCCGCTGGTGATCGTGCCGTCGACCACGAAGAACGCGCCGATGCCGTACACCGCAGCGGCGCCGATCGCCCCGACCAGGCCGAGGGCGACGAAGAACACGCGGCCGTACATCGCCGACGTGATGCCGATGTCGCGCACCCGCTTCGCCCGCTTGTCGAACGACGAGATCTCGTCGTTGCTACGGCCGAAGAGCTTCACCAGCTGAGCGCCCGAGACGTTGAAGCGTTCGGACATCTGGCTGTTCATCTCGGCGTTCACGCCCATCTGCTCACGGGCGATGACCTGCAGCCGCTTGCCCACGCGTTGTGCAGGCACGATGAACAACGGCAGCACGATCAGGGCGAGCATCGTGAGCCGCCACTCGAGGACGATCATCGCAGCGAGGGTGGTGACCAGTACGACCACGTTGCTGACCACACTGCCGAGCGTGGAGGTGACGGCGTTCTGGGCGCCCACGACGTCGTTGTTGAGACGGCTGATCAGCGCACCGGTCTGGGTGCGGGTGAAGAACGCCACCGGCAGCCGCTGCACCTTCGAGAACAGCGCGAGTCGCAGGTCGTAGATGAGCCCCTCACCGATGCGCGCGCTGCACCACCGCTGCACGATCGCCAGCCCGGCGTCGCCGAGCGCCGCCACCACCACGAGGATCGCGAGCACCACGATCGCGGTGCGCGGGCCCCCGTCTTGCGCGTCGGGGATCGCCGTGTCGATGATCGCCCGGAACGCGAACGGCGGCACGAGTGCCAGCAACGCCGACGCAAGGATCGCGGCGAGGAACCAGATGATCGTCGTCCGGTACGGGTGAGCGAAGCTCCAGGCCCGGCGCACGGCCGTACGCTGCAGCCGCTTGCCCTTCACGGCGGCGGCATCACCCGGCATCAGACTGTGGGGGCCCATTCGCATCAGCTCACGATACGGGTCGATGCGAGATGCCGGACCTGACCCGACCCGACCCGGCCCGGACCTCGCCCCGATCTGGCCCGCTCCTGACGGCGATGCGAGCTCGGCCGGCCTCACCCGTAGGCTCGGGCACCATGTCGGATCCGACGCCGTTCTCCCGTCGCCCCCCTCGCCGGGCCGGCCGTCGCCCCCGTCGCCTCCTGGGCATCGGTTCGGCCGTGGTGGTGCTCGCTCTCGCGGCCGGCTGCGGCGCCGACGAGAACACCTCCGGTCTCGATCTCGATGCCGCGGTCGTCGCCCGTGCCGACTCGGACGCCACGTTCGGCTGGCAGGAGTTCGGCGACGATCGCGTGCAGATCGGCTCGCTCGAGGTGCCCATCGATGCCACCGACCCCGAGGCGGGCACGTTCGACCTCCATGTGGCCCGCCACCTCGCCGACCCCGACCGTCGCGTGGGCAGCCTGCTGGTCAACCCGGGCGGACCCGGTGTGGCAGGTGCCGACTTCGCCATCTACGCCGAGGAGGTGTTCAGCCCCACGCTGGTGGCGCACTTCGACATCGTCGGCTGGGATCCGCGCGGCACCGGTCTGAGCGAGCCGGCCATCGACTGCGTCGACGACTACGACCGGTTCTTCGCCGGTGTCGACATCACCCCAGACGACGAGGCCGAGCGCACCGCGGCGATCGCCCTGGCCGAGGAGTTCCAGCAGGGCTGCGTGGCCCGCTCAGGAACGTTCCTCCCCCACGTGGGCACGAACGACTCGGCCGCCGACATCGATCGCATCCGACAGGCGCTCGGCGAGGAGACGATCAGCTACTTCGGCTTCAGCTACGGCAGTGAACTCGGCGGGGCGTGGGCGACGCTGTTCCCCGCCACGGTGCGCGCCGCCGTGCTCGACGGCGCCGTCGATCCCACGGCCGACGGCGTCGAGGCGTCGCTGCAGCAGGCCATCGGGTTCGAGCAGTCACTCGGGGCGTTCTTCGCGTGGTGCGACGCCGACGACGAGTGTCCGTTCCGCCCCGACGGCGATTCGGCCGCTCTGGCCGGTTCGGCCGATTCAGCCGCTGCCTTCGACGCCCTGATGGCATCGGTCGACGCCGCACCGCTGCCCACCGCCGAGGGTCGACCGCTGCTCGACCTCGGCGTGTTCAACAACGGGGTGGTCACGGCGCTGTACACCGACGAGCTGTGGCCCGACCTGGCCAAGGCGCTCGCCGCCGCCCAGGCGGGCGATGGTCGCGGGCTGCTCGCCCTGCACGACTCGTACTTCGACCGTCGCGACGACGGCACCTGGGACAACACCATCGAAGCGTTCCAGGTGATCCAGTGCATGGACGACCCACGGCGCGAGACGCCCGAGGAGGCACAGGAGCAGCTCGGCGAGATCCGTGCCCAGGCGCCTCGCGTGGTGCCGGGCACTGTGGCATGGCCATCGTGCGCTGCCTTCCCGGCTCCCGACGAGCCGAGGGTGGCGATCACCGGGGCAGGCGCCGGACCGATCGTGGTGGTCGGCACGACCGGTGATTCGGCCACGCCGCTGGCCGGCACGCGGCGGATGGGCGATGCACTCGAGCAGGGGCTGCTCGTGGTGGTGGTGGCCGACCAGCACACCGGCTACCGCGCCAACGACTGTGTGACCGACGCGGTCGATGCCTACCTGGTGGCGGGCACACTGCCGCCCGACGAGCTGACCTGCAGCTGACCTGCTGCTGGCCTGATCGGGCTTGAAAAGCAGCACGGCCTCCCCGGAGGGAGGCCGTGCCGACTGGCGGAAGGGGTGGGATTCGAACCCACGGAGGCCCAGAAGACCTCAACAGTTTTCGAGACTGTCCCGTTCGTCCACTCCGGCACCCTTCCGGGGCGGCACGATAGCGGGCACAGCGGCTC
>Ga0105046_10017399_pt1 | contig 10995 bp, 3 predicted proteins | sample MAT03_FD_78385 | JGI IMG/M metagenome (GOLD analysis project Ga0105046, IMG submission 78385) | Freshwater microbial communities from Lake Fryxell liftoff mats and glacier meltwater in Antarctica - MAT-03 (megahit assembly) | ecosystem: Environmental > Aquatic > Freshwater > Ice > Liftoff...
TCAATCAGATCGAGCGCCTTTTCTTCACCATCCGCCAACCAAGTGTAAGGACCTTCGTTGATCAATTTACCAAGTTCGCATTGTGTCGCGATCTCGTCCGCTCGCTGCGACTCGCCGACCAAATCGCGAATCAATTGGAAGCGACCGGCGGGCGTGACGATTCGAAGCCGATCCGGTTCCATACCCGGCGTTGGTGGCTCGGTCATTGCATCGCAGGAGACTCGTAAGGCCGCAATCAAACCGTTCGGCAAGTGCGGTGAGAGATGCAACTCGACGACAGGATCGAGCATTTGCTCGGGGCCAGCCAACGATTCTGGTAAGTTTAACTGCAACGAGCGATCACCCGACTTCATGGCCACCACGTCGGCTAATTGCTCGGCCATCTCTCTATCAAACGTCGCTTGTTTTCGATAGGCGCGTTCGAGTTGGCTGAGCATACGTCGCGTTTGGCTATCGATCTCGCTGACCCACAATCGCCCTCGAGCGACTTCGCCAATCACCAAAAGAAATTTGGTCGGGCTCACTTCACCGATCATGAGCTCCGACATCGGGGCATCGATTCGATGCCCGCCGAAGAACAGACTTGGACGATAAATATCGCTTTCGTCGGCTTCTAAATGAAACTCCAACGGAGCAAAATGAACTCGGCAAGGTGTTAAGTACTCGTCGTCGAAAACAACGTTCGGATGATCGCGTAAAAGGCTTAGGCATTCTCGGACGGCTACCAATGATCGCTCGTGATAAGAATCATTTGAAACCTGCAATAGAGTAGCCAGTGTTCGATCGGTCGGATTCACGAGGGCCGAGTCTGGGACTTGCTCGAAGAAGTTTTTTAGTTGACGACCCTTTGTCCAGCCGCCTTTTTTCTTCTGCGATTGAAGATAGCCAACAATCTCAAGCTTGGGTCGATACACGCCGGTCGTTGGCGAGTTCAATCCGGCAACTCGCCATTGAATTCGGCTAAACGTTTCGTCGTCTTCCTCGGTTGTCCCGGCTTCGATTTGGGAAAGCTCAGTAATGATTCGTCGTCCGATTTCGCGACCGTCCGAAACGCAACTCTGAATCCATTGCTCCGCATCTTCGGTCGCAACGTTCGTAAGCTGCTTCCGCAAATATGCCAAGCAAGCGACCGAATGAACACAGGGTTTGGTGTCATAACATCCGCACACAACGGAAAGCTTATGGACATTCGAATGCGGCGAAGGCGTGCCGTCCGAATCCAGCTTGGCCGGATCGAACTCCATAACGACCGAGGTTTCGTGGTCGCTATAGCCGTACGCACCCCCTTGCAGCTCGAACTCCCATCGCCAGACCCGACCGCTAATCATCAAGCGTGGTCGTTCAGGGATCGTAAAATAGCGAGCAAGAATAAGTTGTTGCGGTTTAACACGCTTTTCGAATAGATGAATTGCGGTCAGAAGAGTCGGGGCGAGGCCCTCGAGGTACTTTGAATCCAACGTAGCGTCTAGCTCCATAAGTGTCGGCTCCCATTCCTGTACGTCGATTCTGTTACAAAGAACCGACTAGCACCGGAACGGATCAATTAATCAAGTCAGCGGTTCGGCGCGAGCCTCCAGTCCGTGGAAAAACTCATTCGCTTTACGTTTGCGACGAAGGAGGACTAACAAAAGTCTGTCGACCACCGCGCAAGACTACCAGTGTGGCCTGAAGAGCCCCCCTTTGGCAAGCCGAAAACGGCGTTCGAGGGATCATTCAGTGCGAATGCCGTGTCAGCGTAAGCACTTCGCCAAGCCCTTGATTTGCTCGATCACCATTTCTTCGCGTCGCCCAGCGAGAACTTGGGATTTTTACCTCGTTTTCGCCAACGAGGCTCTTCAAATGTCGCCAAAGGAGTGGAAGAAAGCTTAATTCGAACTCGCGAGACGGAGTCAATTCGGCAGCGAAGTCCTCTTCAGTTGGACTTGACAAAATGATGCTGCCACGTTTCATACCGCCGGCCCATTCCGATCCAAGTTCCCCCATTACGATCACCGTTCCCGCGATCATTTGAGCTGCTCCGAAATCGCCGGTGTCGCCACCTACAAAGAGCATGCCTCGTCGCATCCGTTCAGCGGCTCGAGAACCGATATTCCCCAAAACGATGCAATCGCCACCCTGCATGCCCCGCCGTTGACCGACGGCTGGACCGGCAACGCAATCACCAGCGGATCCATGGACAACCACCAAACCATTTCGCATGTTGGTAGCCAGACGATCACCACAATCGCCAAGCACTTCAATGCGTCCTCCGGTCATTTGATGCGCGAAGTCGTTTCCTGCGGCACCTTTAACAAGGATCGAACCCTTATCGAGTCGCATACCGAGATGGGTAACATTCGTGCAATCGCCATCGATGACTAGACTCTCGGACGGATCTCCAATCAATTCAAAGATTTCGTCCAGTCGTATCATGCCGGAGTTATAAGGCAACTTCAAGGCTCCGATTTCGTCCAGCTTCATCGTTGCCAATCGGGTAGGTTGGAGAGCCGACCCGTCGCATTTTCCCTCGAGCGGTTTCTTAAGCCAGAGGGTTAGAGATGAAGAGTCTCCGTTAAAAAACGATTCCATATTCTGCCTTCGTGATTTCGGGTTCGCTAGCATTGGAAAAGGCTAGGCGTTCGGACGACTTAGTTTACCGAAGATTCTGCGGATCGGGGTGGTCGCGACGTTGGATGCCCGCAAACTTGGTCATTTTGTTGAAAGCCCATTTGATTGCTCAGCGACGAACAGCCGATTCCAAGTGATGTCGTTGAATTTGCAGGCGACACTGTTGGCAACGGAAGCCCGCAGAGCTTGAGGAAAATCTTCTCTAGGTGTTACGGATGGCATACAGCTCGCAGCTTAGCATAAAAGGTTGGATACTTGCGATCGGCCTCGCCGGTGTTTTAACCGGTGTGTTCTGGTTTATGCACGGTTATACGCTTGTCAGTGGACCGGAGTTTTATCACGCTCGTCGCACATCCAACGTCGTTGCCCTAGCAACGAAGGCTTCTGTCAACATCGCCACCGAAACCATACGTTCGGAGCCGATCGAGCCCTCCTTTCCGAATGAAGCTTCCGAATGGCATGACTACCGCAGTCGGCCAGCGACTTCGGCCTTTGCGATCGTTGAGCCGACGGCTGGCGTTCGGCTTTTAGCCCCCAGCGCGGGAAGTATCGATCTCGAATTTTTTGCATCACAAGTAGTGAATAGGCAGCTCTTGCAAGATAGCAAACTCGCGGTGTCGATGCTACCCGTTTCACGAGTCAAGACGACCAATTCCGTTCCGAACGACCAGCCTGCAGCGTTGCGTTCCAAAGGTCCAACCAGCCACAAATCGAATGGCGGCATGTGGCCCTATCCGCCCCATTTGATGGAACAGCTTACCAATTTAAAAGACATAGCCGAAGACTCCAGAAACGATGCTTCACTTCATTGGATTGCCGATGTGGAGAGTACGATCGAGCCGCTGTTGAAGCTAGCCGGGAATGATCCTGCGGCCGCACAAATTTTGGATAGCCTTCAACGGCTCGCGATGGAAGCACTTGACGTACCAGTTACCGTTTTTCAATTAGATTATGTGGCTCAAATCCAAACGCGTATCGCTCATTCGCTTATTCGCCGCGTTGCAATTTGGAAAGCCGTCTGGAGCTGCGTTTCTGAACCGTCGAACGAATTGAATAGTCAACTTCGACTAAGCTTCGACATGGAGCACTTTCGCCAGAGCGTTGAAGAAGTCAGCTCGGCAGCGCATGCCACGGGTGATGTTCCAGGCTGGGAAGAGTATCTGTTGATGGATGAACTACGCCGTCTCGCTGCAGGTAGTGAGTTGGACGTACAAATTGCATCGCACACGGCGCAAGTTGTTTTGGCAAGAATTACTTCGATCAACACCAACGAAGTCCAACGGCTATTTCTCGACTCGGCGAGTGTTCGAAAACTTGCGGAAAGTATCCAGCCGTTGGCGGTTGCTCCCGTCGACTACTGTTCGTTGTTGGCCGATGTCGAGCGAATCGAAGAGGACGCTGAGCACCGAAGTCGCCTGACTTTGATTACAGCCATGCAATCGCTCCGATTTGCGGATAACCCGAAACAAGTGGCTATTAGTCAGGCGATCGATACTTACTATCGAAATGCGAATGTGCGGATCGCCGTCTCGGGAGCCTTTGTCAATCGACTCCTTCCGACGAATAAGACTCTTCAACGCCCCGTTCGACAGAATATTCTCGGTGCCGAAACCAGCGGCAATAGCGACATAAAAACCTCGCTCACCGTCCGCTTGAATCCGGACCCAACGGCTTGGAATTTAAACTTGGATCTAAACGGAAAAATCCAAAGCCAAACACGTAGCTCGAGAGGGCCAGCCACGTTCTTCAATTCGTCGATGGCGGATGTTGCAACGTCTCGCTCGATTCGCATCACTGCGCAAGGTGTTCAGGTCCAAGGAAATCAAGCGGATGTAAAGTCTCAAGATTCACTTCGCGGATTGGAGACGAACTATGATGACCTGCCGTTCGTCGGTGACATGGTTCGATACTTCGCACAAAAAGAGTTCCGCGAAAAACGAGGTCCAGCGCGTCGTATTCTACAGCGCACGATCGCGACCCAAACCGACGCTGAATTTGACAAACAACTCGATAGCCAACTTCAAAAAGCCGAGCTTTCGATTGAACAGAAGCTAATCGGGCCACTACGAAATCTAGACTTGAATCCATTGGTGACCGATCTTCAAACGACAACAAACCGTTTAATCGCAAGGTATCGTCTGGCAAGCGACAATTCCTTAGCCGCCAGCACACCACGCCCTCAAGCGCCGAGCGATTCACAAATCAGCATCCAAATGCACCAATCGGCAATGAACAATGGCTTTAGCCAATTGGGACTTTCCAATCGCGATTGGACGCTCCTTGAATTGACCCAAAACCTTGCAAAGCAATTCGGACAAGATCCGGTTGCAAGTCTGTCCGATGAGATTCCAGCCGACGTACTCATTCGATTCGATGGCGAACGTCCGATTCTCGTTGAATTTCTCGATGGTCGTCTATGGCTGACGTTGCGTATCGCAGTTTTAACTCAGCCTGGTCGTATCGAATTGACCGACTTCGTTATTCGCACCAGCTACATTCCGGCTGTAACTGGCTTAGAAGCAGAATTGGTACGCGAAGGGCCGATCAGTGTCGATGGCGATCGAATCAGCGCTCGCGAACGAATTCCATTGCGAATAATCTTTGCCAAAGTCTTCGAGGCACGGTCCAAGATCCCAATGGTGAGCCCAGAGCTTTTGAAGGATCCGCGGACGGCGGGACTAGCGATCTCTCAGCTCATCCTCGAAGAGAATTGGCTCGCCATCGCCGTCAGCGAAATAAATTCGCCGCACGTAGCTGTCCTCCGCGATCTTCAGTTGCTACGCTAAGGATCGCTCGATCAATAACTATTGCAGTAGCAATTGGATTGCGCATCTTTTCTTCCGATTTAGCTTAAGTCGACGACGGAACTTTTCCGTCCCTACCTTGTTCTCGTTCGCCTTCGGCGAACGAGAACAAGGTAGGGACGGTCCCGCCAGGGGCTTGATTTTCTAGCCTGTCAGTCTAGCTTCCATCGAGACGAGCTCGATGGAGAGCCAGGAGCCTCGATCTCCCGATACCATCACGCGGATTCCGTTTTACCATCGATTCGACGCGATCCGCGGGAACCGAATCCTCGTCGCCTTCGTCTGTAACCTCCATACGGTAGAATTCGGAGAGGTGTGAAGTTTCGAAGTAATCTAAGGATGCAATATGTTTTCGGACCATCGAACAGACGTTTTTTGGCTTTTCATCACTATCTCTTCGAGTTTCTTGTTGATGGCGGCCTTGGGAATGGCCCCGCCCCAGGACGAAGAAAGGTCTCGCGTTCAGGCGAAACTGCTACGTCAACAAGGGAACTGGAAGGATGCATTGGCGATCTTTCGTCGACTCTCAGAGGATCCAACAACCGATCCAGCTAAAGTTCACGAAGACCTTCGCGATGCGATTCAATGCCTAGGTCAACTTGGATTGATGGAGGATACCGATGGATTGCTAAGATCGGTCGTCGAAAAGCATTCCAACAACTGGCGAGTCCTAGCTCAAGCTGCTCAGGACATTCTTCAAGCTCCTCACCACGGCATCGTCTCGTCGAATGTTTTTCGCCGAGCTCCTCTGTCAAGCAATACCGGCGTCTGGGTTTACGTTCAGAATCAAGATCGTCAACAAGCTCTGATGTGGATGAATCAAGCGATTCCGCTCGCCGAAAAAGAAATCGATAAAAGCGCGACGACGAATTTCTTTTCACAACTTGCTCGCGTCCTCATCGACCAACGCAGCGGCCAAACCGCGTGGCTGCTTCAAAGCAAAACAGACTTCGACAAATTACCAGACTATATTGAACTCGATTCAGCGAACCCGAATCAAGCTACCCGCTTTGCCCCAGTCGATCCAGAAGGAAAGCCGGTCTTGCATTCGTCGGTCGAATCCTGGAGTCAAGCGTCCACCGATGGCCAACGTCTGCGTTGGGCAATCGATCGTTGGTCTGCAACTCAACTAACCGAAGCAAGTTTGTTTTGGGCTGATTTTTTAAACGGCCAATTCGGTGTCGAAACACTGGCGAATGATTCTCTGTTCTATCGCCTTCAGGCAAACTTCGAAAACAATGACGACAAAAAAAGCAATACTCCGAAAGACAACACCGGCATCTACGCTTTGCATACCCTCGACGATACCGAGACGATTGCGCGCCTCGCGAACGGAATTCAAAGAATCGCGTTAGCCGACGAATACAATCCGATTCGCATCTATCAACGACTTTTGAAAGAATCCCCGAATAACCCTGCGGCTTATAGTCAACTTGTGGCGATTTATACGAATCGTCGCCTGTATTCCAAGGCAGCCGAAGTCTGTCAGCGCGCGATCGATGCGAAGGTTGACAAGACTATCTTCCAACTGCAACTCGATAGTATCATCCAACCTCGCGGGCGATTCGATACCGTGGATGCCCAGCCAGCGGGCAAGCCAGCGACCGTTGGTTTCGTTTTCCGCAACGCCAACCAAGCGAGCTTTACGGCTGCCAAAGTGGACGTCGAAAAACTACTCACCGATATAAAATTGTTCTATCGCAATCATCGCCCCGATCAGCCCGCTAGATTCGGTGGCAAAGAAGGCTATCCGCCCGGAATCGAAGAGCCTTCGACTCTTTTTTCAACTCTGAAGATAGATCAATACCTGCAAGGCACCGTCGCCAATTGGACGCTGGATCTCAAGTCTCGCGAGGACCACTGGGACCGACGTATCGAAGTCGCAACGCCGCTCCAGCAAGCGGGTCTCTACGTCGTCACGGCAAAATTACAAAAACCCGATCACATCGCACGTTGCCTTGTTTGGATCCATGACACGTCGATCGTTCGCAAACAGCTCGATAACAAAGTGCTCTACTTTGTTGCCGACGCGATCACCGGCCTCCCGATTCCGAATGCGAACCTTGAGTTCTTCGGGTTTGCTCACGAATACAATAACCAAGGACGTCCCCAACCGGTTAAGATCTCCAGCTTTGCCAAAAAAACTTCCGTCGACGGTCAAGTAACACTCGACGCAACCGAACTACCGACGAACTATCAATGGCAAGTAACTGCCCGAGCTCCCGAAGGTCGATTGGCGACTCTCGGCATGGAAAACCTTTGGTATAACGCTTTTAATAAGCAAAGTTTTCGGCAACAGAAGGCGTTTGGCGTTTCAGATCGGCCCGCATATCGACCTGGCGAAATCGTTAAAGCTAAATTCTGGGTAGCGTTCGCTGGCTACTCGATTGATATCGATGCTCCCGAAAACGCATCGAAGGCAGGTGCGACGTTCGCCGTTCAGTTGATCGATCCTCAAGGAACGGCCATCTGGTCCGGAAACATCGAAACCGATCGCTTCGGCGGAGCGAGTGTCGAACTAACTATTCCGAAGGAGGCAAAGCTTGGAGCCTATCGCTTTCAAATTCAAAACGGAAGCGTGCCGACCGACTTGATGATTCGTGTCGAAGAATATCGAAAGCCCGAATTCGAAGTCACGATTGAAGCTCCTAAGACTCCGATTCAGCTCGGCGAAAAATTCAAAGCAACGGTTCGAGCCAAATACTATTTCGGATCGCCTGTTGCCGGTGCCACCGCGAATATTAAAGTGACGCGTACGGCTTACAAAGACAATTACTTCCCGATTCGTCCGTTCGATTGGTGCTTCGGTCCAGGCTATTGGTGGACAGCCTACGATCTCGATTGGTATCCCGGTTGGAAGCGTTGGGCAGGTTGCTTCCGTCCAATGCCTTGGTGGATGCCAACGATGAATCAAGAACCGCCTGAGTTGGTCCTCCAACAAGAACTCACGCTCGATGCGAATGGTGAAGCGAATTTCGATATCGATTCAGCGACAGCCCTTGCATTCCAAAGCGATTCCGATCATCGCTATAAAATCGATGTCGATGTCCGAGATGCCTCGCGTCGAACGTTAAGCTCCAGCGGTGAAGTTATCGCGGCTCGACAAGCGTTCAAAATCTACAGTTGGAGCAATCGAGGGTTCTATCAAACTAACGACAAAATCGAAGCCAGTTTCCAAGCCCGAACGCTCGGTGGCAAAGCGGTGGCGGCGAAAGGGAAGCTAGAATTGCTGCGTGTCACATACGATCCTGATCGCGAGCCGATCGAGAACGTCGTCGACACATGGGACGTTGCGACCGATGCCGAAGGCAACTTGGTGTACACACTGCAAGCAGGTCGTTCCGGTCAGTATCGATTGAAACTCACGCTTACCGATAATGCCGAGCATGCCATCGAAGGCGGCTATCTGCTGACCGTTCGCGGCGACAATATGCAAGGTGCGGACTTTCGATACAGCGCGCTGGAATTGGTACCCGACAGAAGCGAATACAAAGTCGGCGAAAAAGTCCGTTTACAGATCAATGCAGATCGCGACGACGCACTCGTTTGGCTTTTCATTCGTCCCGAAGGAAGCGTCTATCCGGTTCCGCAAAAAGTCCAGCTTGTTGCCAAGACAGCGATCGTTGAAATACCGATTATCGCCGAGGACCAGCCTAACTTTTTTGTCGAAGCCCTGACCATTTACGACGGTGATTTCCACCAAGAAGCTCGTGAGATTATCATCCCGCCCGAACAACGCGTCTTGGATGTCGTCGTCACCTCCAGCAAACCCGAATATCTTCCTGGTGAAGAAGCCGAAGTCGAAATCGAAGTTCGGGGCGCCGACGGCCAACCGGTGGAGAGCTCGGCGGTATTGGCTGTCTACGATCGATCGTTGGAGCAGATCGCTCCCGATGCGTTGCCGACGGATATCCGCGAGTTCTTCTGGAAATGGCGACGTCAGCACTATCCGCAATCGGTTGAAAATCTCTCTCGAAAAACGTCACCAATCTATATCGAAAACATGCCGTCAGCCGACCCGCTCGGCATCTTCGGTCATTCGATGGCGGATGACGCTGAAGCGATGACGGGCGATAAAAGTCAACTAACCAAATCGATGACAAGGGGTATGCGTGGTCGAATGAGCGGCGGAATGGGTGGCGGTGGAATGCGCGGCGGCGCTATGATGGAAGGGATGGCAATGCACGCGATGCCGATGTCAGCCGCTAAATCGAGCATGGCCATGGACGCGGTTGCGATGGCACCGGCAGCAGGAGAAGCTCCAGCAGGAGACGGTGCCGCAAAGCCGCCAGCGATCCGAAAAGACTTTGCCGACGCCGCCTATTGGATTGCGAACATTGCTATCGATAAATCCGGGAAGAGTAAAGCTAAATTCAAGATGCCTGAGAATTTAACAAGCTGGCAAATCGGCGTCTGGTCGATGGCGAGCGGTGTTCGCGTCGGAAGCGGTAAAACGCAAGCATTGACTCGGAAGAATTTTATGGTCCGACTTCAAACGCCACGCTTCTTAGTCGATCGCGATGAAGTTGTTGCTTCGGCGCTGGTCAACAATGAATTCAACGATCCGATCGAAGTGCGAGTCGAGCTCAATCATGTTGGTGACTGCCTGCAATTACTTGAACCGGCTCGAGCTTCGCAAACTGTCGTCGTTCCGGCACACGGCCAACAGCGTATCGATTGGCGATGTCGTGCGATCAAGGCTGGCGAAGCGACGTTGCGAGTCGCCGCGACCTCGGCTCGCGAGTCCGATGCGATGGAAATGAAGCTTCCCGTGATTGTGAACGGAATTCTCAAAACGGAAAGCTTTGCTGGAACCGTCCGACCCGACAAAGGTTCTTCATCAGTCCAGTTTTCGGTTCCGGAAGCGAGGATCATCGATCAATCGCGGCTGACGATTCGCGTTTCGCCATCGCTCGCTATGTCGATGATCGACGCGTTGCCGTATATGGTCGACTACCCTCACGGTTGCACTGAGCAAACACTTAATCGATTCGTGCCGACGGTGATCACGCAAAAAGTTTTGCTAAAGATGGGCGTTGATCTTCGCACATTGAAAGATAGACGCGTGAACTTAAACGCTCAAGAACTCGGAGACCCCGCCGAACGCGCGGCGCGTTGGAAGCGATTCGATCGCAATCCGGTTTTCGACAACGATGAAGTCGGCAAGATGGTCGAAGTCGGACTTCGACGTTTGACGGAAATGCAACTCTCCGATGGCGGATGGGGTTGGTTTAGCGGCTTGGGTGAACATAGCTGGCCACACACGACGGCCGTGGTTGTTCGCGGTCTATTGGCAGCCAAGTCAGCCGACGCGGCGATTGTGCCAGATTGCCTCAACCGTGGAATCGATTGGCTAGCACGCTATCAAAATGAGCAACTGCAAATGCTCAAGAACGCACCGTCCAAGAAGCAGCCCTACAAAGTGCAACCGGACAATTTGGATGCTTTCGTTTTCCACATTCTCGTCACCGCCGATCGGCCATCGCCCGAGATGCAAGCGTTCCTTTATGAGAAACGTAACGATCTGAGTGTTCATAGCAAAGCGTTATTGGCCATCGCAACGCATCAATTGGGGAACTTGGAA
>Ga0105046_10017400_pt1 | contig 10995 bp, 10 predicted proteins | sample MAT03_FD_78385 | JGI IMG/M metagenome (GOLD analysis project Ga0105046, IMG submission 78385) | Freshwater microbial communities from Lake Fryxell liftoff mats and glacier meltwater in Antarctica - MAT-03 (megahit assembly) | ecosystem: Environmental > Aquatic > Freshwater > Ice > Liftoff...
CGGCTGCGCAGCGTGATCGACGAAGTGCAGGCGTCGCCGAAACCGATCATCATCTTCATCGACGAAGTGCATACGCTCATCGGCGCGGGCGGCGCGGCCGGCACGGGAGACGCCGCAAATCTCCTGAAGCCCGCTCTCGCGCGCGGCACGCTGCGCACCATCGCTGCCACCACTTGGGACGAATACAAAAAGCACATCGAGAAGGATCCCGCGCTGACCCGCCGCTTCCAGACCGTGAAGGTCGAGGAACCGGATGAGGACAAATGCATTCGCATGATGCGCGCCGTCGTCGCGCCGTTTGAGAAGCATCACCGCGTGCAGATCCTCGACGAGGCGATCGACAACGCCGTCCGCCTCTCGCACCGCTACATTTCCGGACGTCAGTTGCCGGACAAGGCCGTGAGCCTCATCGACACCGCCAGCGCGCGCGTGGCCGTGAGTCAGCACGCCGTGCCCGCGAAAGTAGATGACTGCCGGCGCCGCATCCAGGCGCTGGAGACCGAGGTCGAAATCCTCGGACGCGAAAGCGCTGTCGGCGTCGATCACAAGCTGCGAGTTGTCGAAGTGAACGCGAAGCTGGTGCAGGAGAAGGAAAAGCTCGCCGCACTCGAAAAACATTGGGCCGAGGAAAAGGAACTCGTCGGCAAGGTGCTCGATCTGCGTGCAAAACTCCGCGGTGCAGGCGTCGCGCCGGACGAGGCGGTCAAGGCCGCTACGACCGGGGCGGCCACGAAGCCGGCAGGCGAGGGGAGCAGCGCAGATGGTGGACAATTGAAGCCCGAGGAACGGGAGAAGCTCGTCGCCGAACTCGCGCAGCTCCAGGAAAAGCTGAAGGCGTTCCAGGGCGAATCGCCGCTCATTTTCCCCAGCGTGGACGCGAACGCCATCGCCAGCGTCGTGGCCGATTGGACCGGCATTCCCGTGGGACGCATGGTGAAGAATGAAATCGAACAGGTGCTGAAGCTCGCGGATCTCCTCGAGCGCCGTGTCATCGGCCAGCGCTATGCGCTCGATGCGATCGCCCGCCGCATCCAGACCAGCCGCGCGAAACTCGACAATCCGAACCGTCCGATTGGCGTCTTCATGCTCGTCGGCCCCAGCGGCACCGGAAAGACCGAGACCGCCCTCACGCTCGCCGAGGCCCTTTACGGCGGCGAGCAGAACATCATCTCGATCAACATGAGCGAATTCCAGGAGGCCCACACCGTCTCCACGCTCAAGGGCTCGCCTCCTGGCTATGTCGGCTACGGCGAGGGCGGTGTCCTCACTGAGGCGGTCCGCCGCCGCCCATACAGCGTCGTCCTTCTCGACGAAGTCGAAAAGGCGCACCCCGATGTCCACGAGATCTTCTTCCAGGTCTTTGACAAGGGATGGATGGAGGACTCCGAGGGACGGGTCATTGATTTCAAGAACACCATCATCCTGCTCACCAGCAACGCCGCGCAGGATGTCATCATCAATATGTGCAAGGATCCGGACCTGATGCCTAATGCGGAGGGCATGGAAAAAGCCATGCGCGGACCGCTCACGAAGGTCTTCCCTGATGCCCTGCTTAACCGCCTCCTGGTTCTGCCCTATTACCCGATCTCAAAGGAAATGCTGAAGATCATCATCGGCCTGAACCTGCGGAAGGTCGAAAAGCGGATCGCCGAAAACTACAAGATCCCGTTCACCTACAGCCCTGACGTTCCCGAACTCATCGCGCAACGCTGCACCGAACTCGAACGCGGAGCCCGAATGGTCGATGCCATGATCACGAACACCATGCTCCCGGAAATCGGCCGCGAAATGCTCACCCGGCTCGCCGAAGGTTCCCCGGTCACCAAAGTCGAGATCGCGGTGAAGGATGGCGCTTTCGGTTACAGTTTCGCCTGATCGTCTTTGCCGGCGTCAACAGTGGGGCTGGCGGCAGGGCGCGCACTTCCTCCTGCACTGCGCATGTCGATACACGCCTCCGCGACGCCCGCGTCAGCGCTCGACGCAATGCGAAAGATGAGGCAAGGAGTTCCATCGTGATCGCCGTGCCAATCCTTGCTTCCGCATTCAATCACCCCGCGGTGCTCGCGTCGCTGATTGCGGCACCGTTCATCTATCTCGCCGCCCTTGCGGCCGGGCGTCGGCTGAAGCGGAAATACGGCGTTCCGCTCGGACTGATGTTCCAACTGTTGAGCGTGTCGTTCGCCGCCTACGTGCCGCTGCGCGTGCTCCACTACATACAGCACGGCGAGGGGCACGCGGACGACTCCACGAAAGGATGGCACGATGAGGGCATCCGGAATTTCCAGGCGGCATTGATCATCCTCGGCGTGGTGTTCGCGCTCCAATTGCTGCGGTCTTTCTACTGGCAGCGCTGGTTCACGCGGAAGCATGGAGCGGAGGCGCCGAAACTTCTCCAGCAGGTGTTCGGGTTCGCGGTGTTCTGTGTGTCGTTCGCGCTGGTCCTCAAGATCGGGTACGGATTCCAGGTCGATACGTTCATCGCGGGCTCTGGAATCATCGCCATCGTCATCGGTCTCGCGATGCAGGAGACGCTCGCGAACATCGTCTCCGGAATCGCGCTGCACCTGAGCAAACCCTTTCGTGTCGGCGACTGGCTGATCGTGGATTCCCAACGCGCTGAAGTCACCGAGATGAACTGGCGGTCCACCAAATTGCGGACCAACGACGACTACTATCTGGACATTCCAAACAAGGCCATCGTCTCGCACACGATCATCAACCTGAGCTATCCCACGAAGGTACATTCAAATCGGATCCGGATCGGCTTCGAGTACAGCGTCCCGCCGAACCTCGTTCGCGACATCCTCAGACGCGCGACGCTCAATTCGTCAGGCGTGCTGGATGAACCGCCGACCAAGGTTTTCCTGAAGGACTTCGGCGAGTCGGCCGTCATTTACGAAATCAAATACTCACTCGATGACGAGCGGCGGTTCAATGACATCGAAGATTCCATTCGCACGAACATCTGGTATGAGGCGCGACGCGCGGGGCTCGCGATTCCCTTCCCGATGCGCACCATCGAGATCCGCCGGGCGGGCGCCGATTCTCCCAAGGCCACCGCCGATCTGCGGGAGCGGCTTTCGCGCCAGGAACTGCTCGCGCCGCTCGACGAGCAGCAAAGGACCTGGGTGCTCGATCGCGCGAAGATCGTCCGCTTCGGGCGCGGGGAAAAGGTCATCCGGCAAAACAGCGAGGGCAGCTCGATGTTCGTCATCATCCACGGCGATGTCGATGTGCTCGTTCACTCGAATGGCAATGATACAAAGGTCGCCGAACTGCATCCGGGTCAGGCGTTCGGCGAGATGTGCCTGCTCACTGGGGAAACGCGCAGCGCCACCATCGTGGCAAACACCGACTGTGAGCTCTGGGAAATCGAGCGCGCGGTCCTGCAGCCTCTCATCCAGGAAAATAAGGCGCTGGCCGAGCGGCTGAGTGAGCTGCTCGCGCGGCGGCGGATGCAGACCGAGGGCATTCTCGCCGCGCACACTCCGGCACAAGTCGTGGAGCAAAAGCGACGGGAGTACACGGTCGGCTTCCGGCGCAAGCTCGGCTCGCTCTTCGAGATCTAGCCATCCGGAGCGCTGTCGCTCGGCGACCGGATGACGCGTGGCCTTCAGTTCAAATACTTCATCGCCACCCGCCACCCGAGATAGACGCCCAGAAGACTGCCGGCTCCGCTGACGCAGAAGGCTGTCATCGTTCCGACCATGTCGCCCAGCCACCAGCCGACAGCTCCACCCACATTGATGCCGACGAAAATGCAGAGCTTCATCCGGCCACAGGGAGCACGGGCCAACCGGCGCCAGCCGCCGCGGCACGACCGCGCCGTGTGTTGCAGGAGCGCACAGCCGCGATTCGGCTAGGCGACTCTCCGCAGGCCTTCGCCATCGTGGGAAGGCGGATTTCCGGCGGGCGACGCCCAGATGCAACTGATGTTCGACACGTCGGGCCGGTTGTTCCTCCAAGTGTAGTGAAAGCCGGTTTCATCCTCGTAGCCTTCCGGGGCGTTGCGGATTTCTGTCATCAGGAAGAGCATGCCGGTGAGTCCGATGCACATCAGGATCCAAAGGGAGAGTGTCATGACTGCCTTTCAGCTAGCATTGAGCGTGCCCGCGAACGGTCCTCGATTGGCCGCGCATGGGTGTGATTGAAAGTGGGTCCAGCGGATGAGCAAGATGGTGGCGTCGACCGTGGCGCCAGCCTTTGGACTGCGCGCGGCCTGACGCCGCTGTTTCCTCGCCTCGGGTCTGACGTTCAAGTTCACCGTTGCCCCGCAAAGCAGCGCAGCGCCTTGCGTACGCCCGGCGCATCCCGCGATTTTGTCCACCGGTCCTCCGCAAAGCCAAAGCGGAGTCGAGCCTCCGCAGTCCAAAGCCTCGCGGCACTCACGCGCCGCTCGGCTTTGGCCGGCAACCTGCCTTTGGACCACACCCGGCGCGCATTCGCGGTCTGAAATTCGGGCGGGCACCCCGGATTCGCCCTACGGACCTGCGGGGTCGGTGAACGCGGCGAGTTCGCCCTTCACGCCAGCGGCCTTGAGAATATCGAGGACGGCGATGAGCGTGCCGACCGGGGAGCGTTTGTCGGCGGCGAGCGCGAGCCGGGGCGGGTTCGGGAGGGCCAGCAGTTTGTCCAGTTCACCGCGCAATTCCGGCAGGCGCAGCTTTTTCGCGCCGAGGAAAATCTCCTCCTTTTCGGAAATGGACAGCTTCAGCGCCTCATCCCCGCGCTCGGCGACGACCGCGGTCTTCGACTCGGGAAGCTTGATGGTGACGGCTGGCTGCTCGCTCTTGAAGGTCGTCGTGACGATCACGAAAATGAGCAGGATCGCGAAGATATCGATCAGCGAGACGATGATGACCTCGGGCTTCTTTTTGCGCTTCGGGAGAAAATTCACGCCTGAACCTCCGAGGAGAACTCCAGCGGACCGCGGCGTTGCTTCTGGTTGTAGCACTTGGTCAGCAGGCCGGAGATGAGCAGTTCCATGTCCGCCGCCAGGCCCTCGACTTTCTTCGCCAGCAGTCCGTGGGCGATCAGCGTCGGGATGGCGATGCCGATGCCGACGACCGTGGTGCTGAGCGCCTCGGCGATGCCCTTAGCGATGACATGCGGGTCGCTCTGGTTGGCGCTGCCGCCGAATGCGCCGAAGACTTGCACCAGCCCGGACACAGCGCCGAGCAGGCCGAGCAACGGTGCGATGCCGATGATGATCTCGAGCACATGCAGCCCGTGCTCGAGTTTGCCGACTTCGTGGCGCGCGACGGTCTGCACGGCGTTCTGGTTCTCGTCCTTCGGCTGGTGGAGGTTCGAGAGCCCCACCTGCGCGATGCGCCCCAGCGTGGACCCGTCGTTGCGCACGAATCGCGTGAGGCGCACGATGGCATCGGGAGTGTCATTCGGCGCAAGCCGCTCGATCTCCTTCTCGAGTTCCTCGGTCACGACCAGATGCCGCCGCATTCCCAGGCTGCAGACGATCGCTACAGTGACGGCGATCACCGAGCAGATCAGCAGCGGGATCATGAAGAATCCGCCCCCGCGGAAGAATTCGTAGATTTGGTGAAAGGAAGCGGCGAGCACTGGCAAGATGGTCATGGGAGTCACTGAATGATGAAGGTGAACGGGATCTCGACCTGTCCGTCGGTGAGTGCTCCGGCGGGCGGATCGACGAACGCGGTCTCGCGAATGAATTGTACGCAGAACTGCGCGAAGGTCGCATTCGACGTATTCGTCTTTACGGCAACATCCGTCACCTTGCCGTTGGCATTGATCTTGAAGACGACATCGACGGTGCCGGGCGCGAATTCACGCATGTGCTTGGTGACTGCATCGCCCCAGCGCACCCGGAGCGACGCCTTCACCCTCGGGGTGTAGCTGGCAACCAAATCGGCGGACGTTTTGCCCGCAGGCTTTTTCGCCGGGGCTGACTTTGACTTCCCGGTCTGCGCGGACACAGGCATTGCGAACGGGGAGGTGACGAGAAGCAGGAGCAGGATTCGGATCAACATGGGGAGCTATAGAAGGTGAAAACTCATCGGATATTCAAACACGCCGTTGCGCAGGGCCTCGGGCGGCGGGGGATCGAACTCCGCCTCGCGGATACATTGCTCGACCAGCGCGGCGTGCGCGGAGTTTGACGTGTTCTCATCCAGCCGGAATCCCCGCAGCTTGCCGTTCGCGTCGATGGTGAAAATCGCCGTCACCTTCCCGGTCTGGAGCAGGCTCATGCGCTGCTGGATGTAGTAGTTCCACCGCGACCCCACGGCGGAACTGACGGCCTTCTTGTAGCGCCCGAGCGGCGTGGCGACGGAATCGACGCCATCCTCCCCAGGCGGCAGATTCGAGCCGCTCACTTTCGTCCGCCGCATCTGCGGTGCGTAACCGGGATTCGCGATGGGCTTCGGCCTGCTGTTCTGCGGTTCGAACTTGGCCGCGACGATCACGGATTGCGGCTCTGGCGTCGGCTTCGCCGGAGTGGCACGCGGCGCGGGTGTCGGCATCGGCGACGGAGTCGGCCGTGCGGCGGGAACGGGAGTGGGTTTCGGCAATGGCGTCGCCGTCGGCTGCGGCTTTGGTTCGTCGGGTTTGGGTTCGTCCGGGTCGGGTCGTTGGGCTGCGAGATTCTTTGGCACCGCAGGATCGTTCGGGCGGCTCAGGAAAATGGGAATCTGGTCCGCATTCGCCTGCTCGACGGCGGGCACATTCGGCGGAGGTGTGGCTTTGGCAGCAGCAGCGCTCTTCGGCACCGGGGTGGCCGCCCGGGGCGTCGGTGTCGGCGCGGGCGTGGCGGGATCGGGTTTCACATCCGGTGCCTGTGTCTTCGAGTCCGCGGGCTTCGGCTGCGAGGGCGGCGAGGGTTTGCTGCTTGATTCCGCTTCTTCCGGATCCACGGGCTTGCCGAGGCTCAGTTCGCGGTCGGTGAGTTGGACGAATTCCATGTTCTCCAAGCCATCGAGCGACGGGAGCGGGTCCGTGCCATCGCCGCGCTTCCGGCTTCCGGCGACGCTGTCGCGCCAGCTTTCGAGGAGCGCATGGGCGGAGGTGTTCTTTTTCCGGGCGAGCCCTTCGACGTCGATATACTCGCGCTGCCGCTCGGGGGGAAGTTGGGCGAAGAGTTCTTTCAACAACTGCTCCTCCTGCGGCATCAGCGGCGCGGGCGTCGGCGTGGGCCGCGCCGGGATCTTCGGAGCCGGTGTCGGTGTATAGAGGACTACTTCGAGCCGCTTCGGTTCCGGCGTCGGCTTTGGCGCGACATACGTCGCCGTGCAGCCCGCCGGGAGCAGCGAGTAGCGCGTGAGCAATTGGACGATGAGCGGCCATGCCCACACGAGGAAGAGAATCAGCGCATGCATCGCCAGCGCCATGAAAACGGCGACCGGCAGCTTGATGCGGTCGGGGAGCCCGACAAATGCATCGAGCCACCGGCGAAACACGGTCGGGCTGGACGGAAAAAGGGTCAAATTCTTCGGATAACGGCCCCCTCCATCGCACCGATCGCGCCAAAACGCGAGACCTGAGCGCACCACTCCACCTGGTCGTCCCAGCCACGCTGGACGAGGGCGCGTCCATTCCGCGCGGCGCGCAATCCATCCAGCGGCGTGGCGAATCTCTGCGCGACGGCGACGGTGGCCGTCGCGGCATCGGTCAGGTCCGCTTCGGGAAACTCCATCGCCAACAGCCCTGCGGCGATGGCGTCCTCGAGCGCAAACGTCTCGAACGTTCCAGCGCAGACCAGCAGCACCTGCGCGGGGCGGGCGCGCACGATCTCATCCCGGAGAGCGGCGAGATTCAGCAACGCGCCGACGAGCACCCGGCCGGCACGCTCGCAGGCGCGCAGGGCGACCGTGCCATTCGTCGTCGTGCTGATGATCCGCCGCCCGGCAAACGCGGTGTACTCAAATGGGTTGTTCCCGACATCGAAGCCCTCGATGCGTTCGCCGTGCCGTTCACCGCCGAGAACGGCATCGGGCATCGCCTTGTGCAATGCGAACGCCTCCTCGATCGTCTTTGCCGGAAAAATCTCCGCCGCCCCGTGTGCCAACGAGGTGATCATCGATGACGTCGCCCGGAGCACGTCGAACACCACGCAAGTGGTCGCGCTCAGATTGCGCTCCGGCAGACGGCCGATGTCGGCAGGTGTGAGCGCTGCATCAAGAATCATTGTCATCTGCGTCCGCGGGCGTGGTGAAAAGTGTGCCGTCGTGCATGGCTCCCGCAAGGCCCGAAGTAACGCCCGTCATTTGACGAAGTAACTCAGGTTCTCGAGCTGGATGGCAAGGTCCACATTGTTCACCGCGATCCGCTCCGGCACGTGAAGCACCGCGGGAGCGAAATTCAGAATGGCCTGGATGCCGCATTCGATGAGCTGGTTCGCCACTTCCTGCGCGACCTTGCCGGGAACCGTGAGGATCGCGAGCTTCACGCGGCGCTCCCGGATGAACGGTGAAAGCTCCTCCATCGGCCGGATGGGAATGGGAATGTTGCGCGGGCGTTTGCGCGTCACGTCGGCATCGAAAGCAGCGACGACCTCGAAGCCCTCACGCGCAAACCCGTCGTAGCGCAGCAGCGCGCTGCCCAACTGGCCTGCGCCCACGAGAATCACCGGCTGCAGTTTCGCCATGCCGAGAATGCCGGTGATTGCTTCGAGCAGGCCCTCCACATTGTATCCGAGCCCGCGCGTTCCCCAGTGTCCGAAGTAGGTGAGATCCTTCCGGAGCTGCGTCGGCTTCACGCCGGCGGCGGTCGCCAGCGCCTCGGAACTGACGGTCTCGACGCCATTTTCGCGCAGCCTCTGCAACGCGCGGTTGTAGATGGAAAGGCGGTAGATGGTCTTCTTGGGGATATCGGTCTTCTGCATTCGCTAGTGAAATAGTGTGTGAATATAGCAAAGGGAATGCGAGCAACCAATTGAATGCAGGTGACGGTCTCGCGTCGAAACGGGTCCATCGCACCGGACGGAAAGTTCCCTCTTTGCGCCACCTCCCCAACCCGCTATCTCCGCCGCATGAGCAATGTCCGACCCGACCGAACCATCGAACACGATTGGTCGCCGCGACGCATTCCCGACAACATCACCTGGGGCGAGGGCTTCTACTGCGAAAGTGCGCAGTGCTTTCTGCATTTCAAGGGCACGCGGAAGCCCGCGATCGAGTTTGGAAAACATGTGAGCGTGTATGCGGCCTGCCAGTTTGCCGTCGCGGCGGATGCGCATGTGACGGTCGGTAATTTCACCCTCATGGTTGGCGCGCTCATCACGTCGGACACGCGCGTGGAGATCGGCTCGCACTGCCTCATCTCGTGGGGCGTGGGGATCGCCGACAGTGACTTCCATCCCGTCGGCGCGGCACAGCGGATGATCGATGCGGAAGCCCTTGCGCCCTATTTTCAAAACAAGCCCGCCCGGCCGCTAGAAGCGGTGCGGTCGAGACCGGTGAAGATCGGCAACAACGTCTGGATCGGCATGAACGCCATCGTCCTCAAAGGCGTGACCATCGGCGACAATTCGGTCGTGGCCGCCGGAGCCGTGGTGACGAAGGACGTGCCGCCCGGCACGATCGTCGCGGGCAATCCAGCGCGCTTCGCGAAGCGCGTCCCCGAGTGATGAAAAAGAAACGAATCGTCGTCATGGGCTTTATGGGAGGCTGCCCGATCGCGGGCGTCATCTGGCAGCACATCCACTACATCGTCGGTCTGCAGCGACTGGGACACGACGTGTACTACGTCGAGGACTCCGCGCGCTATCCGTACAACCCGGTGACGTACGAGGAGAACGAGAACTACGCCTACGCCGCCGAGGTGCTCGACCGGCTTGCGCGGCAGTTCGGCTTTGAGCGGCGCTGGAGCTACTGCGCGCGGTTCATTCCCGACAACCCGACCGCCGGCATGACGCTGAAGAAAGTGCGCGAACTTTACCGCACCGCGGATGTGATCCTGAACGTGTGCGGCGCGCAGGAATTCAACGAGGACCTGCTCGTCTCGCAGAACATCCTCTACGTGGAGAGCGACCCCGGCGTGGAGCAGATCCGCGTGGACCTCGCCGAGAAAAAGACACGCGCCTACCTGAAGCGCCACCGCACGCTTTTCACCTTCGGCGAGCTCATCGGGACGAAGGATTTCCCCGTGCCGCTGCACCGCTTCCGCTGGCTGCCGACTCGCCAGCCGGTCGTCACGGATTTCTGGAAGACACGCACGGCGCCTCCGGCGAATGCGACCTTCACGACCATCGCGAACTGGAACACGAGCGGGCGAAAGGACATCAAGTGGCGCGGCAAAAAGCTGCTCTGGAGCAAGTCGCTGGAGTTCCTGAAATTCGTCGGGAGCCCGACGCGCGCCGGGGAGACATTCGAGATGGCGACGAACATCGGCGACCCGGAGACGCGCGCACTTTTCCTAGGCAAAAACTGGCGCTTCGTGGCGCCCGACGATCTGAGCATTCACTGGGACAAATATCTCACCTACATCCGCCGCTCGAAGGGCGAGTTCACAGTGGCGAAGGACCAATATGTGCGGCTGCGCACGGGATGGTTCAGCGACCGCACCGCGTGCTACCTCGCGAGCGGCCGTCCCGCGATCACGCAGGAGACGGGCTTCACGAAAATCTACGGCGGCGGCAAGGGCCTGCTGGCATTCCGCACCGTGGACGAAATCGTGGAGCACGTGCGCGCGATCAATGCCGACTACAAGGCGCACTGTCGCGCGGCGTATGAGATCGCCGCCGAGCATTTCGAAGCGACGAAAGTCCTCGCGAGCCTGCTCGACCGCGCAGGTGTGTGACCAAACTGAATCGCGCAGAGGAATGATCAAACCGCGAACCAGCGACGTGATTAGAAGCTGGTCCGCGACGAAGTGGAAACCAGCACCAAAGGTGCGGAGGCAAGCCAGCCCAAGGCGACGCCCTGGGTGATCGGAATGACGCTTGTGATCCTGATCCTGGGAAAGCCGCTGGAGCGCTTTCTCCACCGGCGCTTCCCGAAGCTCTCGGACCACGATCACGAGGAG
>Ga0105046_10017401_pt1 | contig 10995 bp, 9 predicted proteins | sample MAT03_FD_78385 | JGI IMG/M metagenome (GOLD analysis project Ga0105046, IMG submission 78385) | Freshwater microbial communities from Lake Fryxell liftoff mats and glacier meltwater in Antarctica - MAT-03 (megahit assembly) | ecosystem: Environmental > Aquatic > Freshwater > Ice > Liftoff...
AAGCGCGGCCCCCAAAGCGCCCGCGGCTGCGGCTGCCTTGTCCGTTGCCCTCGAGCTCACACTGGACGAAGACGACGCCGCCAACACGCTCACCAAGATTACTGCGGCCAGTGGCGATCGTTCTGTTGATGAAGCTTTGGCTGCCGCGTGGGTAGCAACGCGCGATCGCTTCTCGAAGTTTCTGTCTAAAGAAACATCAGCGCGGCAAGCTGAGCAAGCCGACGAGCTTGATGAAAGCCTGCGCGAGGCAGAAGCACCAGGCACCACCGCAGCGCGCTTGGATGAATTAAGTTCCAGCGCGTATCCACGAGTGCGTGCTTTGGTGGCAGCTCATCCGAACGCAACGGCAAAGTCGTTAGCGCTGCTATCGCGTGACAAAGAACCTTATGTGCGCGACGCCGTGGAAAACCGCACTCTTAAGCGTGGGCGCGCGGTCGGTTAACTTCGTCCGAAAGAATTCGTCCGTCTTTGAAGCGGATCACCCGTTGAGCGTAGGCCGCGACATCCGCTTCATGGGTGACCAACACGATCGTTTTGCCTGCGGCATGTAGATTGGTAAACAACGCCATGATCTGATCGGTGGTTTGGCTATCAAGCGCGCCGGTGGGCTCGTCTGCCAACAACAAAACGGGATCTTGAACCAAGGCACGTGCAATGGAGACGCGTTGTTGTTGTCCACCTGACATCTGACTGGGCAAGTGGTGCATGCGATCTTCGAGGCCCACTTTCTTCAACGCATCTTCCGCACGCGCTTTGCGTTCGGCCCGCGGGACGTTGGCATAGCGCAGGGGTAACTCTACGTTTTCAACGGCCGTATATCGCGGCAGCAAATTGAACGCTTGGAAGATGAACCCGATCTTGCGGTTGCGAAACTTCGCCAACGACCGATCGTCCATCGTTTGAACGTCCTGGCCGTCCAATAGATATTTTCCGCCCGTGGGCTGATCCAGCGTTCCCAGCAAATTCAGCAATGTGGATTTGCCCGAACCCGATGCCCCCATGATCGCGACCATTTGGCCCACTTCGATGCGCAAACTCACATTGCGCAGCGCATAAACAGGGGTAGCTCCTGTTCCGTAAACTTTTGAAACGTCAGCAATATCGACAATGGGATTGGGCAACAAGCATCAATGAAAGCGCGCCTTGTACCGATACGCAAGGATTGCCCCGAAAACAACGTGGCCTGCGCCACATGAAACTTGGCATCTGACAGGCGCATTTTCAGTGAGCAAGTACAATGAATCGCGTGAAGTTGCTTACAACCACATCTGTACTCTGCCTGCTTACAGCGGGCTGTGGTGGCAATGCGGGCCGCAGTGCAGGCGCAAATGCCGAGGCGAATGACGCCAACCTCTTGCGCAGTCGCAAGGACGTGTTTGAGCTGCGTGTTCTGTTGACCGGCGAGATCGACGCCGTTGCGGCGGCTGAACTTAAAGTGCCGCAAGTGGATAGGGGTCGGGCCCCCTTGCGGTGGTTGGCGGCAAACGGTTCAATGGTAAAAAAAGGCGATCTGGTCGCCGAGCTCGACAATTCGGCCTTTGCCAACGAACTTCAGCAGAAAACCATCGCGTTCTCACAGGCCGAAACGGAAATGCAGCGGCAGTTGTCGCAAGCTGCCTTGTTGGTCAGCGAAAAGACGCTGGATATGGAGCGCAAACGCATTGCTGTTGAAAAGGCGCGCTTGAACGCTGACCTTCCCTTGGGTTTGTTTTCCAAACGAGACGTGCTTGAAGCAAAGTTGGCGTTGACGAAAGCCGAAGCGGAGCTTGCACGCGCACGTGCCGCTTTGACGACGCAAGAGCGCACGTCGGCATTGGATCATGAAATTCAGATGGTCGCGCAACAAAAAGTGCGGCAAGAGTTGACCGTGGTTGAAGAAGGCATTCGCCGCCTGCAATTGCGCGCGCCCATCGACGGCATGACCTTGGTGGGAGATCACCAAGAAGGCCGCCCACTGCAGGTTGGCGATGAGGTGTTCATGGGCATGACGATCGTGCGCATGCCGGATTTAAATCAAATTCGCGTCAAAGCGTTCTTGGCAGACGTTGACGATCGGCGGGTGCTGCCGGGAATGGCCGCCGAAGTTGTGGTTGATACTTTCCCAGGCAAGACCTTCAAAGCGCATGTCGATACGGTTTCAACGGTGGCTCGCCAGCCGATGGAAAAATCGCTCCGCCGCGTGTTTGAAGTTGGTCTTGTGCTTGAAGGGCAATTGGACAAATTGCTGCGGCCTGGCCTTTCTGCGCGCATCGAAGTGATTGCCTCGTTGCAGAAAGACGCCGTGTTGGTTCCCCGGCTGGCCTTGCGGCAAGCTGACGGACACACCACCGTAGTAACAGCAGACGGGCAAAGCCACGAAATCTCTGTTTCCGCCTGCAACGCTACCGATTGCGTGGTTTCAAAGGGATTGCAAGCCGATGCCAAGCTGCAGCGAGGAGCCTCGTGAAGCTTCTTGCTCCCGCATTGGCAATGGTTCTTTTGGCCGCTTGTGGTGCAGGGCCAAACACGCCCACCGTGGCTGTCATTAAGGGCGATCTTCGAATCGAAGTTGAAACCCAAGGAACCTTGGCAGCGATCGAATCTATTTATTTAAGCCCACCTTCTTCGCCAGGTATGTGGAACTTCAACATCGTGCGCATGGCAGGGGAAGGCGCTGAAGTTAAGAAGGGCGAAGTGGCGCTGGTGTTGGATGGATCCGAGTTGGAACGAAGGCTGGTGGATCGAAAATCGGAACTTGAAGTGGCAGTCAAGGAGACGGCTCGCAAACAGGAAGAGCTGGCCCTTACCCACCGGGACAACGAACTTAAGGTTGCCGAAGCCGATTCGGCCCTGCGCAAAGCGGAACTGAAAGCGGATCTGCCACCACAATACACGTCGGCGGTGGCGATGAAGTTGGCGCAGCTGGATGTGCAAGCGGCAAGTGCGGAGTTAAAGGGAGCACAAGACCGCTTGACCTACGCCTCCCAATTGGGACGTGCGGACATGCGGTTCCTTGGCGACCGTAGGGCACGAGCTGAGACGCGCTTAAAGGAAGTCCAAAACTCGCTTGATTCGCTGACCGTCAAAAGCTCAATCGATGGCTTGGCTATCTATCGAACCGATTGGCGTGGTGTGAAAAAGAAGGTGGGAGATCCGTGTTGGGCCACAGAAGGTTGCCTTGAAATTGCTGACGTATCGAAATTGAAAGCGTCGGGAGAGATTGACGAAATGGACGCCGCACGTGTGGCGGTAGGGCAAACGGTTCGCTTGCACCTTGAGGCGCACCCCGAACGAGAATGGAAAGGCAAGATAAGCGAACTGGGACGCAGCGTTTACCGTCAATCACCCAAGACGCCGATCAAAGTGGTTCACATCGACGTTGAGTTGGACGAACTGGATCCCATTGCCATGCGACCTGCGATGCAATTTCGCGGCATCGTCGAAATTGAAAAGAAGACAGGAGTTGTGTTGTTGCCGCTGGAAGCCGTGTTTCACCGGCCAAGTGGCCCGGTGGCACTGCGAAAAACCACCACAGGATGGCAAACGGTTCCTCTGAAACTTGGCGCTGCCAGCAAGTCGCAAGTTGAGATATTGGCGGGCCTCACTTCGGGCGATGAAGTGGCCACGATCGATGTGGATGTGAAATCACCATGAAGCACGCCTTGATTTGGATTGTTGTGCTTGGCGCCTTGGTGGCCGGCGGCTTTGCTACCAATCGATTTCTCACAAAACTAAAGCAACAGGAACTAACCCACGGAGACGTTCCTACGGCGCCTATCACTTCAGAACCATTTCGTCGTATCGCGGAGGCCAATGGGTATTTGAAGCCCGTTGACACCACCCTCATTTCTTCGCCGCGGGGGCAACGTCGCCCGCGCGTCATCGCTTGGATGGCTGAAGATGGCGCGAAGGTCGCAGCCGGTGATGTGCTGCTGCGCTTTGACGACGCAGAAGAAAAGCTACGCGTGAAAAGCAATCTTTCAGATCGCACGAAGGCAGATCGTTCATTGGAAAAGGAACGCGTCAGCGCCACATCTAAGCAAACCGACCGCGATCTGACGGCGGGGGTTACCAAAGAAGAGTTGGCGCGCACCAAAGAGTTGGGCGTTAAAGACCAGCGGTTCTTTCCGCGCAACGAAGTGATCGAATCACAGTTGGATGAAAAACTTTACGACAACCGCCTGCGACACGCAGCCGATGCCAAGGTGATGGAACAAAAAGTTTCTTCTATGCAGCTAGAGGTTCTTGGCGTTGAACGCAAAAAGGCCATTGAACAAGGGGCAGAGGCGCAGAAAGCTTTGGAGTCTCTTGAAGTGCGTTCAACCACCGCAGGCACTTTCGTGGTTGAACGAAACGGCGAGCGCATCATTCGCAAAGGCGACATGGTGTGGCCCGGCATGCGCATCGCAGAACTTGCCACAAGCCTGCGCATGGAAGCCGAAGTGTTCGTGTTGGAAGCAGACGCTGGCGGGCTTGCGATTGGCAAGGAGGCTGAGCTGGTGGTCGAATCGCAACCGAACATCACTTATAAAGCAAAAGTGGCTTCAGTAGAGCCTTTTCCCAAACCTCTGCACCCAGATGTGCCCACGCAATACTTCACAGCGCGCATCACCTCAGACGAAATTCCTCCAGGGCTCAAACCAGGGCAAAGTGTCCGCGTGCGTGTGTTTTTGGAGAACCGCGAAAAGGCGCTTGTTGTTCCAAGGCAAGCCGTGTTTGAACGCAACGGTGAAAACGTGGTGTTCAAAGAAGTGGGCAAAAACAAATTCCAACGCGTACCAGTAAAACTGGGACCCGGGACTGTGGGACGTTTGGTCGTTGAAGAAGGCCCCCCCGTGGGAACACGCGTGGCGCTGCGAGATCCAGAACGAACCGCAAGCGGACAAGATGAAGGCGGAAAAGCCGGCGCACCCGCAGGCAACGCCTTGGCGCCTCCCGCTATGGCAGGCCAAAGGGGAGGCAAACCATGAGTTGGGGAGAAGCCTTCCGTTCAGCACGCGATAGTTTGGCCACGCGCAAGCTTCGTTCAGGGCTCACGATGTTGGGGGTGATGTTCGGCGTAGGTGCCGTGATTGGCATGTTGGCCATTGGCGCAGGCGCTGCGGCGCAGGCACATGATCTTATTGATCGCCTTGGCCTACGGAACGTGTTGATACAATCACGAACCATGCGCCCGGATGAACTTCGAGAGGCGCGCAAGAAATCGATGGGGCTATCTCTGCGCGATGTGCAGGCCATCGAAGAGGCCGTTCCTGGCGTGAAATTGGTGGGCCCACGTTTGAAGATCGAGCCCTGGCGCATTCAATCGGCGGGGCTCAAAACAGACGGCACAGCTTACGGTGTTTCCCCCAAACACCCCGCCGTGCTTTCCCTAAGCTTGTCTGACGGCCGTTTCATTGACGAACGCGACAATCGCGAGCACGCCCAAGTGTGTGTGGTGGGCGCGGCGATAAGGCGCGATTTATTTGTGTTGGGCCCAGCGCTTGGAAGGCGCTTGAAGGTCAACGAACTGTGGTGCGAAGTGATTGGGGTGCTTTCGGCGTCCGGCAATGCGGCCAGCAGCGGCGAAAGCCCCGCGGGCTCATTGGATCGTGCGGTGTTCATGCCCATCAACACCACGTTGAGAAAGCTTGAACGAGATCCGCTGGCCTCTCCGCTGGACGAAGTCATCGTGCGCCTGGATGAGGTGGTTGATTCCCGCCAAAGCGCGGCCGTGGTGAAAACGCTGCTCGATAAATTGCATGGCGGCGTAGATGACTACGAGATCATCGTGCCTGAGGCCCTGTTGGATCAAAGCCGCCAAACCCAGCGGTTGTTCAACATCGTCATGGGCTGCATTGCTGGCATTTCTCTGCTGGTGGGTGGCATCGGCATCATGAACATCATGTTGGCTTCTGTGCTGGAACGAACCCGTGAAATTGGCGTTCGCCGGGCGATCGGCGCGGCACAGGGGGATGTCGTGTTGCAATTCTTGGTAGAGGCTTTCACGCTGAGCGTCCTAGGGGGGCTACTGGGGGTGGCTATTGGGGTGGTACTGGCGAAGTCCGTGGCTGCTTATGCGGCCTGGCCCACTGTGGTCACGCCTGTATCGATCATCGCTTCCTTGGGGGTTTCAGTGGCCGTAGGGCTTCTTTCGGGGCTCTATCCGGCCGTGCGAGCCGCCCGGGTGCCTCCGATAGAGGCGCTAAGGTACGATTAAGTGAATGTAAACGCCTGTGCTCTGGCGCGCGTTCATTCGCTGCAGGCCGTTTTGCTTTTCGAACGGCGCCCGCGTGGTAGCTTACGTGCGTGAGTCTTGGTCTAACCGCACCTTGTGCCCTGCCTGTGGAAGCGCGCTCTTCAAAAGGGCGCGCTTTTCGTTTAGCGCTGCAGATTGGCGCTGAAGGTGCCACCTTCGAGACGCCCCTGCCATTTGAGCCCGATACACCTCTAGAGCTTGTGTTCGAGTTACCCGATGGCACTGGCCCTCTATTGGTAAGAGGGCGGGCTCAGTTGTTGGGCGAAGACGCAGAAGGCGACGGCGAACACGGCTGCATGGCTGTGGCATTCCCGGAAGCTTCGTTCGAGGTGAAACGTACCTTGGGTCAATACGTGACAGATCGCTTAGGCATATGACAACGACCACAACTTCTACTGATCCCACGCTCGCCCGGTTGGAAGCTCTTGAACAAAAAGCCGAGCTTGGCGGGGGCACGGATCGCATAGCAAAGCAACACGCCTCGGGAAAGTTAACCGCGCGCGAACGCATTGCGCTTTTGTGTGACGAAGGCTCGTTCATCGAATACGACAAATTCGTTACCCACAGGTCAACGGCCTTTGGCTTGGCAGAACAGAAAGTCCCCGGCGACGGCGTTGTGACTGGTTGCGGACGAATTGATGGGCGCACGGTGTACTTGTTCGCGCAGGATTTCACTGTGTTTGGCGGCTCACTTTCAGAAGCCTACGCGGGCAAGATCTGCAAGATGATGGACTTAGCCATGAAAACAGGTGCGCCTGTTATTGGCTTGAACGATTCAGGTGGAGCACGCATTCAAGAAGGCGTGGCCTCGCTTGGAGGTTACGCAGACATCTTCCTACGCAACACGATGGCCTCAGGCGTCGTTCCCCAACTTTCCGCCATTCTTGGCCCTTGCGCTGGTGGCGCGGTGTATTCACCCGCGATCACAGACTTTGTGTTCATGGTTGAAGGCACAAGCCACATGTTCATCACCGGGCCAGACGTGCTGCGCACGGTGACCCATGAAGAAGTTACCAAAGAAGATCTGGGCGGCGCAGAAACGCATGCCAGCCGATCGGGCGTGGCACACCGAAGCTTTTCCAGTGAAGCGGCTTGTCTTGAAGCCCTCCGCACGTTGCTTTCGTTTCTGCCATCGAACAACAAAGAAGATCCTCCACGAAAAGCTTCAAGCGATCCCTGCAACCGCGAAGACGCAGGCCTCGACAGCTTGATTCCCAGCGATCCGGCAAAACCTTACGACATGCGCGATCTGGTTTTGCGCGTCGTTGATAAGGCCGACGACAACGACGCGTTTTTTGAGATCCAACCTGAGTTCGCTCGCAACATCGTGGTGGGGTTCGCCCGTTTGGGTGGTCGACCCGTAGGGGTGGTGGCCAATCAACCTGCACATTTGGCGGGATGTTTAGACATTGACGCTTCAGTAAAAGCCGCGCGTTTCGTACGGTTTTGTGACGCCTTTAACATTCCCTTGGTGACGTTTGTGGATGTGCCCGGATTCTTGCCGGGCGCTGCACAAGAATTTGGCGGCATCATTCGACACGGTGCCAAGTTGCTTTATGCCTACGCTGAAGCCACGGTTCCGAAAGTTACCGTGATCACCCGCAAAGCCTATGGTGGTGCGTATGATGTGATGTCGTCAAAACACATCCGCGCTGATCTGAATTTGGCTTACCCAGGCGCAGAAATCGCAGTCATGGGTTCCGAAGGTGCGGTGAACATCATTTTTCGCAACGAGATCGCCAAGGCGGAAGATCCTCAAGCCGCGCGAGCAAAATACGTTGCGGAATACCGCGAAAAATTCGCGAACCCGTATGAAGCCGCCGCACTGGGATACATCGACGGCATCATCCGCCCGCGAGAAACCAGGGCCCGTTTGTGCCGCGCTCTTGATGATCTGGCGAACAAACGAGAAACTCTACCTGCTCGCAAACATGGCAACATCCCGCTTTAGCTTTAGGCCCATTTTGAAGGTCTGCGGTCACAGTTTCGCATTGTTGTGCTTGCTGTACATCGGGCAAGGCTGCGCCGGTCAACAACCCACCGTTACCAAGTTGGTCAACGGAAAATTGATTGAAACGCGATCCGTGAGCCCTCGCGCTTATGAGCATGCAACGCGTGCCATGGTGTACGAAGAAGACGATCGTTACGAAGACGCGGCTAAGGAATACACAGCCGCTTTAGAATACGACCGCGAATCACCTGAGCTTTACGCGCGCCTCGCCGAGACGTACATCGCGCTTGATGATCTTCCCAAAGCCCAAGCGGCCATCAATCGTTCAATGGCCATTGCGCCCACGGTCGACGGCGTGGTCGCAGGATCAAATCTGGCATTGCACCGTGGCGACGCCAAGGGTGCGGCTGCTGAGCTTGAACGCGCCATACCGTTGGTGAACTTTTCTGACGAGGTGGAAGCCGCGGAACGCGTATTTCTAGGCCGCGCCGACGCGCAGCTGATGGCTTTGCAACCGCAGAACGCAATGGCCACTCTTGAAACACTTCTAAGCAGCCTCCCCAGTTCGCAAATGGGGTTGTACAGGCAGGCCTCAATCGCTTGGGCATTAGGTGATCTGGCTGCCTCTCGACGATATCTTGAACGTCTGATCGAAATAGAACCCGACCAGCTTGAAGCACGCTTGCTGCTGGCACGTCTACAAACCGTGCAGAAGAACAATGACCACGCACGTGCGTCGTACATAGAAGCGCTGTCGCGTTCTGAAGGCGATCTTTCGGTCGCGGCCATGTACGCAACGTTTTTGGAACAACAGGGCTTACACGAAGAAGCTGCAGCCTTGGCTGACCAGATGCAAACCGCAGAACTGGATGCCTCCACCTTAAGTTTGCGCATGGAGCTTGAACGCGCAGCAGGTAGATTGCCGCGAGCGCTAGAAATAGCGGATGCCGTGTTGGCCACGCAACCCGGACCAGAATTGGCGGGGCGCATCTTGATGGCCAAAGGCGCAGTCTTGGAATCAAGCCACCGCCCGCTTGAGGCTGCGCGGGTCTTTGAAGCCATTGCACAGGATTCTCCAAGTTTTGCCGAAGGCAGTTTGCGCGCGGCAGCCCTTCACCGAGATCAAGGGCAAATCAAAGAGGCGCAAGCGTTGCTTGCCACGCTAGGCACCGATGCGCTGGACGAGGCAATGCAAGCCGAGGTTTTGGTGGCGCGTTCGCTCGTCGCTGGCAGTGCCGGGAAATTGAACGAAGCCAGGGAGCTGCTGCAAACAGCAGATCCAGCCATGGCAGGCACCCCTCGCATTGCCTTGGCGCGTGCCGTTCTGGAAGACAAGTACGGCGATTGGAAACAGGCATTGGCGCTATCGGAATCAGTTTTTTCCAAGAACCTGGCAAGTGCAGAAGCTCTGAATTTCTGGGCCTTTGTGGCAGCAGAACAAAAACATATGTTGCCCACCGCTTTGGCCCGAGCCCAAGTGGCCCTAGCCTTCGATCCAGGCTCCCCCGCTATCATGGACACTCTGGGTTGGATTCATATGCAAATGGACAAGCCAGTGGAAGCTCAGCCCTTTTTAGAAGGTGCCGCCGTGATCGAACCCAACGATCCGGAGATCCTTGGGCACGTAGCAGCGTTGTACCTGCGGTTGGGGAAGCGTGAACTGGCCCTAAGCAGCGCAAAGCACGCTTTACACCTAAGCCAAGACCCGAGCGTGAGATCAAAGCTTGAGGCGTTGATAAAAATGGCGACGCCATCGAAGGAGCCGGGGCAGTGATTACTTCAAGATTCGTGTTTGCCGGGTTAACGCTGGCGGCTGTGTTCACGGGATGCGGCCACGCCCAGATCAAACGTGGCTACGTAGAGCCAACACAACAAGAACTTTTGAGCGCGTTGCACGAACGCCAGGACGCGACGAAGAGCTTGAATCTAGAAACACGGACCACCAGCTGGTTGGGTGGCGACCGGGTTCGGGCCACGGTGCTCATGCTGGTGCAACGACAAGGAAAGCTGCGCTTCGAGGCCGAAGTCAGTTTGAAAGGCACTGTGGCGGCATTGACCACGGATGGCCAAGCCTTCGCGCTTTTGGATATGGAGCGCAACGAATTCAAACAAGGACCAGCGTGCCCCGCGAACGTGGCTTCCTTGGTGCGCATTCCGTTGGCCCCTTATGAGATCGCTGCAATCTTGTTGGGAGACGCCCCATTGCGGGCAGAATCAAAACTTGTGGCGGCCACGTGGGATGCAGAGTTGGGCGCTGAACGCCTTTCATTTGAAACCCCCGGCGAGAACAACAAGAGCACCCAGCTAAACGTACTTCTGCGCAAAGAATCCCGTGGCTGGGCCGTGGTTGCGGTGGAAGGGTTGGCCACGAACAACATGAAGAAACAAGGCTGGTGGCGCGTTCGATATGAAGAGCTCACGCCTATCGCCGGCGTGTATTTTCCCAACATCATTCGATTCGCGGAACCCAACGCAAGCTTCGACGATGGCGTCGAGATCAAGATCAAAGACCGCCGCATCAACCCAGAAATACCTGAAGATAGTTTTCACCTGTCTCCGCCTGCTGACTTCTTCATCCAGAACGTGAACTGCGGCGGCGTCTAAGATCCAGCCTTCATGCCACCATTGCTACAAGTGCGTGGGTTGACCAAGGCTTACAAACATGCGGGCCAATGGATCCCTGCCGTACAGGACGCATCGTTTCATGTAAACGCGGGTGAGACGCTTGGGATTGAAGGAGCTTCTGGCAGCGGGAAGAGCACGCTGGCGCGAATGATTGTTGGCTTGGAAAAGCCAGATCAGGGAACAATTTTGTGGCAGGGCCATC